>RRZU010741805.1_pt1 | contig 12548 bp, 10 predicted proteins | sample 2165561 | NCBI WGS metagenome assembly RRZU01 (sample SAMN10456909, study PRJNA506462) | wastewater metagenome | isolation source: wastewater sludge | place: USA: Moscow, Idaho | reverse complement strand
ATTTGGCTGATGCTTTGGCAAATGGCGGGCATAAGGTAACTGTTGTTGCGCTTACTGGCAATATAGAAACTGCGCCTGCTGCTGCCGAAGTTGAAATCATTGCGTTAAGAATGCAAAAAACGCTTTCTGGTTTTTTACAGGCAATGTCCAAATTGCGCAAGATTGTTTTGGAAAAGCAACCCGATGCAGTGCACGCCCATATGTTTCACGCCAATATCATGGCGCGGCTGCTGCGCCTGAGTGGGGCAAAAATTCCACGTCTAATCTGCACGGCGCATAATACTAACGAAGGCGGTAAAGTGCGTATGCTGGCTTATCGCTTAACCAATTTTTTATCTGACTTTAATACCAATGTAAGCCAAGAAGCCGTTGATGCATTTGTTGCCAAAAAGGCTTTTCGCCAAGGGCAATTGCTTGCTATGCCAAACGGCATTGATACAGATAAATTCAAAAAAATCCTTACCCAATCTGATATTAATGCGCTGCGAAATACACTTGGTATAACTGCGCAACATTTTTGCTTTATTGCTATTGGCCGTTTGCATGAAGCCAAAGATTACCCCAATTTACTTGCCGCTTTTCATGCTCTTGTGCAGCAGCAGCCGCATGCGCGGCTTTTGATTGTGGGTGCAGGCTCGCTGGAGTGTGAACTTAAGCAGCTTTGCATCACGCTGGGCTTGCAAGCGCATTGCCAGTTTTTGGGTTTGCGCACCGACATTGCTGCTTTGCTTAATGCGGCTAATGTTTTTGTTTTGTCTTCGCGTTATGAAGGTTTGCCGTTAGTAGTAGGTGAAGCTATGGCGTGCGAAAAACCCGTGGTGGCTACCGACTGCGGCGGCGTTCGGGAATTTTTAGGCGGCAATGGTTTTTTGGTACCGCCCCAAAATCCGCACGCTTTGGCGCAAGCTATGCAGCAATGTATGAAGCTTACCTCTGAGGCGCGGCTGCAAATGGGCGCTGCATCGCGCAAGCATATTGAAAGCTCGTTTTCTTTGAAAAGTGTTGCCGCTCAATGGCTGAAAATTTACCAATGCCCACGCTCGCTTTAATTACTGCCAATGCGCAAACTTTGCGCCTGTTTCGCACGCATCTCATTGCGGCACTGGTTGCCCGTGGGGTGCGGGTGCTGGCGCTGGCGCCTAATTTTGATGACGATAGCCGCGCTCTTGTGCGCAGTTTGGGGGCAGAGCCTGTGGATTGCCGCTTGCAGCGCACGGGGCTTAATCCTGTGCGTGATGTGCTTGATACTTTGCATTTGGCGCGGCTACTGCGGCGTTTGCGCCCCGATGTGGTGCTTGGCTATGCCGCCAAGCCTGTGATTTACGGCAGCATGGCTGCGCGGCTGGCAGGCGTGCCGCGCCGCTTGGCTATGGTTGAGGGGCTGGGTTTTGCTTTTACGCCGTCTGGCGAAAAAATGTCTGTCAAGCGCCGTTTGTTTCAGCGTTTGCTTATGGAGCTGTATCGCGCGGCTTTTGCGTGCGCCCACAGGGTTGTTTTTTTAAATCCTGATGATGAGGCACAATTGGTTGATGCTGGGCTGTTGCCTGCGAGCAAGGCTTTTATGCTTGGCGGTATTGGGCTTGATTTGGCGCAGTGGCAGCCTGCTGCTCCTGTAAGCGAGCCGCCTACTTTTTTGCTTACGGCGCGTTTGCTGCGCGAAAAAGGGGTGCTTGAGTTTGCCAATGCTGCGCGCATTGTAAAAAGCCAGCATCCGCAGGCGCGCTTTATTTTGCTGGGTGTGCCTGATGAGGCCAACCCTGGCTCTATTACAGCAGCACAAGCGCAAGCCTGGGTGGATGAAGGGCTGCTGGAGTGGCCAGGGTTTCAGCCCGTAGCACCTTGGCTGGTGCAAGCCAGTGTTTTTGTGCTGCCTTCTTACCGTGAAGGCGTGCCGCTGAGTACGCAAGAGGCTATGGCTATGGCGCGGCCTGTAATTACGACTGATGCGCCAGGTTGCCGCGAGACGGTGGTTGATGGCGTAAATGGCTTTTTGGTGCCGCCGCGCAACGCGCAGGCGCTGGCGCAAAAGATGTGTGTTTTTATCGAGCAGCCCGAGTTAATTGCTTCTATGGGGCAAGCCAGCCGCCGCTTGGCGCAAGAGCGCTTCGATGTGCATCAGGTAAACGAGCGCCTGATTGCGTTGATTTTGCAAGCTGACTGACGCATGTGCAGCCAGTTTTTACCATGCCAATTTCGGCTTACGCCAAGGTGTGCATAGTGTGCGCATGCAGGTGCGGCTGCGGGCTTTACAATCTGCCATCTACTTTTTACCCTCGCCGCGCACAAGTGTGCGCCGATTAGTTTGGCGCCAATTAGTTTGTGCCCAATCTGCACCCAAAGCTGCTCCCAACCATGCCAGAACAAGCCCCAATCCCTGAAGCAAACGCTGCTCAAAACTCTGCTCCAAACGCTGAATCAAGCACTGAACCAAACACGCAAGCACACACCGCGCCTGACACCGAGCCAGCCTCGCCAGCAGGCATTGCCCACCCGCGCACTATTCGCAGTTTTGTGTTGCGCGCGGGGCGCGTTACTACGGGGCAAAGCAAGGCGTTGGAGCAATGGGGCGACACATTTTTGCTGCCTTACCAAAACACGCCGCCCGACTACACCGCTATCTTTGGCAGGCAAGCCCCGTTGGTGCTGGAGATTGGCTTTGGCATGGGCGATGCCACCGCGCAGATTGCTGCAACCATGCCCGATACCAATTTTCTGTGCTGCGAGGTGCACCAGCCTGGCGTGGGCGCTTTGCTCAAGCGCATTGGCGAGCAGGGTTTAAGCAATATCCGCATTTGTGCGCATGATGCGGTAGAAGTAATTGCTAACATGCTGCCCGCTGGCAGTTTGCACGGCGTGCATATTTTCTTCCCCGACCCCTGGCACAAAACCCGCCACCACAAGCGCCGTTTGATTCAGCCTGCGCTGGTGCATGCATTGGCGCAGCGCCTTGCTGCAGGTGGCTACATCCACTGCGCTACCGATTGGCAGCCCTATGCCGAGCAAATCATTGAAGTGCTGCGCACCAACCCGCTGCTGGCCAATACTTCGCCCCACACCCACGGCTATGCCGACAAGCCCCACTACCGCCCGCAAACCAAGTTCGAGCGCCGCGGCTTGCGGCTGGGGCATGGCGTGTGGGATTTAGTCTTTACCCGCTTGCCAGATTAAAGCGCCTGCCCCAGCGTAGGCGCGGGGCGGGAGTCTATTGCAGCTCAAAAACAAAGGTATGGATTCCCGCCTGCGCGGGAATGACGTGCAATGGCGTGTTTTTACGCTAAACCAGAATATGTCAGCGCTTTACTTTGGCTTGGGCTATTTGAGCTTGGATTTAGCGGTTTTAGCGCGCGGCGTGTTGCATTCGGCTTGGCTTTGGCTTGCGCTTCTACGCTTCACAGCCCCAGTCTGCCATTCCCGCACAGCACCTGCCCACTGCGCCATTCCGTGTGGGCGTGGGGCGGGAATCCATCGCGGCAAGCAAATCAGGCAAAATCGCCGCAAGCAGCATTCATGCGCCTTGCAGAGCATAAATGGGCTGCAAGGCGCATAAACACTGCTTACTGGGGTGCGGCGCAGAGGGCGCAGAAGTTACGCAGAAGCCGCCATAAAACACCAAAAATGCTTTGGTTTACTTTGGTTTTGGTCTGCATGATTTGCAGGGCTTGGCTGCTGGGTTTACGCCGCCTTTGTCTGGCTTGTGGCTTTCGTGGCGCTTTTTTTCGTTTTGCCTAACGCCGCGCCAGGTTGTTGCAGCACAATCATGCCTGTGCCAAATCCTGCCAATCACCCCCACTTTGCCGCCTCTTGCGCCGCCTCTTGTGCTGCCGATTCTGTCGCCCAAGCTGCCGCGCACAGCCAGACAAGCGCATGCCTGCCCGCGCGAGCGCCTGCCGTTTGCATCATGGTGCTGGGCTGCACCAGCGGCGCGGGCAAAAGCTGGCTGGCTACGGCGTTGTGCCGCTGGTATGCCAATCAGGGCTTGCGCGTTGCGCCATTCAAAGCGCAAAACATGAGCAATAACGCGCGCGTTGTGCCCGCCCCCGCCAGTAGCGTTTGCGGCGCGGGTAGCACAGGCGCAGAAATTGGCGCGGCGCAGTATTTTCAGGCGCTCGCCGCGCGGGTGCAGCCCGACGTGCGCATGAACCCCCTGCTGCTCAAGCCCGAGAGCGATACCCGCAGCCAAGTGGTGCTGCTTGGGCAAGTCAATCCAACGCTTACAGCGCTGCCTTGGCGCGAGCGCAGCAGCCATGTTTGGCCGCACATCACCGCCGCGCTAGATGCCCTGCGTGCCGAAAACGACGTTGTAGTCATTGAAGGCGCGGGCTCGCCTGCCGAAATAAACCTCGCCGCCAGCGACGTTGTAAACATGCGCGTAGCCCGCTATTGCAACGCCGCGTGCGTGCTCGTTGCCGATATCGACCGCGGCGGCGCATTTGCCCACCTCTACGGCACTTGGGCCATGCTGCCGCACGAAGCAGACCGCCAATTGCTGCGCGGCTTCGTGTTAAACAAATTTCGCGGCAACGCCAGCCTGCTCGCCCCTGCCCCCGCGCTGCTGCAACAGCGCACAGGCCTGCCCGTACTGGCAACGCTGCCCATGTGGCACAACCACGGTCTGCCCGAAGAAGACAGCCTGTTTACCGCCACCCCACCCGCCGCGCCCCAGCCCCATGCAGCAAACACACCTAGCCCTGCCAGCGCAAACGCAGAAGTAGGCGCAGATGCAGCCACAGCCACCAACGCCAGCAGCACAAACACAACGCCAGCCGCGCCAAGCATCACCATTGCCATCATCGCCTACCCGCGCAGCAGCAACCTCGACGAATTTGCCCCCCTCGCCAGCGCCCCCCATGTGCGCCTGCTCTGGGTGCGCGAAGCCGCGCAAAAGCAGCAACTACAAAACTTGCAGCCGCAAGACTGGCTTATTTTGCCAGGCAGCAAAGCCACCATTGCCGACCTGCACTGGCTACGCGCCCAAGGGCTTGATGCTGCCATCTGCACCCACGCCGCACAAGGCGGGCGCGTGCTCGGCATATGCGGCGGCTTGCAAATACTCGGGCACACCATCAGCGACCCCCACGGCAGCGAAACTGCACCCACACACGCACACGCCACCACACCCACACCAACGCCTGTGCAAGGGCTCAACCTCCTGCCCCTGCACACCACGCTTGGCGGCGACAAAACCATCTGCCACACCACAAGCCGCTTTGCCGCGCCCCTGCACGGCGCATGGGCAGCGCTGGCGGGCGTGCCAGTGCAAGGCTACGAAATCCACACAGGGCAAACCAGCCACATCGCCAACATCAACAACAACAGCAGTAACGCCAGCACCGACACCACCCCGCACGCTACACCCGCAGCAGCGCAAGCCCTGCTACACAACGCAGCCGCCCAGCCCCTGGGCTGGCTAGACGCTAGCGGCAACGTGCTCGGGCTATACCTGCACGGCCTGTTTGAAGACAGCCAATTTACGCAAGCCCTGCTCGGCAGCACCGCCCCCACGCTAGATGAAACCTTCAATCGCATGGCAGACTTTATTGGGCAGCACTTTGGCGCAAACACGCTGCATACGCTTCTAAGCTCCGCCACGCCGTCCGAATAAAGCAAGGGTGGAATACGGTGGTGGATTGCGGGGGCAGGGATACGGGAACAAGACGCAGAGAGCGCAGAAGCTACGCAGAGGACGCAAAAAAAAGCCAACAAGTTGGGCTGGGTTTGATTGGGTTTGTTTGGGTTTGGTTTGGTTTGGGTTCGTTTTTTGGCTTTTGGCTAGGGGCTTAGGGCTTGCCCAGTGCGGAGGGCTCGCACTATGCGTTGCCGCTGGAAAATACCAGCTTGCCGCCAATCCAAGCCCAAACACTTATAGCCGTCATTCCCGCGTAGGCGGGAATCTATGCCTGCATGAAGCAGTGCTTGTGGATTCCCGCCTACGCGGGAATGACGCCACATCAATGCGCGGCTCTGATGCGGGCGCTTTGGATTCCCCCGATTTGCTGTTGCGCTCTTACCAGCCTGAATCTTGGCTGGCTACGCTGTGCAGTCAAAACATAGTTTTCTTGACTGTTTGGCGCAGCATCAATCGCACGGCGGCAACTGCCGCAGCATGTGCGCCACTTCAAACAGGGGCAGACCCATAATGGCCGAGTAGCTGCCTTCTATGCGCTTGATAAACCGCGCTGCCAAGCCCTGTATGCCGTAGCTGCCAGCCTTGCCAAACGGCTCGCCTGAAGCGATGTAGGCGGCAATATCGGTGGCATCAAGCACGTCAAATAACACCTGCGACACATTGCAGCAAGCCAGTTGCTTGCCGCTTTGCGGGTTAAGCAATACCACGGCTGTGAGCACCTGATGCTGCTGCCCAGAGAGCATTTGCAGCATGGCTTGCGCTTGGGCTGCATCAGCAGGTTTGCCCAAAATGCGCCCGCCCAGCGCAACGGTGGTATCTGCACACAAAATGGGCGCTGGCGGCAAGCCTTGCGCTTGCCAGCGTTGCCAGGCGGCTTGGCTTTTGCTGCGAGTTACGCGCTGCACATAATCGGCAGGGGCTTCGGCAGGCAATATGGCCTCAAGCGCCTCGCTGTCTTCGTGCGCGGCAGGCAAAAGCAACTGGTGCGCTACGCCGATTTGCTCAAGCAATTGGCGGCGGCGCGGGCTTTGTGAGGCAAGGTAGATGAAGTCTGGCATGGTGCGGCTTTGCGTGGCTTGGGGTGATTTGTTGGGGGGCGGGCTGGGGCGCGGCTTGTGCTGGTTGTAGTGCTGGTTGTGGCACTGGTTGTAGCGCAAAGTGCGGTTTATTCGCGGTGATACGGATGCCCGCTGTTAAGCGACCAAGCGCGGTAAAGCTGCTCAACCAGTAGCACCCGCGCCAGTGCGTGCGGCAGGGTTAAGTCTGACAGGCGTATGCGCTCGTGGGCGCTGTTGCGCAGTTCGGGCAGCAGGCCATCGGGCCCGCCAATGAGCAGCGCCACATCATCGCCATCGCTTTGCCATTGTTTGAGCTTTTCAGCCAGTGTGCGCGTGCTCAGCGCCGTGCCGCGCTCATCAAGCGCCACCACTTTGCAGCCCTTGCCACAAGCGCCTGCAACTGCGGCGGTGAGGCGCTGCGCTTCGGCTTGCATCAGTTGCGCAGCTGTTTTGCCGCCACTGCGCGGCTCGGTTTTAACGGTTTGGCACAGCAAGCGCAAATCGGGCGGAAAGCGCTTGGCGTAGTCATCAAACGCGGTTTGCGCCCAATCGGGCATTTTTTGCCCAACGGCAACAATGGCTAGTTTCATGGGTTATCTGCTTTTTATTGGCTCAGCGGCTATTGGTGCGCTTGCATGGCATTTTGCTTTGGCGTTTAGCTTGGGTAATTAGCTTGGGCAATCGGCGCAGGCAAAGCAGCCTGCCACAAACGCACAAGCCGCCTGTGAAGGGGCGGCTTGTAGTTTTTGCGGCGCTATGCCAAATCAGGTTTCTGGGCGGCTATGCACATGCCCGTGGTCGTGGCTATGGTCGTGGCCGTGGTGGTCATCAACCTCTACGGGCACGATATTGATTTGACCGTGGCGCACGCCGCGCTCGGTAATAACGGCATCCGAGAATTTGCGCACCTGCGCAGTAGAGCCGCGCAGCAGCACGGTTTCAAGGCAGTTGTCATGGTCGAGATGCACATGGGTGCTAACTACAACCACGTCATGAAATTCATGCTGAATCTGCATCAGGCGCTCGGCCAAATCGCGGCGGTGGTGGTTATACACATACGACAGGCTCGCCACACAGTTAGGCGCAGTGTCTTCTTGCAAATTAACTTCCGTTAATTTTTTGCGCAGCAAATCACGCACCGCTTCCGAGCGGTTTTGGTAGCCGCACTGCACTACCAATTCGTCAAACTGTTTGGCCAAAGAGTCTTCAAGAGAAATGGTAAAGCGTTCCATCACAACATCCTGTAGAGCTAGTAATACCTCTTATCATACGACGAGATGGCTTTTGCTCCAAATTTTTCATAAACTTTTAAAGCCTAAACACCTCAAAACCCAGCGCCATGGCTGCGTGGCGGTCGTACAAGGCTTTCACATCGGCCAGCACGGGGCGCTCGCCTCGGCACAGCGGGCGCAAATCTGCCACCTGCATGGCGCGGTACTGGCTATGCCCCACTGCCACCACCAGCACATCTACGGGGTGCGCGGCATCAATGCAGCCAAGCGCAATGCCATATTCGCGCTGCACCTCGGCGGGGTCGGCTACGGGGTCTGCCACCACCACTTGCATGCCCCAGTGCGCAAACTCGCGCACCATATCCACCACTTTGCTGTTGCGTATATCGGGGCAGTTTTCTTTAAACGTAATACCCATAATGCCCACCTTGCAGCGTGGCGCATCCATACCCAGTTGCAGCATGCGCTGAATGGTGCTGCGCGCCACATAACGCGCCATATTGTCGTTAATGCGCCGCCCTGCCAGTATCACCTGCGGGTTGTAACCCACGGCTTGCGCCTTGTGCGTGAGGTAGTATGGGTCTACCCCAATGCAGTGCCCGCCCACCAGCCCCGGGCGAAATGGCAAAAAGTTCCACTTGCTGCCCGCCGCCTCAAGCACTTCAAGCGTATCAATACCCAGCCGCGCAAACAGCACCGACAGCTCATTGACAAAAGCAATATTCAAATCGCGCTGCGTGTTTTCAATCACCTTGGCAGCCTCAGCCACCTTAATCGAGCTGGCTGGGTAAGTGCCTGCCTCAATAATGCTGGCATACAGCGCATCCACACGCTGCGCCACCTTGGCCGTGCTACCGCTGGTAATCTTTTTGATTTTGGTAAGCGTATTAACCTTATCGCCCGGGTTAATGCGCTCGGGGCTGTAGCCGCAATAAAAACCCTGCGCTTGCGGCACATCGGCCTCGTTGCCGCTATGGATATAGCGCAAGCCCGAATACTGCTCCAGCACAGGCACGCACACCTCCTCGGTAGCGCCTGGGTACACGGTAGATTCGTAAATCACCACATCGCCCGCCTTCAGCACTTGCCCCACCGTTTGGCTGGCTTTAATCAGCGGCGTTAAATCGGGGTTATTGGCAGCATCTACAGGCGTAGGCACGGTGATGATAAACACCGTTGCATCGCGCAAATCAGCCGCATCGCTACTAAAACGCAAGCGCGTAGCCGCCTGCAACTGCGCGGGCGAAATCTCCAGCGTAGAGTCCTGCCCCAGACGCAACTCGGCAATACGCGCAGTGTTAATGTCAAACCCCAACACCTCATAATCGCGCCCAAACGCCACCGCCAGCGGCAAACCCACATAACCCAAGCCAACCACACACACACGAGGTAAAGAATCAGTCACGATAAAGCCCTGAGAGAAAAAACAAATGATACCCGCTGGCCACTGCAGCGCCCAAACGCACAACAGGCTTTTTAGCAAAAATATGTACCCAAACCGCACCCGCAACCACCCGCCATAGCCATGCAGCGCCAGCCCATCGTGGATGTGGGCGCTGAATGTGGGGCGTGAGGCGTGGGACGTAGGGCGCTGGACGTGGTTCGTAAATGCAGGCGCTACGCTTGCGCTATTGGCTGGCGTTAAAAAAATGCCGTCATTCCCGCGCAGGCGGGAATCCAGTGCTTTGTTTGGCGCTGCTGTGGATTCCCGCCTGCGCGGGAATGACGCATTTAAGAGTTGGCGCTCATGGCGAGTGAGGCTGAAGGCTAGTGGTAGGGTGGGTTAGGCTGCCAAGCCGTAACCCACGCGGGGTAGTGCGTTGGCGTAGCCGCGTGGGTGAACAAGTCACCCACCCTACGACTGCGTGGAGGCTGGTTTGGGGCGCGTGGGGGTGTTGATGGTTTTCTGCGTGGCGGGTTTGGCGGTGTTTTGTGCTGCGTGGGGCGTTATGTGGTGCGCTGTGTGGTTTTCTGTGTGGTGCGCTGTCTGGCGGGCTATGTGGCGGGTTTTTGTTGCAATAAAAAAGCCCCTCTCTTGCGAGAAGGGCTTTTGGGGTTCTTTATTAACCAGACTGATTTGTTGCCAAATCAGCCAAGGTTATTAGAACTTGTGGCGCAGACCAACAGTGTACTCTTGGGTGCTAGATTTGTCGTTCGTGGTTTTGTTTTTCCAGTTAGCTACTTGGCCAGCACGGGCAACCAAGCTGGTGCGTTTGCTGAATGCGTACTCAGCTTGCACTGCAAACACATTGCCTTTGTACTTGGTGCTTACAGCGCCGGCTGTATCTTTGGCTTTGTTGTAAGCGTATTCAGCAGACAGGGTAGTTGCGCCAAATGGTGCGCTTACGCCAACTGCGAACTGGTCGTAGCTGTATTTGTCTGCAACAGTGCTTGCTTTGTTTTTGTACTGACCGCCTTTGTATTGGCCGTACAGTTTAGCAACAGTGAAGTCGTAAGAAGCGCCAACACCGTAGTTGGTTACTTTGCCATCATGGGCTGCAACGGGAGCAACAACAGTGTTGTCAAAGCCTTTCTTTGTTTCGTGCTGGAATGCTGCGCCAACAGCCCATGCGCCGCCGTTGTAACCCAGACCCAAACCGTAAACAGCGCTGTCATCTTTCTTTGTAGTCACGCCTCCTGTCTTTGTTCTTTCGCTATTGTTACCGATAGCAGCAGACACGCTAACGCCAGAGAAAGAGCCGTTATAGAACAGACCTGTGGGGCGACCTTCCCAAGAAGCATCTCTGCCAGCAACTTGTTTTGCCAGAGTTGTGGTGCGGTCAATAGCTTTGAAGCTGCCGTCGAATTCGTTCATTGGTGTGCTGTCTTTACCGATGCGCACTTCGCCAAAAGCACCTTTCAGACCGACGGTGGCTTTACGATCAAAAGCTGCACCGCTTTTGAATGTGCCGTCGTTAGCGTTAAAACCCATTTCCAGAGCGAAAGTTGCGCTCAGGCCGTTGCCCAGAGCTTCTTCGCCTTTAAAGCCCAGACGTGAAGTTTTTACACGGTCGTTTTGGAAACCAGTTGTTTTTGTGGTGGTTTTTACGCCGCTTTTATTAGTAATGTCTGTTTTGCTGTACTCGTAGCCAGTGTTCACTTGGCCGTACATAGTTACAGAAGATTGGGCAGCAGCGGCGCCAGCAGCAGCGAGGGCGGCGATAGCAATCAAGGATTTTTTCATTGCAAGTTTCTCCAAGGGTTAAATATGTGGCGCTCTGGGACTTGGTTTGCTGCGTGGTGCAGGCAAGTTGTGGTTTCCAGAGCCAACCTCCGTTTTTGGAAGTTGGGTGTATTTCACCAGAGTTTTGGCTGCCGCGCAAAGAATTTCACTTTTTCGTGGGCTTTTTGCTGGTTTTGTGTTGTTTGGGTGCAACAAATGCGTTGTTTTTAGGCTACTGGCGGGGGTTTTGGCGGGGTGGGGCTGGATGTGGCGCTTGAGCTTGGTGCGCTAAGTTGTTGTTTTGTTTGCTTGGGGTGGGTTTGCTTTGGCTGGTTTGGGTGGGGTTGTTGTTTGTTTGGTGGCGGGTGTGGTTGGGTGGCTTGGTTTGGGTGGCTTGGTTTGGGTGGGTTTTGGTTTTGCGCTTGTGTGGGTGTGGGCGGGGCGGGCTGGGTTGGTGGGGTTTGCAGGGTTGGTGTTTTTTGTTGGGCTGGCGGGGTGGGGCTGGGGGTGGGTGGTTTTTCTTTGGTTATCATGCGGCTATGGGCTGGTTTTTTCGCTTTTTTTTGTGGGTGCGTGGTGCTTTGGCGCGGGTGGGGGGCGCTGGGGCTGGTGCTGCGCGGGGGCTGGCTGGGCGGCTGGGGCTGCGCGGCGGGCGGCGTTGGGATTGGCTGGCGGGGTTGCATGCGGCGGTGTTGCTGGTGGTGCCTGCGGTGATGTTGCCGTTTACGCTGGGGTGGGTTGATTATGAGTGGGTTACGCGGCTGGATCAGCGGGTTTACGATCAGCGGCTGTTGTGGTTTGATTTGCTGCCCGAGCGTGATGAACGGGTGGTGATTGTGGATGTGGATGAGGAGAGTTTGAAGCGGTTTGGGCGCTGGCCTTGGCATCGTGATGTGGTGGGGCGGCTGGCGGGTGAGTTGTTGGAGCGCCAGCAGGTGGCTGTGCTGGGGTTTGATGTGTTGTTTGCCGAGCCTGATGTGGCTGAGGGTGAGGCGGCTTTGGCGGGGGTGCTTTCTGCGCGTGATGCGCGGCTGGCTGCGCAGTTGCGCGGGCAGCCTGTGGTGCTGGGGTTTTGGTTTTCTTCGGCGCTTGATGCCAGGCAGACGGGGGCGTTGCCTGCGCCTTTGCCTGTGTCTTTGCCCGCGCCGTTGCCTGCGCAGGGCGGGGCGGGGCAAGGTGGGGGGGCGGCTTTTACTGGGCTGGCGCAGGTTGCAGGGTTTACGGCGAGTTTGCCGCAGTTGGTGCAGGCTGCGCCTGCGGGCGGGTTTATTAATGCCTTGACTGATTTGGATGGCGAGTTGCGCAGTGTTCCGCTGGTGGCGCAGCGCGGGGCGGGGGCGCGGGCGCAGTATTTTCCTGCTTTGTCTTTGGCTATGGTGATGCGGGCGCTGGAGGTGCAGCAGGTGCGTTGGGTGCCGTTGCTGGCTGAGTCGGGGGCGGGTGCGGGCTCTGGTGCTGGTGCGGGTGCT
>RRZU010300332.1_pt1 | contig 12548 bp, 14 predicted proteins | sample 2165561 | NCBI WGS metagenome assembly RRZU01 (sample SAMN10456909, study PRJNA506462) | wastewater metagenome | isolation source: wastewater sludge | place: USA: Moscow, Idaho | reverse complement strand
GTCGAATGAAAACATATTGAAAATCAACTGAGAAATTTGACGATAATCAAAATACTGACCTGCAAAGAAGCGCTGCATACGTCGATAAAATGATTGTGGTGAGCACTTGATGGGCAAGGCTTTAGATGCAGAAGAAAGATTGCACGTTTGCTTTAAAATGATCGCAAGCATGATGAGCGCAAAGCACTTTAAATGTGATTTGTTCCATTTTAGAGATTTGTTTAGGATAAGATGTAACTCATTGAAATGTCTCATAGTATTCGTCGTTAGAAAACAATTATTATGACATTATTTCAATGAGTTATCTATTTTTGTCGTGTACAGAGATTTAAAATATAAGCTTGTTTTTGTGTTTGCTGGAACAAATACAACAGGAAAGGAAATGCAAGAATGGTTTGGAAAAGGATGGAGTGATCAAGTTAAAGGTCTCGAACAAGAAATGGAAGATACTATTTTTATATATCCAAACCAATTTAGAGAGTGGAAGTTTAACAGTAGTTCTGTAAAAGGGTGGGTGTTGGGACCGAATGCATATGAATATTATGGAGATCAAGATATTCAATTTATAAAAGAATTAATCCAATATGCCAGAAAACAATATTCAATTGATACAAAAAGAATATTTGCAACTGGACATTCTTGGGGAGGAGATATGACTGCTGTAGTGGGATGCTTTTTAGGAAACAGCTTTAGAGCTATCGCACCAGTCGCCGCAAATAGACCTTATTGGTTTGAAAATAGTGATGATACGCTCGTTAAATGTAAAGGTAAGCCAGCAGTTTGGACGGTCTTTGGTTTATCAGATACTCATTTTGATAAAAATGATAATTATAGTGCACTATTTGGAAAGCAACAAAATGACTTTTGGCTTAATAATCATGGATGTAGTGCTACCTCTGGTAAGAAAATAGGAAAAGGGACTACTGAGTACGAAAATTGTAAAGTAGCTCCAGTCCGATTCACTTTATTTAAGGATAGTGAATATTCAGGAGGCGGAGATACAACTGGACATTACCCCCCTGACTATTTTCTTAAAGATGTTTCCAACTGGTTCCAGAGTTTTAATTAGATTTTAAATGAAATTTAAGATTTAAGTTATTAGAATTATATGGTGACATTATAATCATAACTATGCAATAAAAAAAGCTGGATTTATTATTCTAGTTTTATAATGGAGTTAATAGAATAGTTAATTCCATTTTTTAATTTAGCTTTTAAAGTTATTGCTTTAAAGTAATCATTATGATTTAGTCTCTGTAAATACATAATATTTTTATATTGAGAAGGGGGATCCTTATTGTAGTATAGAAATTGTGAAATTGGTCTTTTAAAACACCTGGGATTTCCCATTAAATATTAAGAGCTTTAGCGAATTGTTTGATATCTAATTTACCACCTGCTGCAATATGTATACGTGTACTGCGTATTGAATACTATATATGAAACCTATGGTAAAAAGTATCATTTCAATAAATTGTAAATGGATAGAGTCATGAGTATTTTTCGTTTACTAGCTTTTGGGAAATATGGACGCATCGACCTTAATTTAAGTGATAGATTTAATTGATTATTTTAATTCTTATCATTAATCATTATATTGGTAATGAGTATTTTAATGCTTATCAGAGAGTTTGAAATGAAAAAAATATTATTTTTACTTTGTTTTTATGTTATTATTAGTGGCTGCTCAAGCTTATCTCAAAGCACTAAACCTTCAATAGATGGCTTATCAGTTGCAGGTTCACTAAACTGTAAGTCCAATGAAATTTGTCCAATTGTGCTTGTTGAGTGGGATAAAAAACAAAACCATAAGTTAAGTTTAGAGACGGTTCTAATTAGTAGCTATAATTATTATGATATTAAAAGTATTACATTTTTAGTTGATGATAAGGCCTTTAGTTATAAGCCGACTGGACTAACACAACAAAAAAGTATTAATCAGCTTATACCAAGACACTCTTTAAATAGTTTTATTCTTCCAAGATCATTTTTAGAGGAAATAAACGAAGCAAAAAATATCGAAATATCTATTGAAACAGATAAAGGTAATATTAAACGATCAGTTTATTCTGAAACACAAAAATCTATGCTTTATCTCAACTTTATTAAACTTGATGCTACCAATTTTAAAAAGTGATTTATAGCATCAAGCTTCAGATAAGTAACTAGTTAGTCCTAAAATGTATAACGTAAATTTTTAGGATGAATCTTACTAAGCTTAGATTGAATAGCCACCGATTTTGTAGACACCTTTTAGTTAGATAAAATGGCTAATTAGCGAGGTGCTTATGAGCAGTAAACGATATTCTGAAGAATTCAAAATTGAAGCAGTAAAGCAAGTGACTGAGAAAGGCCATAATGTGGCCGAAGTTGCTGCACGTTTAGGAACCACTACCCATAGACTGTGATTTGAAAGATGTGGGCGAAAGTTGTGGGATCAATCGGGTACATCGGCTCATGAAAGCGAATGGTCTTAAATCACAGCGTGGCTATCGTAAACCTAGAGCTTACGCTGGTGCTCCAGTTGTCATTGCCGCAAACACGTTAGACCGACAGTTTAACCCAACCCATCCTAATCAGCTATGGGTGACTGACATCACCTATATCCGTACTCATGAAGGATGGCTATATCTAGCAGTTGTGATTGACCTATTTTCACGTCTTGTTGTTGGCTGGTCTATGAAGTCGAGAATCACAACAGATCTGGTCTTAGATGCATTACTGATGGCTTTGTGGCGAAGGAATCCAAAGAACAAGGTACTGATCCATTCTGACCAAGGCAGCCAATATACCAGTCATGAATGGCAGGCATTTCTCAAACATCATAATCTTGAAAGCAGTATGAGCAGACGAGGCAACTGTCATGATAATGCTGTTGCTGAAAGCTTCTTTTAGTTGTTAAAGCGAGAACGTATCAAGAAGAAGATTTATTCAAACAGATCTGAGGCTAGAACTGATATCTTTGAATATATTGAGATGTTTTATAATTCAAAACGTAGACATGGTTCCAATGGTCAGCGTTCTCCATTAGATTATGAAAAAGCCCATCAAAAGATGGTTTTGTGTGTCTAGAATTTTGGTGGCTATTCAATCATAGGTGTTGCAAGACGATAATTTTTATTCTTTGAATACTCTGAGATTCGAGTAATTGGTTCAAACCAAGCATGTTTGGCTAGGCTGAATTTAGAGTGGTGTACTGGAATCATATTCCGTGCTTGAAGTTCTTCTGTTGCTTGAACAACTTCATCCGGATGGCAATGGACTGAATGCCATGCTGGATCATATTGGCCATTTTCCATTAATGCCAATCGAAAGGGCCATATTTTTTCCCAATCTCAGCAAAATGTCTGTCATATCCACCATCACCTGTATAGAAAATTTTTCTTTCAGGTGATTGAATGATAAAAGAAACCCAAAGATTTTGACCACCACCTAGCGCACGACCTGAACCATGATGCGATGTCTCGGTAATAATGCTGATTCCATTACCGAAATCAATTTTATCGGCCCAATTTTTTTCAATCAGCATTTTAATCCTAAAATAAGTGCATGAATCGTATTTTCTTTTAATGTATTAGGGTTGCCCCATGGGTATTCTGGAATACCAATCAAACTCAAGGCAATGCCTAGAATGCTGCAAAGTAAAACATTCTTGATTTCATCTGGATTACCAGCTCTCACTTCACCACGATCTTGCGCCTCTTTAATTGCACGTGTGTAAATTTCTAATTGAGGAACCGCTTGTGAGTCTTCTACAAAGTAATGTTCTTCGGCACTTTGCGGATGATCTTCTATTAAAAAAATAGCTCTACAATCATCAGGACGATTCAACCAAAAATCGACTTGGGTTAAACACAGATTTTTTAACCGATCTGGTTCTGGGCTGTTGTTGTAACACGTCTCTAACGTCGTCATTAAATCTAAAAAAATGCCTTCCCAAATATGATGGAGTAAATGTCTTTTACTCGGGAACAGGGTATAGAGCGTTGCTGGCAAACATTCTGCTTTGGCTGCGATTTTACGCATGGATACACCTTCGTATCCATGTGCTGCGAATAAGTCTCTTGCTGCCTGAATAATGACATTCCGACTAGCTGTAATTTGCTCCTGACTACGAGGAGGGCGACCACGGCGTGGTGCATTTGTCTGTTTATTTTCCATAGCTATTGATTTTAGTGAACATGTTTCATAAAATCAAATTTAATTTTAATGAGCGTGTTCATTAAAATAAGGATGAATCATTTAAAAAAGCAGGAAATCAATATGGAAGTCGTAGCAAAAGATGAAGTATGGGATGTAATTGTAGTCGGTGCTGGTTTGGCTGGATTAAAAGCAGCGCTGGAGCTTAAAAAAGCGGGTAAACGTATACTGCTTTTAGAAGCTCGTGATCGGGTTGGTGGTCGCTCAAAAGCAGGTGAAATTTGCGGAGAGACCATTGATATGGGAGGGCAATGGGTTGGGCCACAGCAAAAACTATTGTTAGCTCAAGCAAAAGAATTAGGTGTTCAGACCTATCCGCAATTTGCCAAGGGTGCAAGTCTAATCAGTAGAAATGGGGTACTTAAGTCCTATAACTCCAATATGCCAAAATTACCCATTGCTTCATTGTTAGAAATTGCTTTACTTGAACGGCGTTGGAACAAAGAGGTTCGTACTTTACCCACGGGACAACCTTGGTTGGCAGCTCAAGCTCAACAATGGGATGCGGAAACCGTGGAGAGCTGGATTTTAAAGAATGTACGTACTGATGGAGCGCGAGATTTTATTCGGACCATTGTTGGGGCTCTATTTTGTTGTAATACATCTCAGTTGTCTTATTTATTCTTTTTAGAATATTTCAGACAAGGTCACGGCTTGGAGGTTTTAATCTCAACTGAAGGCGGAGCACTGCAAGATAAATTTGTTGGAGGTGCGTGGCAGATTCCCAAGCTCATTTCAGATCAATTGAAAGATCATCTGGTGCTAAACTCACCTGTAGTCGCTGTAGAGCAACATGCGGATCATGTCCGCGTTGAGTGCAAGACACAAAGCTATAAAGCAAAAAATATTATTATTGCGACTCCTCCTGTTCTTGCTTCTAAAATTCATTACAAGCCTCAACTCCCAGTCAAACGCGAAAAGCTACTACAAAGTATGATCATGGGGGCAGTAATCAAGGTGCATTTAGCTTATAACAAACCATTCTGGAGACATCAGAAGTTAAATGGTGCCGTTGTTGCAACAGATAGACCCGTAAGTGTCGTGTTTGATCAATCACCTGAAAATGAAAGTAGAGGTGTTATTCTTGGCTTGATTGAAGGGGATTACGCAGTTGAGTTAAGTGCTCTTGATGTAAATCAACGACGTCAACGTGTTATTGATGATATGGTTTATTATTTTGGTAAACAGGCTGCACATCCTTTGGAATATGTAGAACAAGATTGGCTAACAGAAGAATGGTCTCAAGGTGGGTATGGTGCACATATGCCACCGGGTGCAATTACCACTTATGGAGATTGTATTCGGGAACCATTTAACCGAATTCATTGGGCGGGTACAGAAACCGCAACTGAGTGGAGTGGCCATTTAGATGGTGCTTTACAGTCAGGTATTCGGGCAGCTCAAGAAATTATTCAAAAGCAATAAGATTAAATAAAAAACCGACACTCTAAAGTGTCGGTTTTTTATTTCTTCGATCAGAATATATGAGTTAGAAGTCTTGAGTGGCTGGATGAAATTAACCATACTCAAGCTTTTTCAGGTTGGTCAACTATAAAGTTGGGTCGCCTTTCTTTAAAAAGAATTTCATGGTTTGTTTTTGAATCCAAGAACCATACGGCGCATAAAAAAGTTGTGTTGGGAAGAACCGATGTCGTGAAAACACTGTTTTGGCATGTGATAACTCACGGAAACCTTCTTCGCCATGATATGTGCCCATACCTGAATTACCAATACCTCCAAATGGAGCATCATGATTAACTACATGCCAACCCCAATCATTGATGGTTACACCACCAGAATGGGTTTGTTTTAGAATCGTATCTAGCTCAGAAGAGCTATGTGAAAAGCAGTACAGTGCTAAAGGCCGTTCATCCGCTTTAATGTATTTAATCGCTTCATCTAACGTATCGTAAGACACTACAGGTAAAACGGGACCAAATAGCTCTTCCTTCATAATACGCATTTGCGGAGAACAATTCAGAACGATATGTACTGGCATGCGACGGCCATCTTTTTCAACATCGTATGCACTGCATTCAATAATTTGGGCACCTTTCTCTTGAGCGTCTGCCAATATCTCTTGAATTCTTTTTTGATGACGATCATTGATAATCGACGTATAGTCAGGATTCTTACTAATATTTCCGCCAAACATTGCAATAAAATTCTTTTTACATTCTATAACAAACTCTTGAATGCTTTCTTGTGGAACAAGAGCATAGTCTGGTGCCACGCAAATTTGCCCACTGTTTGTTGCTTTACCATGTAAAATTCTTTTTGCAGCATCAGCAATAGGGTAGTTACGTGTTACCAGAGCTGGAGATTTTCCTCCGAGCTCCAGTGTAACTGGGGTTAAATGTTCTGAAGCAGAACGCATCACAATACGACCAATAGCCGGTGATCCAGTAAAGACAATATGATTAAAAGGAAGATTAGTAAATTGAGCAGGGTCAACAATTTCCTCGCCAAATACTGCCACTTCATTTTCTTCAAAGATTTCTTTGAGCATACGGCGTAGAACAGCATTTGTTTCAGGTGTGAATTCCGAAAGCTTAATCATGACACGGTTACCCGCAGCGATCGCGGCAACTAATGGACCTAAAGCTAGATAAACGGGAAAATTCCAAGGAACGATTACGCCAACTACGCCTTTCGGCTGATATTCCACGCGTAATTTGTTCGAAAAAAATAGTAGTTCCGCATGTCGTTTGCTAGAGCGCATCCAACGATGTACATGTTTGATTGCATGCTCAGCTTCGAGTACTGATCCTAATAAATCAAGCAATTTAGACTCTTCTATAGATCTTGAATCGAAATCTTGGCTAATTGCTTTTGCAATTACATCTTGATAGCGGATGATTTGTTTTCTGAGTTTAATCAGTTTATCACGTCTCGTTTTCAACTCTGGATAAGGGCTGGCATCGAAAGCTGTTTTTTGTTGAACAAAAACTTTTCTCATATGTACGGTAGCTGAGCTTTGGATATCATTCACATCAGTTAGTTTCATGATTGAACCTTTAAAGTATTTCAGTGATCAGGAATGACATTTCAAAAGGAATTAGATTTCAACTCACTCATTCAACTCTTTCGATGCCAACAGAATGCAGATTAAAAATTAATTACTTTCAATAATTTCATGTGCAGCTCGAAGGCCAGATTCAAGCGCCCCTTCGTAATAACCAATAAACTCTCTAGCCGTTTCTGTTCCTGCCCAATGGATGTTTCCAAATGGCTTTCTCAAAGCATGTCCATATTGGGAAAGTACACCGAGTTTGGTATGTGCGGCATAACCGCCTGAAGACCACTTTTCTTCATCCCAGTTACAGTCAACATATTCAAGTGGTTCTGCTGCTTCTGGTCCGAAGTAATGGACAAGATCGGAAATCACAATTTCTTTTCGCTGCGCTTTTGACAGGCTGCCCATACTGATTGCATGATGGCCTTCAATCAGTCCAACAAGGATTCCAATATTTTCATCATTTGGTGATTGGTCAAAGACTAGTCCTAAATGGCGGTCTGGACTTGTTGCAGATCCATTTAAACCGCGTTCGCGCCAGAAAGGCTTAGGATAAGCAATATGCATCTTAATCACGTTGCCCATTTCCATACCATTCAATAATGCTAATTTCTCGGCAGGGAGGGCAGGAGAAAAATCAATTTGTGTAATGTACTGAGGTGGAGCTGTAATAATGAGTTTCTGAGCTTTATAGCTATTTTCAGCACAATTGACCTGAACACCAGTTTCATCTTGCTGTATAGAAATGACAGGACTGTTTAGATAGATTTGACCCTCTAATAAATCTGCCATTTTTTTTGTAATTTGCCATGCACCACCAATAAATTTATCTTGTTGAGCACCACCTTTAACATCCGCCATTATTTCTATTCCTTGACCTTGGCGTAAACATTCAAGGAAAAATAAATAAGAGGTCTGTGTCGCTTCAGTACAAAGAATTGCTCTTATGATGAGTTTTACAAAATCCTGAGTAACTTGATCTTCAATATGCTCTTCAATCCAATCATTAAGGGACAAGTTATCCCATTCTTTGGCATTCTGAGCTAACCATGGCTCGTTTGCAGGTAGGGAATGCATATCCTTTTCCCAAGTCAAATATAATTTAGCCAAGGCCCAATAAGAAAATAGAGGCAAGCTTGGCACCAGTTGGAATTTACCGACCTCATCGTTTGAGCTCAGAATGCCTTTTCCTTTCAGATATTGCGGATAAATCTGAATATTAAGTGCTTCAGCTTGTTCTCTAAAACGAGGTTGTTGAGCACCTAGCCATTGGCCACCATGATCAATCGGCTGTCCACAAATTTCACCTAGTTTTGCTCGGCCACCTACACGATCACGTGCTTCAAGAATTAATACACTTTTTTCGGCATCTTTTAATTCTAGGGCTGCTTTTAAGCCTGCTATGCCGGCACCAATAACAATCACATCGTAAGGTTCATTTGATAGTTTCATTGTACTACTCCTATTTTTTTAAACGTGTTCGAAAAATATTATTTGATTTTATTGAACTCGTTCATTAAAATCAAGCTAAACAAGGTTTGATTAATAAATATACGACTGTTATATGGGTTAATCATGGTTCTAACAGGTGATGGACTGGTTTTGCAGTTCAATTCTTTTGGTGATTGCGATGGCGTGATTCACCGATAAAGGAGTAGAAATATGTTGTCTAAAGAGTTTATTCACGGCATTGATTATGAGTTGCAAAATCGAGCTTTTGCCTTAAAAGCGATTACACGTATAGCTCAGCGGGTGCAGGGGACACCTGAACATATATTCTGGAGTTCTTATGAGAGATTGGAGAAGTTCAATACACCACGTTATGCGACCTATGCTAAAAAATTAGGCTTAGATCCATCGCCCTCATTTTTTACTAAAGCTAAAGCGCTTACCGTTAGTTCTACGCCTTCAGTATTACTTGATGAGTTGTTGAAACTTGTTTACTCAAAAACTAAAGTGTATATGGAAGACTTAAAAAATGTTCGTGCGCTAGGGCCAGAAGATGACAACCAATTTCTGGACTATATGATTGCCCAAGAGCAAGTGCAGATTGAGTTAATGGAGTTAGCGATTAATAAGCAATACAATCAAATTAAACCAAAAATCGATCAATTCTTTGAAAGCTTTAAGAACAAAAACCTTGGATGATATTTTTGTTATCAAGGACATAAAATTTTCCATGAGCCTATACCTTTCCGGTATAGGCTTTTTTACCACCGCAATTTTTTTTGCTCTATTTTTTCAACATGTATTGATTTATTAAAACGCGTTAAATATACTCAAATTACATTTATTGAACATGTTCAATAAATGTAATAACAACTATGCAACAAGATGCTGAAATTGAATTTTGGATATATAACAACATTGTTAGTAAAAAACTGATATGGCATAAAGCCAAGATGATCTTAAAGTTATGAAAAATTTAAATTTCTTAGGATGCATAGTTCAACGCTGAGTGAAATTTTTTCCAAAGGATTATGGAAATGAAATTAAAAAATATCGTGTTAGGAAGTTTGTGTGTGTTTCCTGCTATGTATGTGCATGCAGCAGCGATGGATCAATCAGGACAAAGTATTTTAGCTTTCTTGGAGAGCGGTAATTATGCAGAGGGGGGACTCATCATAGGAGATCCGAATATTTCAGGTAAGCTTAAAAATCGGCCAGAATTATTAGATGATCCAAAAAACCAAAATACTGGGGATATGGCAAGTTCATTTAATTTTTATAACTTTGCGCTAAAGTTCCAACTGACAGATGATTTAAGTTTTGGAATACTCTATGACCAGCCATTTGGTGCAAAAATTTCATATCCCCAACAATCTAATAATAGTTATTTTGACAATGAATTTAGCCATGAAGGCACAGATGTCGATTTCAAAACACAAAATTTAAGTATTTTATTCGGATATTCGCCTTTCAAAAATTTCCAGTTCTATGGCGGTCCTGTCTACCAAGAGGTAAAAGGAAGAGTATCACTCAGAGGCAAAGCCTATACTGAAGCTTTAAATGGTTATAATGCAAATTTTAAAAAAGATGGTGAGACTGGATGGTTAGCTGGCATGAGTTACCAGATTCCAGAAATCGCTTTAAAAGCTGCAATTACCTATCGATCAAAAATTAAATATAAACTTCAAGTTGATGAAGATATGTTTGGTCAACCTATTCAGTTAGTTGATTCTGCAAAAACCAAGCTGGATACACCTCAATCCATTAATATAGATTTTCAATCTGGTATTGCTGATAAAACACTAGCGTATGCCAATTTAAGATGGGTGAATTGGAAAAAATTAGAAAGTCGTCCCGTACAATTTGGTGCTATTTCAAAATTATTAATGACAGAAGCGACCAATGGTGTATATACCGAGGGTTTCAATTTAGATGGTTATCATAAAGATCAATACAGTGCTTTATTAGGGATAGGGCATCAATTTACGGAAAAATGGAGCGCATCTACAGATATTGGTTGGGACTCTGGAACAGGCAATCCAGCATCAACATTAGGCCCAATGAAAGGCTCTTGGTCATTAGGTTTAGGTGCCCAGTTTAATCCAGCATCCAATTATTTTGTTGCTGCTGGCGTTAAGTACTTTTGGTTAGGGGATGTAACTTCTGAAGATGGTACATATTTCTTACCCATTGATGGAATTAAACCAGTAGCAGAACAAGCTGATTTTAAAAATAATCATGCAATTGCTTATGCTCTGAAAATTGGTTACCGCTTTTAATTTGAAAAGAAGTGGCTGAAATAGCCACTTCTTAAAAATGTTTTAGAGTTAAAATTCATATGAACCCAAAACTACCAGGTACTTACGTCAATCTTTTAGCTGATGTGCTCCAAAGAAAAGGTATTTCAAACGAGCAACTATTAGATGGCACTGGTATTTCAGCTCAAAAGTTAGAATCATCTTTTTGGTATGTTGATTTTCATATTTTTAATTACTTATTAGAAAAGTCAGCTTTATTAATAAAAGAACCAGCAATTGGGATAATTCTTGCTAAAGAGATGAAGGCTTCTTGTTATGGTCATGTTGGTGTTGCTGCCGTGGCATCTCAAAATTTGGGTGAGGCTATTGAAATTCTAGAGCAATACATAAGCCTATTTTGCTCAGTATTTAAACCTCAATTAAAAGTTGATAAAGACAACACGTATATATTCTTTAACCAGCCATTATATCTGCTAGATTTTAATTATCATTTCATTATTTTCTTAACTTTTGGTTTTGCATACACTTTAGAAAGCCTCGCACAGCAAAAGTTTAATATTAAAGTTGAACTTAAACAGTCATTTTCAGAACTTAATGAAAGTCTTAAAAATAAAACGCACATTGCATATGACTTCAATAGAGAAATAAACAGACTATCGTTTAAAACAGAATTTTTGCACCTCCCTCTTAATTCAGCGGATAAAACAATTGCTCGCTTATCACGGGCAATTTGTGAAAGTTATATAAAAAATAAAATTTTGCAAAGAACTAAAGGAAATGGTGTTGCAAAGGCAGTAATAGAAACACTTTATGATGAAAGGGATGGATTCCTATCTTTTAAGGAAGTCGCAAAAAAGATGTATATGTCAGAGAGAACATTACAGCGGCAACTTTCATGTGAGCAGACATCATTCAGTCGACTTGTTACTGAAGTAAAACAGACAAAAGCTGAGTATCTGTTGAAACGAAAGAATATTCCGATTGATGAAATTGCCTACACATTAGGCTATGCAGATCTCTCCCATTTTTCTAGAGCATTTAAGAAATGGACTAATGTAACACCAAAATCTTATAGAGTTCATCATGCATACTAATTTTGAATAGGCTTTAGATCATGTGGCACGGCAGGGTTATGGCAATGCCAGCTTTGAGGTGGGTGGTGATAAGGGCTTGGACATTGTTGAGGAACTTAATATAGTTAAGACAAGATCAGAGCAATAATCAACGTCGGTAGAAAGGGTCAACATTGGGTAAATTTGAATTGCATGAAAATAAAAAATAAATAAAACAGTAGGTTATTGTTTTAGTTCAACTGACGCCATCTCCACCAAATTCTTGTTATAAAAAGCATTGCTTAAAAAAGGCGTTGTCACAAAATATGGCACAAATAAAAAAATTATGAATTTTTCGTAAGTGTACCTTTGAGTATACCTTTTTTAAAAAATAAATAAAAAGTTATTTAATATCAAAGATAAAACGCTACTGCATCATCAGTACAAGCAGTCATGCTCAAGATCGCACGGTTTTGATATTTACCGAAGGTCGTTGTGCTAATTTCAGCGTACCAGACACGTAACGTCATGGTTTCAACATTGATGACTTCTTTTTGTGATTTCACGCTGTCG
>RRZU010170843.1_pt1 | contig 12548 bp, 10 predicted proteins | sample 2165561 | NCBI WGS metagenome assembly RRZU01 (sample SAMN10456909, study PRJNA506462) | wastewater metagenome | isolation source: wastewater sludge | place: USA: Moscow, Idaho | reverse complement strand
AGCATCCAGCCCCACAACTGGTGATCGTGAAAGCCTCCCGCCCAGAGGGCCGGGTAGGAGATGACCGCCATGGCGTTGAAGCCAAACAGCAGCAAGGCGACCGGACGGGTGAAGAGGCCCGCCAGCAGGAAGAGGGGCAGCAACAGCTCGGTCGCCGTGCCCGCATAGGCCGCCCACTGCCAGGGCAGCAGGGGCACCTGATATTCGAACTCGAACAGATAGAGGGTGCTGTCCCAGGCCGTGAACTTGAGCCAGCCGGATCGCAGAAAAATGGTGGCGACCCAGAGCCTGGCAAGCAGCAACAGGCCACCGCTGCACCAGGGCAAGATGCGTTCAACAAGGGGGCCAAGGGGCCTGGCAAGGGTTTGCGTTGTCATGGGGCAAGCTCCAGATCGACCAGCAGGTCGAGGGTGATGAGGGGGGCCAGGTGTTCGGCCATGGCGGGATCCTGAGCCAGCAGGCTGGCCAGCGGCCTGCCCTGCAGGCAGCCTTGCAGCAGACGCCAGGCGGCGGCATCCAGGGGAATGGGGTCGATCCGGTGTCCGGGGCGTTTCTTGAGTGCCAGGGAGCAGACAGCATCCAGCTCCCTGACCGTCTCACCGCCGTGCAGGGCCATCTGCCAGAGCGCCAGCACCGGATGGGGGCTCTCCAGGAGTTGCAGATCGCAGGCAGGATGCAGCACCAGCCGCTCCCAGTGCTCAGGGGTCATGGCGGCAAGCCGCTCGGCAGGCCAGCGCCGCGTCTCTGGTGCAAGCAGCGAGACCCGCTCCAGCCCCCACTCGAAGCGGGCCAGATCCCCGAGCCAGGGCAACGCGGCCGTGGTGGGCAAGCGTGCCAGCCAGTCGCCAAAGCCCTCCCCGTAGTCCATGACGCTCCCCTCCTCCAGAGGTGCCGCCAGCACGAACCCTCGTGCCGCCGCCTCAAAGAAGGTCTCGCCAACCATGGCGCGTACCGCGGGGTAGCTGCTGGCGAGCACCTCGGTGAGGCCGAGGATGAAGTTGTTGCGATAGATCTGCAACAGGGCGTCGGGGGCAAAGCGCCCCGGCTGGACGTGCCCGAGGATGGCATCATCCTGGCCGAGCAGACCGCTCGCAAAAGCGCGTTGCAGGGAAGCAAGCTCAGACATGGGCGGCCTCCCTGGATGTTTGCTGTGCCGCGCTCAGGATCTCGCTGGCACGCTGCGCCTCTCCCAGCAGCACCGGCAGCGGGGGGATCGCCAGATCCCATTCAATCAGGGTGGGGATGGCGCGCTGCTGGCAGACCTGCTCGTAGAGCGCCCAGACGGGCTCGGCCACGGGGGTGCTGTGGGTGTCGATATAGAGGGGCCCCTGAGGCAGGTGCTTCTCGGTAAAACCGGCCAGGTGAATTTCGCCGACCGTGTCGAGGTCGATAGTCGCCAGATAGTCGTCCACCTCCAGGCCGTGATTGACCGCGCTCACATGGAGGTTGTTGAGATCGAGCAGGACGCCGCAACCGCTGCGCCCAGCCAGCTCGGCCAGAAACTCGGCCTCCCCCATCTCCCCCGCCAGTTGCAGGTAGGAGGAGGGATTCTCGATGAGCAGTTGTCTGCCCAGTGTCTGCTGCACCCGATCTATCTTGTCGCTCATGTGCAAAAGAGCGGCCCGGGTGTAGGGCATGGGCAGCAGATCGTTGAAATAACGCCCGCCGATGCTGCCCCAGCTCAGGTGCTCCGACACCCGCACCGGCGAGATGGCCGCCACCAGGGCTGCCAGCTGGCGCAGGTGCCCGGCATCGAGAGGATCGGCGGAGCCCAGCGACATGCCGACTCCGTGAAGGCTCACGGGGTAGTGCCTCGCAAGCTCCCCCAGCACCTCGAAGCCCTGGCTGTGGCGCTCGAAGTAGTTTTCGCTGTGTACCTCAAGCCAGCCCACTCCGGGCAGGGTGTGGCGGATCTCGTCGTAGTGCGGGGGGCGTAAACCGATACCGATCAAGGGGTTCATGGCTGGGCTCTCAATAGATAGGGCCATGATGTGGCGGGCGCCACACCATGGCATGCGGCTTACTTGGGTTGCAGGGACCCGCCAGCGAGCTTCTCGCACAGCCCCTTGGGCACCACCACGAAGGCATCCCCCTGGGCATCCATCTTGGCGGTGCCGGCGCAGGATCCGCCCTTGGTGGCGCAGTCGTTCTTGCCCGCCTTGACCACGCCGTAGCACTTCTCCTTGTCATCCGCAGCCATGGCCGGCGCGGCGATGAACTGGGCACCCAGGGCCAGCAGACCCGTCATGGCAGAGGCGATGGCAGTACTTTTTTTCACGTTCATGTCTCTATTCCTTGTTGTCGAGAGTGATGTCTCCGGCGCATCTCATCCGGCTACGTTCAATAGAACCGGACGAGGGGGGAAAAGATTTCCCAAAAAACGGCATCAACTCGCTATTAACAAACAAGAAAGCGGTAACCATCTGATTTAAAGGCATAAAATACGATGAAAAAAACAGGACGACGAGTGCCTCCCCCACGGTGCTCATGGCCGTTGACCCCGTCACTCGCCATCCACCCCTTGTCTGCTTTGCACCCGAGGGGCCTATAGTGTCTTGAGTCCTTCCACCCAAAGGTGTCCCATGAACGCTCCTCGCCCCCCCAGATGCACCCTGTCGCTGCCCATCTTCATCCCGGGTCTGCTCTTCATCCTGGCGCTGCTGGCCATCTGCTCCCTGGCCCCGGAGGCCGCCGCCCGCTTCTTCGGCAGCGGCCAGAGCTGGATAGCCCAGCACTTCAGCTGGTTCTATGTGCTGGTGGTCGGCATGTTCCTGATCCTGCTGCTGGTGATCGCCTTCAGCCACTTTGGCAACATTCGCCTCGGGCCGGACGATGCCCGCCCGGAGTTCAGCTTCACCTCCTGGCTCGCCATGCTGTTCGCCGCCGGCATGGGGATAGGGCTCATGTATTTCGGGGTGGGCGAGCCCATGAGCCACTTCGTCTCCCCGCCCCAGGCGACGCCCCTGACCCAGGTGGCCGCCCGCGAGGCCATGGTCACCACCTTCTTCCACTGGGGCTTTCACGCCTGGGCCATCTACGCCATCGTCGGCCTGGTGCTGGCCTACTTCGGCTTTCGCTACAACCTGCCCCTGACCATCCGCTCCGGCCTCTATCCCATCTTCAAGGAGAAGATCCACGGGCCGCTCGGCCACGCGGTGGACGTCTTCGCCCTGGTGGGCACCATCTTCGGCATCGCCACCACCCTGGGCTATGGCGTGATGCAACTCTCGGCGGGGATCACCCGCCTCACCGGCATGGACACCTCGGGGGAGCTGTTTCGCTTCGGCCTCATCGGGGTCGTCATCGCCCTCGCCGGCATCTCGGCGGTCACCGGTCTCGACAAGGGGGTGAAGCGCCTCTCCGAGCTCAACCTCTTTCTCGCCATCGTGCTCCTGCTGTTCGTGCTGGTAGCCGGCCCCACCCAGTACCTGCTGGGAGCCCTCTCGGAGAACATTGGCAACTATGTCTCCTCTTTAAGCCAGCTCACCTTCCGCACCTTCACCTACAGCGAGACCCGCCAGGCGGGCTGGTTCGGCAACTGGACCCTGCTCTACTGGGCCTGGTGGATCTCCTGGTCCCCCTTCGTCGGCCTCTTCATCGCCCGCATCTCCCGCGGACGCACCCTGCGCGAATTCATCCTCGGCGTCCTGTTCGTGCCCACCGCCTTCAACCTGCTCTGGATGACGGTGTTCGGCAACGCCGCCATCTGGGCCAGCCAGCATGAGGGGGGCACAAGCCTCATCGACTCGGTCGGCAACATCGACACCCTGCTGTTCAACTTCTTTGACCTCTTGCCGGGAGCGGACATCACCTCGGCCCTCGCGGTGATCCTCATCAGCGTCTTCTTCGTCACCTCCGCCGACTCGGGCGCCTTCGTCATCGACAACATCGCTACCCAGGGCAAGGAGGGCTCACCGGTCTGGCAGCGCCTGTTCTGGGCTCTGCTGCTCGGGGTCACCGCGGGTACCCTGATGAGCACAGGGGGGCTGGCGGCACTCCAGTCCATGACCCTCATCGCCGCCCTGCCGTTTGCCTTCATCATGGTGCTGCTCTGCCTCGGACTCTGCCGCGGCCTTGTCGCAGACAAGGAGCACTCGGCCAGGCGCCTCTCCCCCGCCACTGACTTCTGGAACGGCAAGCAGTGGCGCACCCGGATGGATCACCTGCTGCGCCCCTCCACCGAGCAGGAGGCCCGCGCCTTTGTGGACAAGGTCGCCCTGCCCGCCCTGACGGCCCTGAGTCAGGAGTTCGCTGCCCGGGGCATCACCAGCCGGGTCGAAGAGGATGGGCCGGATCAGTGCCATCTGCTGGTGCCCCAGCAGGGTCGCCGGGACTTCTGCTACGGGGTGCGCATCGAGGCCCGCCCCGCCCCCGCCTTCAACCCCCTGGAGGCGGCCCACAACCACGATCCCGAGGCCCGCATCTTCGAGCCCATCACCTATTTTGCCGATGGCCGCGCCGGTTACGACATCCAGTACCTGACCCGGGACGAGCTGAGTGCCGACGTCTTGCGCCAGTACGAGCGCTATCTGGTGCTGAGCCAGGACGAGGGGCAGGATCTGCTGAGCAGCGCCCCCGAACATACCCAGCCAACCCAGGGAGAGTGATGACCAGGCAGGGATCAAGTCAGCTCCCCGCTCACAGCTTATGGCCGGGCACACTGGCGGCGAGGGCTGCCCCCACCACCCATCACAACAGAGAAAGGGGCCCCAGGGCCCCTCTCTCGTCAACTGCCTCAACCAGCGTTGGTGTCAGAGCCTCACCGGCTCAGGCGGTTTTCACGCACTTCTGGATAAAGCTGTTCTTGGCCGCCCCGGCCAGCTTCTTGTCAGCCGCCGCCTTCTCGCACTGAGCCGCCTTGTCGGCGGCCCCGTCCGTCTTCAGGCACTTTTGCACGAAGCTGTTCTTGGCCGCGCCAGCCAGCTTCTTGTCGGCAGCCGCTTTCTCGCACTGGCTTGCCTTGACACTGGCGGAGGCATCCTTGACGCACTTGCCCACAAAGCTGGTCTTGGCGGCGCCCGCCAGCTTCTTCACCGCCGCCTGGGCCTCACACTCTTGCTGCGCGCCAGAGGTCGCGCTCTGGGCTACCCCCATCCCCATGACCATGACCGTCACACACAGACTCAACACCATCAGGATCCGCTTCATATGTCACACTCCCATCGTTCTATCCATTGTGGTTGGCCCCCACTCACGCGGGCCAAACGAGGCACCCTTGCCTCGCTGCACTATAGTCGCCCCTCCCCGTGACAACAAAATGCCCCTTCCTTCTCGACAATCCCCTCCCAGGCCCTCCCTGCGCCCACCCGGGCCTTAGTTCCAATTGTTGAGCTGGCGCAAAAATTCAGCGCTTCCCTACGGTTGCGTCAACTTTTGACTGGTTTGCGTATGAGGCTTGAGGCTATGCTGGCCATTCGGCGCCTATAGCACCATGCGGGCCCCGCCCGCTGGTTAATGGAGCGCATTGGAAGCTGTAATCCAGGGGCGGTAGCATAGATTGTATAGATTATTTGATTATTCAGATGACACGCTATTCTATTTTCATGTTTGTTATATTTTTCTTTTTTATAAACACCTAATCTAGTCGGGGTTATTAATGCTGAGGTTTATATATGTATATATCTATTAAAGAATCATTTTATCTCGATGAGATAGTAAAATCTTTCGAAGTGGCTCTACGGAGCTTTGTATCTAAGTCACTAATAGAGAAATACCCCGCCGAAGATAATTTTCGAGCCGCTATACAAGAGTTAAAATAAAAACATCAAGATAGAAGCATTATTTTCGCTAGTAAAAATAAAGCAAAAATAGAAAAAATAATATCCGAGTTGACCAAGCACTACACTGTTATTCGTGATTGCCACGCATCATATGTAAAAAAGAACATAGCTATGAACATGATGTACCATATGTTTCAAGCCTCATAGATTATATAAACCTTCTTTTTAATCCATGTTTTTATGATAAGAGCATAACTCACAACTTTCCATCGATAGAGGACTTTCATTATAATTGCAGTCAATATATAACCATAAGGAATGCATTATCTCATCCAGCCTCAACAAGGATACTATCTTCATCTGCAGCCTCAGTGCTATTATTTATAACAAAGATATGTGACAATATTGATGATGAATATTTTTGGTTTGTATCTAAAAGTGACATCAATAAAAAAATAGAACTGTACTTTACTTCGTCATCATCACGAATATTAAAAATTGATAATCTCAACAACACTGTCAGCTTCCATAAAAAAACAGTTTGTAGAGAAAGTGAACTGGAAAAATTACATGAGTATATTGTCGGGAAGAGCTCATATCATCGTGTTGCTGGCTCTGTCGTTTTATTTGGTTATGGTGGTGTGGGAAAGACCGCTCTAGTAGTTGATTTTATTCATAATTTACTATCTCTTATAAAAGATGAAAAGGATAGATATCCTTATGATTTCATTCTGTTTTATTCAAGCAAAGATGAGCATCTTAAAAGAAGTGCAACGACTAGTGAGATATATATTGAAAAGAAAAAACCTCAGATTGAAGATTTTAACTCATTTAAATTACAACTTATTAAGGACCTAAAGATAGATAGTTTTGACGATGTTGCACATAGATATAAAGGGGGATTAGTAGTAATCGACAATATAGAAAACTTACCTTCAGATGAAAAGCAAAAAATATATGACTTTATAAAAGAAACTCCCAGATGCATCCAGTATATTGTCACATCTAGAAATGAAGAACCATGTGAAGAAAAGTTACATATAAAAGAATTTCGGGACCCGGTGCGAGGAGTGGATTTTATATCTAAATATATCAATTCAGAAGAACTGAAGTTAGATATTTATCATCAGGATATGTTAGAACTAGTTAACGCATCTAAAGGAAATGCATTAATATTAGTCCAATGTCTATCAGCTTTACACGAGAATACATCAACTTTAGGTGAAATATTGATAAGTTTAGAAAATATAAAATCAAAAAGTGTGGAGGTTATTGCCGACTTCATGTACAAGAATACTTTTGAGGATGCTATATCCTACCTTGAGAATCAAGGATTTAATCCTAAAAACGTTCTAAGAATCATGTCGCTATATGATGAGAATATTGATCTCTACTCCATAGGAAAGTTGTCTGAAATTGATCTGGGAACTGCCGAGTTAATTTGCCATCATCTATTAAAGAAACTCATAATAAATAAAACAGGAGAGAACTACAGCATTAATGAATTTGCAAACAGCTTTATATTTATAAAACTATTAGAAAGCCGAGACGAAACATCAAAAACCGTTAGATTAATTTCCGAGCACAAGGCAAAGCTATCTGAAAATCTAACGTCTTTAGAGAATAAGAGCAATAACAATAAGGCTATAAAAGCAATAATGAATGATTGGGTCCCTCGCAATAATATTGATAAAATATTGATAGCAGAAGCATTTGAGATGTTTTACAAATTTCTGCCTTTCATTAAATCCAAAAACATAGGGAATGTAAAAAAACTACTCAAAGAATATTCTGACATTGAATTGGCAACTAATCATCCATACATTAAATTCCAAAAGGCCAGAATTCAGTCTCGATGCCTTCCTAGTTTCAAAGGAGAGGAAAGAGATGATATGATGAATAAGATTTGTAGAAGCTATGATGATACTTTAGAGGCAATTCACCTCACTCATCCTTTTATCAGAAAAACCACTTCACATGGAGCAGTTTTAATGTGCTACGGTGCATTTTTGAACCAGGAAACTTCTGATTACTCCAGAGCAATAAGAAATTTAGAAGAAGCTGAAAGTATATTCCAACCCACAATGGACAGAAATTATTTTTCAACTCTCTATTATCTTATACTTAGTTTAGAAAATAAATATCAAGAAACATTAGATTTAACCTTCAAAGAAAATCGAAATAAATATATATCAAGCGTTATCAAGCAGGAAAATGCAGCAATTAAAGCAGGTTTCGATATGACAAAATTTCACAAGAAATTCTCAGCACTCCTAACATGAGAAAAATAAATTGATGCAGTCAACTTTCCAAGCCAACTATTGCTCAGCTAGCTTTCTCTGTTTGTACAGATCTAGTTATTACCTGACACCAGCCTCAAACCGGTGTCTTGTTTACGCTACTTTAGCGCTGTCAAAAAGGTGGGTGTCTCAATTTGGAAGTCCAAAAACCATCCCGCCCGGGATGGTTTTTTATTGGATGGCGTGAAAGGCAAGGACCTTCTTACCACCGTCCCTGGGGTGGCTGCTGGTTGCGCGACTCCACCATGGCAATGAGGATGGCCATCAGGCTCGATATCAGCATCAGCCCCATGGCGATGGGAAACGTCACCAGGATGTAAGAGAAACGCCCGATCTCTGCCGCTGGAGAGTCCGATAGCATGATCATTGGCAGGGGGAATACCAATAACAGGGCCAGGTAAAACATGATCCTGGCGATCATCAGGGGGGTCTTGAGGGACTGGGTCACTATTTTTCGGTACGGCCACATGATGGTTTGCTCCCTGCACTGTGGTGTTGTTGTTGTCGATAAGCCGCGCCGTCGAGGCATCTGCGGTTCTGCTCGTCCATGAAGGGTGTCAAGCTGTCCCCTGATTAGCAGCCACGGCAGACCGGGTCAACGGGCTCCGGGGAGCCGGAAATGACCCACAGACAGGGTTGTGCTGCCAGGGGCGAACATAACAACGAGAGTGCAAACCAGATTCGTAAAAATGTCGCAGCAATCACTGTCAGCGCACTTACTGCCAGCAGGTTGTGAGGCACAACCAAAACGGGGAGTTGCGCCGTGGGCTGCGCTGTGATGCCCCCTCCCAGGCAGAGCGGTGCCCTGCGTGCGACTCGGGTTCTCCGGCCTTGATGGTGAGCCTTGATTACGCACGCTATACACGCACACTGGCTACGTCGAGCCAGTGTGACTGCGCTAGTCAGTTGCAGGCCGATCGCCGGGCTGCTGCGCCCCCAGCAGCGTGGTGCCGTAGGAGTTGTCCACCGTGCAGCGCCACTCCCCATCCGCCTCCTTGCGAAACACATAGGTAGCGCGCCGGGTCTCGTCGATCCACCCCTCTCCGCCCGGGTAACGCAGCCGGGTTTCCATGATCACCAGGGCATTGTCGGCCCCCTCGATCACCTCCATGGCCCCCTGGGTCACCTCAAGCTGACCGTCAAAGTAATCGGAGATGGCAGTGAAGGCGCGGCGGATGGCGGGAATGCCGCGCACCACCATGCCGGGTTTGACCACCAGGGCGGCGTCTTCGGCGTAGAAGGTCATCAGGGCGTCGAAGTCGCGCCGGGAGATGGCGGCGTCACAGGTCTCGATCAGGGTACGAAGGGGATGCGGGCTCATGCCGTGCTCCTTGTTTCAGGGGTATAGGGCGGGTTCCCCCACCCTATACCGGACATCAATACCGGACATAAAAAATCCCCCGCTTTCGCGAAAAAGCGGGGGATCGTCAGCGTCTCATGACGGCTTAACCGAGCAGGAAGGCCTTGAGGCGGCCAAAGTCAGCGGGCAGATCGTGAGACAGGAGCGGCAGCGCGGCGTGCTTGGCGAGCGGGCCCGGCAGCGGCACATCCAGATTCAGGATCTCGTCCACCGACTCCTTGAACTTGGCCGGATGGGCGGTGCAGAGGAACACACCGACCTCGTCTTGCCCAAGCTGCTCGTTCAGCAGATCCCAGGCAATCGCCCCGTGGGGCTCGCACAGGTAATCCAGCTGATGCAGGCGCTGCAACGCATCCCGGGTCTGGGCATCATCACGCATCCCTGAGCCCAAGGTTTCCAGCGCCCAGCCCTTGCGACGGCACAGCTCTTCCACCCGCGGCCAGTTGTTGGGGCGGCTCACGTCCATGGCGTTCGACAGGGTCGCGACCGTCTGGTGCGGCTCCCACTGGCCGGTTTTCAGGTAGCGCGGCACGGTGTCGTTGGCGTTGGTGGCGGCGATAAAGCGCTTCACCGGCAGCCCCAGCGCCTTGGCGATGAGACCCGCGGTGAGGTTGCCAAAGTTGCCGGACGGCACGCTGATGACCGCCTTGGCGCGATCGGCTTTCGGCAACTGGGCCACGGCTTCGAAGTAGTAGCAAACCTGGGCCAGCAGGCGGCTGATGTTGATGGAGTTGGCGGAGTTGAGGCCGATGGCGGTCTTGAGCCCTTCATCGTCGAAGGCATCTTTGACCAGCGCCTGGCAGGCATCGAAGTCACCGTCGATGGCGAGGGTGCGGATGTTGCCGCCGAGGGTGCAGAAAAGCGCCTCCTGCAAGGGGCTTATCTTGCCCTTGGGGTAGAGGATCACCACTTCAATCCCCTCCAGGCCGTAGAAGGCGTGGGCCACGGCGGCGCCGGTGTCGCCCGAGGTGGCGGTGAGGATGGTGATCTTGTCATTGGTTCTGAACGCAGCCAGACACTGGGCCATGAAGCGGCCGCCGAAATCCTTGAACGCCAGGGTCGGGCCGTGGAACAGCTCGAGGGCATAGGTGCCATCTTTGAGCTTCACCAGGGGCGCCGGGAAGGTGAAAGCGGCGTCGATAAGCTCGCTCACCTTGGCAGCCGGTACTTCGTCACCCAGCAGGTGGCTCAGGATGCGGGCCGAGCGCTCGGCCAGCGGCAGATCCAGCAGGGCATCCACGTCGGCCAGCGGCTCCAGGGTCTCTGGGAAGAACAGCCCCTGCTCGCGGCCCAGACCCTGACGCACCGCCTGCGCGAAGCTCACCTGTTCACTCTTGTCCTTGATGTTGTAAAGATTCATAGCTCGCTTCCTGTTACCCGTGCCCCGGCCATGTCCAGTTTGCAGACCCGGGCAAATCCATCTTCATTGCGCACGAAGTGCGCTTCCATCCACTCTTTCATCCGTTCGGCCTGGGCCAGATCCTTCATCACCACGAACACGGTGGGACCGGACCCCGAGATGCCGGTGGCCAGCGCCCCGTTCTGGGCCCCCTGGGCCCGCACCTCGTTGAAACCTTCAATCAGGGCCGCGCGATAAGGCTCGGCGATCACGTCTTTCAGGACGCTGGCGGCCAGCCCTTCCTGGCGGCTGTAGCTGGCATGCACGAAGGCGGCCAGCCGGCGGCCATAGGTGAGGCAGTCCTGGCGGCGATACTGGGCCGGCAGGATGGCGCGGGCGGCGGCGGTGGAGACCACGGTGCCCGGGTAGCAGACCACCCAGTACCACTCGTCAAACACCGGGATGCCCTGGCTGATGACGCCCCCCTCCTCCAGCACCAGCTGCATGCCGCCCAGATAACAGGGCGCCACGTTGTCGTAATGGACGGAGCCGGAGATCTTCCCTTCCATCTCCCCCATCAGCAGCAGCAGGTCGTGTTCATTCAGGGGCGCACCGTGGAAGGCGTTGAGCCCTTCCAGCGCCGCCACGACGCTGCAGGCACTCGATCCCAGGCCCGAGCCCACCGGCAGGTTCTTCTCCAGCACCATTTCCAGCGGCTTGAGACCAAGGCCGCGCTTCTCCAGCGCCTCGCCATAGGCGACCCAGCAGTCGTGGAGGATGTTCTTTTTCGGGTCGTCCGGCAACTTGTGGGCGTAACGGCCCACGGAAGAGAGAGCGAAAGGCACCTCTGCCGATTTGACCTGGACGCGGTCACCCAGCAGGGAGCCATCCACGGGGGCGAGCGCCGCCCCCAGGACGTCAAAGCCCACGCTCAGGTTGGCGCTGGAGGCCGGGGCATAGGCCACCACGCTGCCGCCGATTTCTACATTCGGGTTCATCTCTGAACTCATGTTACAGCTCCTGCTTCCAGTTCTGGGTGCGCAGCACGTCGGCGAAGACACCGGCGGCGGTCACTTCGGTCCCTGCGCCATAGCCGCGCAGTACCAGGGGGATGGGCTGGTAATAGGTGGAGAAGAAGGCGAGCGCGTTCTCCCCGTCTTTTACCTTGAACAGGGGCTCGTCGCCACCCACCGCCTTGATGGCCACCTTGCACTTGCCACCCTCGATGGAGCCGACGTAACGCAGCACCTTGCCTTCACGCTGGGCCGCCGCGAACTGGTCGCGGAACCAGCCGTCGGCCTCGGGCAGGCGGGCCATGAAGGCTTCCACGTCGCCGCTCACGTCAAAGCCCGGCGGCAGTGCCTGCTCCACCTCCACATCGGAGAGCTCCAGCGCCATGCCGGCCTCGCGGGCCAGGATCAGAAGCTTGCGAGCCACGTCCATGCCGTTGAGATCGTCACGGGGATCCGGCTCGGTGAAGCCGTTGCCGCGGGCGATCTGGGTAGCCTCGGAGAAGGCCATCCCCTCGTCCAGCTTGCCGAAGATGAAGGAGAGCGACCCGGACAGGATGCCATCGAAGGCGCGCAGCTTGTCACCGGCCTTGATGAGGTTTTGCAGGTTCTCGATGACCGGCAGGCCCGCGCCCACGTTGGTCTCGTACAGGAACTTGCGGCGGGTCTGGCGGGCGGTGCGACGCAGCGCCTTGTAGTAATCGAGCGACCCGGTGTTGGCCTTCTTGTTCGGGGTGACCACGTGGAAACCGGCGGCGAGGAAGTCGGCGTACTGGACGGCGATGGCCTCGCTGGAGGTGCAATCGACGATCACCGGGT
>RRZU013356726.1_pt1 | contig 12549 bp, 3 predicted proteins | sample 2165561 | NCBI WGS metagenome assembly RRZU01 (sample SAMN10456909, study PRJNA506462) | wastewater metagenome | isolation source: wastewater sludge | place: USA: Moscow, Idaho | reverse complement strand
CCGGCCAATCCATTCACCAAACTCTTTGAAGGATATCAGCTCAAAGCGTCTGATTATGCTATGGATTCTCTTTGGGGTAAACCCATGCGTAACCAGTTCCCCTATGATGCACGCGGCAAGGGTGGATCGTATACCGGAAATGGATTGATTATTAAATATAGCGGACAAAATTCCGGTTCGTCATTAGCCAAACAACATGGTTTTTGGATGATAGGTCGTGCTGCCGGATTACACCTGAGGTACGCCGAGGCAGCTAACCGCGCAGGTTATCCATATCTGGCCTGGTGTTTCCTTAACAATGGTATTAAGAACGTAAAATACCGTTATATGAAACCCGACGGTACTTATTTTCCTGACGATTCATGCTATGTTACAGGAACCAGTCCTTTCAATCCATATCCTGCCGATTACCGTTTTGACGCGCGATATCCAAGGGAATGGGATGCAAATGCCGGTGTGCGTGGTCGGGCATTTATGCCTGTAGTTAATTTTCCTGCCGGGCTTACAGTCAAGCTGGACAGTATTCAGTGGCTCGAAAAGCAAATTATACGTGAAGCGGGTCTTGAACTTGCCTTCGAAGGTCACCGTTGGGGTGACTTGGTGCGTATTGCACGCCGTATGAATAAAGAAGGCCGCAATGGGTATAATTACCTTTTCGAGGAAAATATCAAAAAGAAGTATCAGCGTGCCAACATTCCTGCACCCAACTTTACTCCTGACGAGCAAAGCTGGTATGTGCCTTTTTATGAATGATTTAATAGTAAATATTTGATTTTCCTGAAAATACAGTTTATTTTTTATTATCGATTTTCCTCTGGAATTAACACAACTCTACCGGATGAAAGTAGAAAAAGAAAAACATATTGAGGTGTTTTATAATATTTATTATCATGAAAAAAACATTTACATTATTGATTATTGCCGTGGCTACGACAATAATGGGGTTGGGAACAGCTTTTGCACAACCCGGTTCTTATTACAAAAAATGGTTGCATAACCAGACATTTAATGGACTTGAGGCATTGCCAACCGGGTGGTCAAATCCTAATAACAATGCCAATGATGCCAACCACGCCACAACTCCTGCTTCTATATTTGCACGTAGCGGTGGCTCAGGATTAGACAATAACACGTTCCGTTGGATCACAACAAGTAGTGGTAATGGATTCCGTGGCGCTGACCTGCGTTTCCCTAAAACTCCCAGTGAAGCCAGCCCTTCGGGTGATGCCGATTTTGATGCAGCCAAAGTTTGGCAGGTGGAATTTGACTGGAACACTTCGGCGGCAACTTTGACGCACGGAAATGTGCTTTCGCTGATTCTGTGCGGTAATAACAGTTCCAATGTTCGTAACGATACACAATGGTACGCCGATGCCATTTTGGGTATTTTTGTTATGGGCGACAACAAATTCCATTATTGGAATAAGGACTTGGTTGGTTATCCTGTACCTGATGCCAGCGGTAACCCAACAACGGCTTTTATGGGACCTGCTTTTACGACAGGAGTATATCCTGCGTTTAATCGGGTATGGAAAAGTAGCGCTGTTAATATTGACTCCACCTATAAAGCAAATAAAGCGACAGAAACCGATGTTACTTTTGCTTTTAATGCCACTTATCATATTAAAGCTTCATTGAATTTTGGAACGCAGAAGGTGGAGAGCTTGACCATTACCGATGTGGCCAACCCTACCAACACACAAACCATTAACAACATGCCATTTTTAGCACCTTCTACTGCTGCTGCCGGCTGCCCTATTCCTATTGAAGAACGTGTAGTGAAAAATCTTTCCCTTATCAATGTTGGTGACCCTCGTTCTACCAATGCCGGTAACCTTGGTGGCGGTTCGGTACATACTACTTACATCGATAATTTGGAAATTTACGTTTGGAAAGAATCGTTGGGTAAGGCTGATGTGACAATTAATTATAAAGACAGAGAAGGGAATGTTGTTAAGACCGCCAGGGTTGCATCGCAGCAAGAAGTCGGCTTTATATACAACTTACTATCCGAAGATAAAGCCGATTTTAACGATGGTACATATTATTACTTCTTCGATGCCGACGCTACCCATGCAGCAAATGCATTAAAAGGTTCAGGTGAAAACTTAACAATCGACTTTTCAACAACTCCGGGTGCAGACAACTCACTGACCGTTGTATTCAAAAAAGTGGCTGTAACTGCAGGCACTTATGTATGGGGTGGTGATACTAATACTAAATGGAATTACCTGGATGATAATTTCAGTATATCCGGTGGTTCTCCAATGGGTTATCAAAAAGGAAATCCCGTAGAATTTTCGAAAACTGATGCTGTAAACAAGACAGTTGAAGTTATCGGAACTATTGAACTTGTCGATGCCGGTATGACTGTTTCGGCACCTGATTATATCTTTACAGGTACAGGTAAAATACTCGGTAATGGCACAATGACGATTAAAGCACCTGTAACGCTGGGAGCCGATAACCGTTTGGTTGGTGGTGCGATAATACAAACCCCCGGACTCGTTTCTGTTAAGCACAGCAATCCGGCTGCCAAATTCAATACAGCAGAACCTGAAATTTCATTAAATCTGGATGCAGGTGCAACCTTCACAAAAACAATAGAAGGAACTCCCGGTGGCAAATTGAATCTCAATCTTGTTTCATTGAATGAATACGCACCGGCAATTACAGGTTTCTCTACTGTTAACATTCACCAAACTGTACAAACAAGTTTAAATGCAGCCACCTGGCGTACCGGTTGGGGTGGAACATTACCTGAAAATGCTCAGATCAATTATATTAATGATGTTGTAGGTAATGTGGTTCCTAATGGTTTAGGCGTTGTAAGTACAATAATGAAAAAAGTGAAACTGCATTTGGGAGCCAACACCCGTTTGGTTCGCCAATACAATGAAAATGCCAATAACAACGATGTGGTTTATGTAGGAGAATTGACCGGTGATGCCGGATCACGAATCGAATCAGGATTTGTTGATGGTCGTTATTTCCGCTACGACATTGGCGGACTGGGTACAGATGCTGTCTTTAACGGAGAAATTGGAGCGTTTACCAGATCGCACGTAGCAGCAACTGACACTACTGAAGCTGTAACTACCTATGCTGCTAACGGTGTCGGTATTACCAAATCAGGTGCCGGAACCTGGACTGTAAATGGTAATTTCAACTTCCCGAAAGGCACCAGAGGAAGTCAGGTAAATGTAAGCGGTGGTAAATTTAAAATTAATGGCGACATATTGTTCCCTAATACTACTAAAGAAGGCAGTCAAATGAATGTAACAGGTGCCGGTGTTTTAGATGTTAACGGGAAGATTACTTTTGTAACAGACTCTGCAGCTCACGTAATTAAGGTCGCTAATGGTACACTGCAATTACATCAGTCTATTATTGCACCTGCAATTAACCAAATTTCTCTTACTGTAGATTCGGCTGGAGTATTCAAAACAGGCAACAATTCTATTGGTGCATCCACTGTTTTAATTAACGGTATTGTAGAAGGTGGTGGTAAATATGCCAATACTTTCTCACTGACAAGTGATGACGCTATCTTGAAACTGAAAGTTAACGGTTTTGAAGAAGGTAACTATGAGTATGTTGATGCATTGGGCGATATCAGTATTAAGAAAGGTGTTATTGATATTACCGTAAGCGGAACTATAAACGGAAGCAAGCAGATTACTATACTGAAAGCGGGAGGTAATTATGATATCCTTGATAATATGGAATTTGTTAAAGTGTATGTAAACGGACAGGATATTACCGCTAATACAGCTCAAACCGAAGTACCCGAAGGTGGTGGAATTTTCTACTTCAATGCTGAAAGTGGTGTTTTGGGCCATTTAGGTACAACCGGAATATCGGATATAAACGCTGGAAAAGAAGTGAAGAAAATTGAATATTATAACTTCTTGGGTCAAAAAATAACAAAATCTCAATCAGGTTATATTTTAAAGAAAATAACCTACACGGATGAGAGCGTTCAAACTATCAAAATTTTTAATAAAAAGAATAATTAATCGCAGGTAACTAAGATGTTTTTGAACCGAATATAAGTAACTATCGTTGGCATTATGTAGCCCTTCAGTTATTTATTTCTTCACCAGAAAAAATCCCATAAACCAGATATGACTTTTGCTTTATGGGATTTTTTCCTTTTTCTTTTTGGATTAATCCATAATCACTTAATTCTATCATGAAAAAACTTAACTCCATTTTTAAGATATCTATTCTTCTCTTCTTATGCTTGTTCTTTACGGACCTGCCTCTTTCAGCTCAAAGAAAAATGGAGAAACTCGACCGTGGTGTTGTTGCGGTTCGCAACAGTTCATCAAACTACTTTGTAAGTTGGCGTTATCTGGCTACCGACCCAGAAGATATTCAGTTTAACCTGTATGCAAAAAAAACAGGTGGCTCATTTACCAAGCTCAATACTACACCACTAACTGTTCCTAATTTTCAGACTACTTCAACGGCAGTTACCAATGGAACTCAACTTTATGTTACTACCGTAATAAACGGTATTGAGGGAACACCAAGTCAGAATTATACAATTAATGCTACCGGTTTTAATACATACCGGAGTGCCTTTTTAGACATCACATACAATCCTTCCAATGACGGACTGGAACTTCATAAATATTCTACCAAGTTCGTCTGGCCTGCCGACCTCGACGGCGATGGTGAATACGACTACGTGGTGGATCGCCTTTCTGTGGATGGAGGCTCACATAAAGTTCAGGCATATTTGCGAAATGGAACTTTACTCTGGACTGTTGACATGGGACCAAACGTAAGTATCAGCCAGGGGCAGGATGATATGGTTATTGCTTATGATATGGACAGCGATGGAAAAGCCGATGTGGTTGTAAAAAGTAGTGATGGAACCAAATTTGCTGATGGGAAAGGTGTAAACGGCTCGACAACACTCGATACAGATAACGACGGAATTATTGATTACAATCCGCAAAACGTTAAAAACCCACCTCAGTATATAACAGTTATTGATGGGTTGACCGGAATAGAAAAAAACAGTATCGAAATGAAGTATCCGTCGAACTATACCCGAACCAATAAAGCTATTTTCATGGGAACAGAATACTCCAATCTGAATGGCTACATGGCAATAATGTATTTGGATGGACAACACCCAAGCGTTGGATTTATGTATAAAACACGCACAAGTTCCGATAAATATCACTGGTATTATGCATCTGCTTATGCATATAATTCATCGGGACAATGGATCAATCATTACAACTGGGAACGTGGATACACACCTGCAGCCGAATTTCACAGCATCAGAGCGGCCGATGTTGATTTGGATGGACGTGATGAATTTCTCAATGGCGGATTCGGATTAAAATACGATGGTACACTCGCTTTCAATGCCGGTATCAGTCACGGCGACCGTTTCCGTACCGGTGATATTGATCCCGAACGGCCCGGACTGGAAACTTTTGCCATACAGCAAAATAACCCAACCATGCTGGGACAACTCATCTACGATGCCGCAACCGGTGAGGCTATTAAAAAAATCTATATGTCATCGGTAGGCGACGTAGGACGTGGTGAATGTATGGATGTGGATCCTTCACGCATAGGATATGAATTCTGGTCTACCATGGCTAATATATACGATGCCAAAGGAAATGTACTTTACGAAGGCAGTACGCCATTTCCTCATGAAGGAATCTGGTGGGATGGCGAGCTGGACAGAGAAGATCTTTCAGCTCCCGATGGAAATGGATTTAATGCTGATGTTCGGAAATTTGATCTTAGCTCACGTACATTCTCAAATCGGCTGATTGAATTCGCCAAAATGACGAATTGGACCGTGAAATCGGAATATGGCGTTCGTCCGGCATTCTTCGGCGACATAGCAGGTGATTGGCGCGAAGAAGTTATACTTGAGAAATTTGGAAATGTAACGGCAACATTGAAAGATATTCATGGGAATGATTCAATTGCCACTGTTTCAGCAACTACCGGATTTGTTGGTTTCTCCACAGATTATCCAACTGCTCATCGCATCTACTGTCTGATGCAAAATCCGGCCTATCGATGCCAGGCTACTACCAAAGGATATTATCAGTCTCCCATTCCTGATTTTTATCTCGGATATGATATGCCTGTTCCACCTGTTTCACCTGTACAGAAGGCTAAACTGACCTGGGTGTCGGGAAGTACATTCGACAACTCATCAACCAATTTTGTTCTTCAGGATGAAATAACCAGATCGGCTTTCACTGACGGGGATGATGTTATGTTTGATATCTCGGGCAATAACTCAGCTGAAATAACGATGAACTCAGACCGGGCACCCTCAAAATTATGGGCTATGAATCCCAAAGGGAAAGATTATATCCTGGGCGGAACGGGTAAACTGACCGGAACGATGGAGCTGGTAAAATCACAAAACGGAAAATTCACCCTGAATGGAAATCATACTTATACGGGTAAAACCATCATTTCCGAAGGAACTTTGATTTTGAACGGAAGCAGCAGTAGTCTGATTGATGTGAGAGCTAAAGGAACTTTGGGTGGAAATGTAGTACTCAATGGTGGTATTGTGCTGAACCCCGGACTGAATGTGGAAGGCGGTAGGTTGTCACCCGGTAACGGGCTGGAAGCCGGAAAACTGGGTAAGATTACTGTTAATGGTGATGTAACTGTTCCGGGCAAAACAAATATCGAAATTGATGTCATTCCCGACAATCCTTACAAAAATGACTCACTGGTAATAAACGGAAACCTGACACTCAACGGTGAAAATGCCGTAATTATTAACGGAAGTATTACGCCGGGCACCTACAGCCTGATAACCTGGACAGGCACGCTGACCGGTACGGTTAACAACTTCAATTTGCTGGGAATTTCGGGTTTGACAGTGAAACTGATTATTGATAATAAAACATTGAAACTGGTGGTGGAAGCAACACGTTCGGCATCCCAGGTAGCCTGGACAGGAGCCACCGATACAAACTGGGATTATTCCTCCTCCAATTTCCAGACTCAAACCATCCCGCATCAATCCACTTTCTTTGTTCAGAATGACAGTGTTACATTTGACGATAATGCCACTCAGACTACCGTACAATTGGGCGAACTGATGATTACCAAAGGTGTTTCCATCAATAATACAGCTAAATCATATATTTTCGCAGGAACAGGCGGTATAGCCGGAACCGGCATATTGACCAAAACCGGAAAGGGATTACTGGATATGGGTAACATTCAAAGTGCCTATACTGGTAAAACAATTTATACCAATGCGCTGGTAAAAGTTAGCGCTCTTAATCAATCTTCCATTCCCGGACCACTTGGGCAGGCTGCAATCGTACCCGCCAACTGGGTTATGACAAATACGCGGTTAATTGTCGATGCCGTAAATTCCAATACCGACCGCGGAATGACCATTCAGGGAACTGACACCATCGAGATACCGAAATCAAACGGAGTGGTGTCCATCACTGGTACCATCACCGGAACAGGTGGATTGGTTAAATCGGGTCCGGGTCAGCTGAACATTTCAAGCAGCAACCCCAATACTTTTACAGGAGAAACTGTAATCAAAGGGGGAACCGTTGGACTGGGAACCCTGGAAATGAACCGTACCGGATTTGGTACAAGTGGAAAAATCCGCATGGAAAATGGAGCACGCATCCGGATGTTTGACAACAGTGGGGACTACAACCAGAAAGCAACCTGGTACATTACCGTTCCCGAAAACAGTACGGTGGGAATTGATGCTTCCAGTCGTTGTAACATCAATGGTTCTATTTCGGGTGCAGGAACTTTGAATTACTATGTGCCTTATGTACGTGCTGATTTGGTAGCCGGTGGTGGAAATAACTTTACCGGCAAAATTAATGTTACAGGTCGTGATTTCAGAATTACAACCAATACTGCAACATTCCCAATGGCTGCAATCAATCTGGGACCAGGTGTATTTATGGGTGCTTATTCGTCAGTCGGAGGAAGTAGTACCAATAATTCCGGTATTGTGAAAATTGGTTCACTTTCGGGTGATGCAACTTCGAACGTAGGTGGCGGAACCTGGCAAATAGGGACGGACAACCGCGATGCAATTTTCAGAGGTGTATTTGGCAGTGGAGCTACTGTTACCAAATCGGGAACCGGAAAATGGACGCTTACCAATGCTTCCACCCTGACCAGTACATTCTCTGTTACTGACGGATCGCTGATTGTGCAAAATACAACAGGCAGCGCAACCGGAACTGGCAATCTGAGTATGTCCGGATCGGCAATATTGGCCGGAACCGGTATAATTGGCGGGAATGCAAATATCAATAATTCGGCGAAAGTAATGCCCGGAAACAATGAAACCGCTCTCGGAACTCTTACATTTAGTAAAAACCTCTCACTGACCGTTGGCTCAACAGTGGTAATGAAAGTGATTTCAACAGCAAACGACCAACTAAAAGTAGCCGGAACACTGTATCTCAATGGAATTTTGGATCTCCGCAATCTGTCGGGCAACTGGACCGACGGAAAATCCTATACGTTATTTGTTGCTCCAACCATTGAGGGCTCCTTCACAACAATTATTCCCGAAAAACCGGCTGAAAATCTCGTTTGGGACCTCAGCCGTATGAATGAAGGAATAATTTCGGTAAAAACACAGACAGCCATTAATGAGATCAGCGCCGGATTTGTTCGGGTGTATCCTAACTTCATCGACAGATACTGCTTTGTGGATTTAGAAGGCATCGCGGGTACAGTAACTCTGGATGTGTTCAGTTTGAGTGGTGAAAAGGAAATAACCTTAACGGACAAATCGGCAGATGATCAGATAAAATTAGATCTGTCCAAACTCCATGCGGGTGTTCATTTCTTACGTTTGACAAATTCAACTTCTTCATTTACAGTTAAGTTGATTAAAAAATAAATTTTAATAAGGAGAAATATTTCAATGTCCTTTTGAGCTAAGGGGACATTGAAATCTTTTCCACAACGATCCTTTTCATTGATATGCCATTCTTTGATTTAGTTATCTGTTTTTTTTTCTATACCAAAATCAATTAACCGTATATATCATGTCTAAATCATCCTCTAAAATTTACATTGTTTGCTTTTTCATTGTATTGTTCACTCAGTTTACAGCCGGACAAAATAAAACAATCGATCTTTCAGGCCGATGGCGTTTTGAAATCGACAAAAAAGATTCCGGGCAGAAAGAAAAATGGTTCGGGAGACAACTGAACGACAATATCTGGCTTCCCGGTTCTATGGCCGAAAACCGCAAAGGCGATGATGTAACTCTCAACACACAGTGGACTGCCAGTATCTACGACAGCACATACTTTTTCAATCCACGATTGAAGAAATATCGCCAGACCGATAACCTGAAACTTCCTTTCTGGCTCACTCCGGTGAAATATTATGTGGGGCCGGCCTGGTATCAAAAAGAGGTCATAATTCCTGCTGACTGGAAAAACAGCCGTATCATTCTTTTCCTCGAACGGCCGCACACTGAAACCCGTCTTTGGATTAACGATGCTGAAGTGGGCATGCAAAACTCGCTCTCCGTGCCGCATCAGTTCGAAATCAGTAAGTACCTTAAAAAAGGGAAAAACAGGATTACTCTCTGCATTGATAACCGCACGAAAGACATCGATGTGGGAAAGGACTCGCACAGCATCACCGACCAGACGCAGGGCAACTGGAATGGGGTAGTGGGGCGGCTGGAACTCCAATCAATGCCCCAGACTTTCATTGAAGACATACAGGTTTACCCCGATTTGAAAAGCAAAAAAGCAGTGGTGAAAATCAATATTCAGGGCAAGTCTCCTGGAACGGTTTCGTTGAATGCCGAAAGTTTCAACAGCGAAAAAATCCATAAAATTCCGGTTGTTTCCAACTCATTTCAGACAACCGATAACAACACTTCAGTAGAATTGGAACTGCCCATGGGCGATGATTTCCTTACCTGGAACGAGTTTCATCCCAATCTTTATAAACTCACAGCCACATTAACCACCAAACAGGGAACCGATACGCGTGAAACCCGGTTTGGAATGCGTGAGTTTACCATCGAAGGAAAATACATGTACGTAAACGGGCAGAAAACCGTGCTTCGCGGAACGGTGGAGAATTGTGTTTTTCCGCTGACCGGTTATGCGCCGATGGACGAAGCTTCGTGGGAACGGGTTTTTCGTATTTGTCGCAGTTTCGGACTTAATCACATGCGCTTTCACTCCTATAATCCACCCGAAGCGGCTATGAAGGCTGCCGATGTGGTCGGATTTTACCTCCAGCCCGAAGGTCCGAGCTGGCCAAATCATGGCTCATCGCTGGGCGATGGTCGTCCCGTGGATAAGTACCTGTGGGAGGAAGCTCATCAGATTGTAAAACTTTACGGCAATTATCCATCCTTTTGTATGTTTGCCATCGGCAATGAGCCACGCGGGCGCTGGGTGCAGTGGGTAAGTAAATTTGTCAACTACTGGAAAGAAAAAGATCCGCGCAGGGTTTACACCGGAGCATCGGTGGGTGGAAGCTGGGCATGGCAGCCGGCCAGTCAGTACCATGTTAAAGCCGGAGCACGCGGTCTGGAGTGGGATCGTCGTCCCGAAACCAATTCCGATTACCGGAATAAAATTGACACCGTAAAACAACCGTACGTCTCTCACGAAACCGGTCAGTGGTGTGTATTCCCTGATTTTACGGAAATAAGAAAATATACAGGCGTAATGAAAGCCCGTAACTTTGAACTGTTCCGCGAAGACCTTTCTGACAGGGGAATGGGCGACCAGGCTGCCGACTTCAAAATGGCTTCGGGCAAACTACAGGCACTTTGTTACAAACATGAGATTGAAAAAACACTCCGAACTCCCGGATATGCAGGTTTTCAACTGCTTTCACTGAACGATTATTCCGGACAGGGAACCGCTTTGGTGGGTGTACTCAATGCTTTCTGGGAAGAAAAGGGATACATCAATGCAGAGGAATTTAGACATTTCTGTGCACCAACGGTTTTGCTCGCACGGATGGATAAATTTGTTTTCACAAACAATGAAAACCTGAAGGCTAATATTGAAATATCTCATTTTGGAGAAGAAGTACTGAAAGGAAAGCAAGTCGAATGGAAAGTAAAGAATCAACCCGGAAAAACAATTTCACAGGGAGTATTGACCGCTAAAGATATTCAGATTGGCAACTGCCAACAGCTTGGCGAAATAACCTTACCCTTATCATTTGTCAAAGAAGCCGAAAAAATGATCCTGGAAGTAAAACTCAATGGAACAGCTGTTTCCAACAACTGGGATTTCTGGGTCTATCCGGAAATACTGCCTCAGGTGGATACCACTTCAGTCTATATCTGTGATAAAATGGATGATAAAGCCAAATCCGTGTTGAATAACGGAGGTTCGGTATTATTACAACTGGCTGGCAAGGTTACTCAGGGAAAAGATGTGGTCCAGCAGTTGGTGCCGGCATTCTGGAATACTTCCTGGTTCAAAATGCGTCCGCCACATACCACCGGAATTCTGATTAATGATTTTCATCCCGTTTTCAGGGATTTCCCCACCGATTATTATTCCAACCTGCAGTGGTGGGAACTGGCTAATCGGGCACAGGTGATGGAACTGACCGATTTCCCGAAATCTTTTCAACCTATTGTCCAACCCATTGATACCTGGTTTATCAACAGGCGACTGGCTATGCTTTTCGAAGCAAAGGTAGGTAACGGAAAGATTATAGTATGCAGTGCCGATATTCAAAAAGACCCGGACAAAAGAATTGTTGCCCGACAGTTGCGGTATTCTATACTGAAATATATGAATTCCAATTTATTTTTACCGGAAAATGAGCTAACTTTGGAAGTGATTGAAAACCTGACCATCAAACGGGGTGAATGGTTGGATATGTCCATGACAAAGGATGCACCGGATGAATTGAAGAAGAATATAAAATAGTTGAATTCGATTTTGAGTTATTAAGTTATTGAGTAATTGAGTAATTGAATTTCTGAATTGCCCCGCCTTTTAAGGCGGGGATAAGAGAGAAAAATATTATATTTCTAAAAAATAAATATACAGCAATGAAAAATAAATCCTGCTGCTTATTAATCATCGTGCTTTTTGCCTCAATCCATGCAATGGCATCGGACACAAGCTGGCCTCCTGTGACCACAGAAACAAAACCCTGGACACGCTGGTGGTGGTTGGGCAGCGCTGTAGACAAAGACAATCTGACTTATAATATCTCCGAATTGGGCAAAGCGGGCATGGGTGGCGTGGAAATAACGCCCATTTACGGAGTGAAAGGGAATGATAATAAGAACATTGATTATCTTAGTTCCCGGTGGATGAATATGCTCGCCCATACCGAAACCGAAGCGCGAAATTCAGGCATGAAGGTGGATATGAATACCGGTACCGGCTGGCCTTTCGGCGGACCTGAAGTTACTATGGAGGATGCAGCTACCAAAGCTATTTTTCAGAAATATACAGCGAAAGGTGGAGAGAATGTGTCGCTGAAAATTATAGTGAATGATCCGAAACAAAAGAAAGTGGCGTATCT
>RRZU013244290.1_pt1 | contig 12549 bp, 18 predicted proteins | sample 2165561 | NCBI WGS metagenome assembly RRZU01 (sample SAMN10456909, study PRJNA506462) | wastewater metagenome | isolation source: wastewater sludge | place: USA: Moscow, Idaho | reverse complement strand
TAAATCATCATTATCTAATACATCTTTAGCTTTATCAGCAACTTTAGATAATATATTTGAAGATTCTTCACTATAAACTATTCCTGTATTTCAGTCTATAATTGTATTTGATTTTGTTTTTCAACTAGAAATACTTTTAAGCCATCTTGAATCGCTTGTATTTATATAATGATTTGTCATATATTAATAATTATGATTTATTTAGTTTTAACTTTTTAGGTTTTAATTTTTTTCTTTTAAGCTTTTTTGATCAATCTAAAATATCTCAAATTAATCTTTCAACCTCACTTACACAATATCAAACATCTTTAGACAAAAATAACTCAGGTTTTTTTGTATTTTCAATATGTTTATTTGGTTTTTCAAATTTTATAGCAGGTTTCATACTATTATTATTAATAAATACTTTAATGATTATAACACAAAATATTTAAATATACAAAAAAATTGATTTATTTATACAAAAATATAATATCTTAATATTATTAATAACTAATTATTTATGACAAATGTTATAAAATTATCTGATATATTAGATGATTGAGAAATAATTGATAAAAATGATTTATATCAAATTTGAATAAATCAAACTTATACTTCTTTAAAAATTTCTGATATATTAGACGATTGAGAATAAAATTTAAACAAAAAAAAAAGACAACTTCTAAAGTTGTTTTTTTTTATTATTTTACTGAAACGTAAATATCTCTGTATACTTTCCCATCAAATCTAACTCTTCTTTTTTCTTTAAAAGAAACGATACCGTCTCTATTAGCGAATAAAGTAAAGTCATGTCCTTGAGAAACACCTTCAGAAGGCCAGAATTTATTTCATTGTTGTCTAACAATAATGTTTCCTGATCTAGCTTCAAGACCACCGTAAATTTTTACTCATAGTCTTTTGGCATTCGAATCACGACCATTAGCTGTTGATCATTGAGCTTTCTTGTGAGCCATATTCTTAAATTTATCAATTAAAAATCAAATTTATATTATTTTGATGCAAATCTAGCAAATGCTTTATTAGCTTCAGCCATTTTGTAAACATCTAATTTCTTTTTTACTGCATTTCATGTTTCATTAGCAGCATCAATTAATTCTCAAGCTAAAGCTCTAGAAAAACTGATTCATTTTTTGCTTCTAGCTGAATCCAAAATCCATCTAGCAGCTAAAAATAATTGTCTTTTTGATTTTACTTCTTGAGGAACTTGATATATAGATCAACCAACTCTTTTTGGTCTAACTTCGATTTTTGGCATAACATTTTCTAATGCTTTAGCAAAAACTTCGTCAGGTTTTTTTTGTCCTTTAGCTTTAATTTCTTCGAAAGTATCGCTTAATAAGTTTATTGCTAAACTTTTTTTTCAATCTTTCATTACATAGTTGATAAATTTATCAACTAATGGATTTTTTCAAAGTATAATACTCATATTTTTATAATTAAAATATACAAAATTCTTCACCCATTACTGGATTACTCATATATTATTTTTTAGGTCTTTTAGCTCAGTATAAGCTTCTAGATTGTTTTCTATTTTTTACTCATTCAGTATCTAACAATCATCTAACGATGTGGTATCTTACTCATGGTAAATCTTTTACTCTTCAACCTCTAATAGCAACTACAGAGTGTTCTTGAAGATTGTGTCCTTCTCATCCGATGTAAGCATTAACTTCGTAACCGTTAGTTAATCTAACTCTTGCTACTTTTCTTAAGGCTGAGTTTGGTTTTTTTGGAGTCATTGTTGTAACTTTAGTACAAACTCATCTTTTTTGAGGACATCATTTTGGTAATTGAATTTGTTTATTACCTTTAATAGAGTTTTTAATTACTTGTAAAGCTGGAGATTTACTCTTTTTTACAGAATCTTTTCTACTCTTTTTTACTAATTGATTAATTGTAGTCACAATGTTCAAAATTATAAATTAAATACTTGACAAAGTTTATTAAAAAAGTCAATTTTGTCAAAAAAAATACTAACGTTTTGACCAAGATGGAGATTTTCTCGCTTTCTTTTTTCCTGGTTTTTTTCTTTCAACTTTTCTTGCATCTCTAGTTAATAAACCATCAGCTTTTAATAATTTTTTAAAAGCTTCATCTTTAGAAGCTAAAGCTCTAGATAATCCATGTCTAATTGCTTGTACTTGAGCAGAAATTCAAGAACCATCAACTTTTACTTCGAAAAATACTTTATCTTTCAAAGAACATAATTTAATTGGAGCTAATGCTATATCAAATAAATCTGGTCTTGTGATGTAAGAACTAAAGTCTCTTCCATTTATTGTAGAATTTCCTGTACCTTCAAATAATCTAACTTGAGCAGTAGCAGTTTTTCTTCTTCAAATTGCATATATATATTTATTTGCCATAGGAAAGTTAATTTAAATATTATAAATCGATTTTTTGAGGTTGTTGAGCACCAAAAGTGTGTTCAGCTCCTGCAACTAGTTTTAATCTAGCCATCATATCTTTTCTTAATTTGTTTTTAGGCAACATTCAGCTTATTGATTTTTTAACTGCTTCAGTTGGTTTTTTAACTAATAATTTCTCTAAAGAAATTTCTTTTAAACCTCACAAGAAACCAGTATGTGAATAGTAAATTTTACCTTCTAATTTATTTCAAGTAACTGAAATTTTGTCTGCATTAACTACAACAACGTAATCTCAATTATCTAAGTGTGGAGAAAATGTAACTTTATTTTTTCAGCTTAATAAGTTAGCTATTTTTGTTGATAATCTTCATAATGTTAATCAAGTAGCATCAACTAAATACCATTTTCTGTCTTCATTTTTTAGCTGTTTAGGCATTATTGTTTTCATAATGTGCTTTTTTTAAATAATAACTAAAGTAACTCTAATAATACTAATTTAGCATTATCTCAATCCCTGTATTTAATAGGAGTAATTCTTGTAAATCAAGAAGTTCTAGTTCCTTTAAATTTTGGGGCTACATTTTTAAATAATTCAACTGAAGATTCTTTTGTAAATAGATATTCCATTACGTATCTAATTGCATTCATTTCATCTTTTGTATTTACAACATTTATCATTCTATCAACAAATGGAACTATAGCTGCTGCTTTTTTTTCAGTTGTTTTTATTGATTTGTGTAAAAACAAACTAGTTAAAAGATTTCTTTCCATAGCCTTCCTATGTTGGAATGTTTTTCAGTTAAACTTTAAGTTTTTCCTTACTCTATGTCTCATAATTATTAAGTTAAAGGTATAAAGATTTTAAATTTTTTATAAAAATTTTTTAATCATCTCAAAGTAATTTTAATCATCTTTCTCAAAGAGCTTCTCTGATTTCTGTCATAGCTTTTTTACCGAATCATTTTATTGATGATAATTTAGTTTCTGTACATTTTACCAATTGTTCAATAGATAGAATATTTCCATTTATTAAAGCATTTAAAGTTCTTGGAGATAATCCCATTATTTCAATAGGAGTATATGATTCTTTTTCAAGTTCTTCTTTTATTTCTTCTTTTTCTTTTTCTAATAAGTCTTTTACATTAGAAATGAATTGTCATTCTACTTGTAAAGCTTCTTCATTGAAAATAGAGAAATAAGAAGATAACATATTTGAAGAAAATTTCAAACAATCAACTGGTGAGATAACTCCAGAAGTAGTAATTACTAATTCTAAAGAATCTAAGTTTGTAATATCTCCAAATCTTGTATCAATAATGTCATATTTAACATTTAATACTGGAGAAAAATTTGCATCTATTAATAAAACATTTACATCTTCTTCTCTTTTTTTAAGATCTTCAATTGAATAATATCCAACAGATTTTTCTACTCTAATTTCGATTTCTAAAGACATTCCATCTTTATCAATTTCAGTTATGTATAAATCTTTGTTTAAAATTTCAATTCAAGCACTTGCATGAATATCTCAAGCAGTAACTACTCAAGCTTTATTTTTTGATAATTTTATCCATTCAATTCATTCAGTTTTTTTATCAATAATCAAACCTTTTAAATTAAGTAGTATATCTAATATACTATCTTTTATTCATGGTAAAGTTGAATATTCATGACTTACTCAAGAAATTTTAACTCAAGTTACCCTTGCTCAAGGAATAGATGATAATAATACTCTTCTTAATGAGTTTCATAAAGTAATACCATATCATCTTGGTAATGGACCAACTACGAATTTTGATACATTTTGTCCTAAATCTTCTTGAGAAATTTTTGGTACTCAAATTGTGTTATGTATGATGTGCATTTTAAAGTAAAATTATGAAATAACAAAATTTAAAATTGTTTTTAAGTAAAACCTTAACACACTTACTATTTTGAATAGAACTCGATAATTTTTTGGATATCAATTACTTGGTCAAAATCTGGTTGTTCTGGTAACGCTTTTATTGTTATTTTGATATTTTTTGGGTCAACTTCGATCCATTTTGTTTTACTAACATCTCATTTATTTTCTTTTGAGAATTCAGCTAATTCTTCAATTAATGATTTGTAAAGAGGTGATTCTTTTAATTTATCTCTTAATTCGATAACATCTCCTACTTTTAATGAAATTGAAGGAACATCTACATTAACTCCATTTAATTTAAAATGAGCATGACTAACGAATTGTCTTGATTGCATTCTAGTTCTAGCAAAATTTGCTCTGTAAACTACATTATCAAGTCTTAATTCGATTAATCTAAGCATTTTTTCTCATGTTGTACCTTCTGCTTTAGATTTTACTGCTTTTTTATAATAAGCAATAAATTGTTTTTCAGACAATCCAAACATTCTTTTTGCAGTTTGTTTTTTTCTTAATTGTCCACCAAACTCAGAAGTCTTTCTACTTTTTAAAAGAGATCTTTTTTGGTTACTTAAATCATATTTTTCTGTACCAAAAAGATTTATTCATTCTCTTCTACATAATTTTTTCTTTGGTCAAGTATAACGCATAAACCTTGATTTATTAAATACTAAAAATAAATATATTTGTTATTATAAGCTTCTAACTTTTTTCTTTCTACATCCGTTATGTGGAACAGGAGTTACATCAAATATAGCTCTTAATTCTAATCCACCAGATATAAGTCCTCTGATAGCTTGTTCTCTACCTACTCAGATACCTTTAACATAAACATCAACTTTTTCTAAGTTATGTAATGTTTTAGCTCTTGCAGCAGCTTGTTCAACAGCTATTTGTGCAGCATAAGGAGTAGCTTCTCTAGCACCTTTAAATCATGCTGCTCATCCTGAAGACCAAGTTAAAACATTTCATTTTTCATCTGTTATAGAAACTATAGTATTATTGAACGAAGCCATAATGTGAGCTTGTCATACAGTAACTATTCTTTTAGTCTTTTTAGACTTTTTTACAGTCTTAACCATAAACCTATATTAAATTAAAATTTAAAATATTATTTTTTCTTGTTAGCAATAGCAACTGATTTACCTTTTCTAGTTCTAGCATTAGTTTTTGTACTTTGCCCTCTAACTGGTAATCTTTTTCTATGTCTTTGTCCTCTGTAACAATTAATTTCTTGTAATCTTTTTATATTTCAAGCTACAAGTCTTCTTAAATCTCATTCAACAACATAAGATTTAATTTCATCTCTGATTTTATCTAGTTCATCTTCACTTAAAGTTTCGATTTTTCTAGTTTTTTCAATTCAAACTTTTTGTAAAATAACATTTGATACACTTCTACCTATTCAATATATGTATGTCAAAGCTATTTCAACGTGTTTACCATTTGGTAAATTTACTCAAGCAATTCTTGCCATAGAATTAAACTAATTAAAAATTAAAAATTTAAAAACAAATTAACCTTGTCTTTGTTTATGTTTAGGATTTTCACAAATAACCCTAACAATTCATTTTCTTCTAATAACTTTACATTTATCGCAAATTTTTTTAACAGAAGCTGAAACTTTCATAAAACATTATAATAAATAATAAAATATTATTTCTTTCTAAAAATAATCCTTCATTTAGTCAGGTCATAAGGACTAAGTTCAAGTAAAACTTTATCTCACTCTATAAGCTTTATAAAGTTTATTCTCATTTTTCAACTTAAATATCATTTGATAATTTCTCATCAAAAATCATCTGGTAATTGAACATCAAATACCAAATTAGGGAGTGCCTTAACAATGGTTCACTCAACCTCTATTTTTTCTTCCTTTTGGGACATAGTAAATGTAGGGATCTTAAAAATAATAAGCCCTAGCATTTTATGAAAAAAAAATAAAAAAGCAAAACTTTTTTATTTTTTAATTTAATTGTCTTATCTAAACTATTTCAAAGAATTTTTTTCTCTTCTTTCTAGTATTATTTGTTCTATTTTTTTAGACACATCTGGGTGTTTTTTTGTTAAATCTTGTATAGAAAATGATAACATAACAATAAGTTCACTATCTTGTAAAACTTTTACAGTAGCTGATCTAAGTTTTGGTTCAGCAAATATTGCCATTTCTCAAACTATTCATCAATTTTCAATATGTCATAATATTTTTCAATCATCAACAACTTCTAAAAGTCAGTCTTTTAAAATATACATTGCTGTAGCTTCTTCTCATTTAGAAAAAATAGTTTCTCATTTTAAAAATTTCCTTTCTTGACAAAACAATTCTAGTGTATCAATTTCTTGTTTTGATAATCAAGAAAATAATTCAATATTTTCTAACATAGTTTATTGTTTAAAAAAATAAGCATCTTTTGAAATTATTTTTGAATTTCAACTTTAAATATTTCTAACACATCACCTATTTCAACTTTTACATCAGATTTAAATTTTATTCAACATTCAATTGGTCATTCCAACATATCAACATCAATTACTCATGATTTTAAATTTTCAATTAATCATTTTCACATCATTTTTTCTTTTCTAATTACTCTTATTTGAGCATTTTTTTGGATTGTGTTATCTGCTTTTATTTTTAATCATAAAATCATAAATCATTTATCTTCATAGAATATTCATCCAACTGTTGCTTCTCATAATGAAATTTCAACTTCTTTTGGATCTAACATTCAAGTAATGATTTTTTCAATTTTATCTGTTATATGATAAATAATTTTACTAGAAATTAATTCTATTTTATTATCTTCTATCATATTTTTAGTATTTCAAAGCAAATCAACATTAAATGCAATAAGTATAGCTTTTGATCATTGACACATTAATACATCTCATTCTGTTACATTTCAAACTCAAGAATGAATTATCATAACTTTTGTTTCAGGAGTTGATAATTTTATTAATGCTCATTTTAAAGCTTCTAAACTTCAATTTGAATCAGATTTTAATACTATTTTTAATTGTTTTAATGCTCAAGATTTTATTTTTGACATAATCAAATCTATACTTGAAGCTTGTGCTTGTTTTTTTGAAGCAATTAATTCTTTATATTCAATAGCTTTTATTCTAGCTTTTTCAATATCTGAAACAACTTGAATAATATCACCTCATTGAACAACACTATCTAATCAAACAACCAATACTGGAGTTGATGGTCATGCATCAACTGCATTTTTTCATAAATAATCTTTTAATACTTTTACTTTTCAATAAGCTCATTTACAAACTATTGAATCTCATTTATTTAATGTTCAAGTATTAATTAAAACCGTACAAACAGGTCAAAGTTTTGTATCTAAGTGTGATTCAATAACTGTTCAAACTGCTTGTCTATTAGGATTAGCTTTTAATTCTTGCATTTCAGCAACAAGTAAAATTATTTCAAGTAACTCATCAATTCAAGTTCAAGCTTTTGCTGAAACTGGAACCATTGGAGTATCTCATCCCCAATCTTCTGGTTGTAATCAATATCAAGCTAATTGTCATTTTACAAATTCTGGATTAGCTCATTCTTTATCCATTTTATTGATTGCTACAACTATTGGAATTCAAGCTTCTCTAGCATGATTTATACTTTCAATTGTTTGTGGTTTCACTCATTCATCTGCAGCAACTACTAAAATTGCAATATCAGTAGATTTTGCTCATCTAGCTCTCATTATCGTAAACGCTTCATGTCAAGGAGTATCTAAAAATGTGATTTTTTTATTGTTTAATACTACTTGGTAAGCTCAAATACTTTGAGTTATACCTCAAGCTTCTTTATCAGCAACTTTAGAATGTCTAATATGATCAAGTAATGAAGTTTTACCATGATCAACATGTCACATTATTGAGATAACTGGAGCTCTAGAAACTAAAACTGAATTATCACTTTCAGCAACTAAAGCTTGAATATTTCAATCTAAAATATCTATTACATCAAAACCTGATGAAATATCTTTTTGTAATTTAATATCAAAAGTTTCAGCAATAATTGAAGCTGTTTCATAATCAATTTTTGAATTTATTGTAACTTTCATTCAGTTTTTCATAAATTCTGTAATAAGTTTCATTAATGGAACTCAAATTTTTTCTGATAATTCTTTTACACTTAAGATATCTGGAACAACTATTGTTTCTCAAGCATGACTTACTAAATTTTGTTGAATATCTTCTATTTTTTTCTCTTGTTTTTCTTGTTTTTTAATTTTATTAGATCTAGAAAAAGAATTATCTTCTTCTACTAATAAAGTATTTTTAAAATGTTTGTTTGATTTATCTTTTTTAAATGTTTTTGGTTTTTTAGCATCAAAATCATTATCACTTCAAAATCAAGTTTTTTTCTTTATTACAGTTGTTTTAAAACCTCAAGCAAAACCACCTCCAGTTGAAGGATTAGCTGATTGTTGTTTTGATTTTTCTTCATAAGAAGGTCCTGTTGTTTGAGAAGAAGTTGAATAACTTCCTCATTTTGTATTATATTCTTTTGGTGCAGAATTTGTTTGAGAGTAAGGTTTTTTAGTATCTTGAGATTTATTATCATCTTTAGGTCTATCATTTTGTCTTTTTACAAAAGGTTTTTTTTCAGTTTCAGCAGTTGCTTTTTTTGTAAAATATCCTTTTTTATTTGAATTAGCTTCAAATTCTTCACTTTTAGGTACAACATTGGCAAAAGAGTTTCAAATCTTTTTTGGTTTTGAAACTTGTTTTTTTTCATCAGTTGATTTTTTTGGTTCTAAAGTTTTTTGATTTTGTGAATTGTTTTCTTCAGTATTTTCTTTTTTAAACTTTACTTTAAGTTTTCCTTTTATTTGATGCTTTTGTTTTGCATTTTGAGTATCATCTGTTTGGTTAGAAGTATTTGTTTGTGTGTAGTAATCATCAACAATATTTTTTTCAGGCATTTACAATAATTATATATTAAAACATATCCTTATAATAAATTTTTTTTGCTTAAAGTCAAAATATTTACAAAAACTTGTAAAAATAAAAAAAAAGATTATTCTACAACCAAATTTTTTAGATTTTTTATATATAACTATGGAAATTGAAAACATAAAATTACTTGTTAGTGAATTTTTAGAAAAGTTAATGATTGAAACTCAAGATTTTGAAGTAATTCAAGAAGGAGAAAATATTTATTTTATCAAAATAAAAACGACTGATTCATCATTGTTTATTTGATATTCTTGAAAAAATTTAGAAGATGTTAGAAATGTATTAAAAAATTTAATATCTAAAAAATTAGAAAAAAACATAATACTTCACCTTGAAGTTAATGATTATTTAAGCAAAAAAGATGATAAATTATATAATTTTATAGCTAAAAAAATTGATATTTTAAAATCAACTTGAAAAGAAATAACTCTTCCTTATTTCAATGCTTATGAAAGAAAAAAAATACATTCTTATGTTAGCGAATTAAACGACGAAACAATATACACAAAAAGTGTTTGAGAATGAGAAGAAAGAAAAATTCACTTATGTAAAAAATCTAAAAATATAACAATAGATATCGATTGAATAGATATATAATAAATATTTTTTATTAATAAACTATAACAAAATGAATAATAAAATTAATAATGTAATTTTTATTGCTTTATTTTTTTTAATTTTATGAGGTTTTTATTATGTAAACGATAAAAATTATTTAAAATTAAAAGAAGCTAAATCAGTAGTTGTTTCTCACCCAGAATTATTACCAAAAAAAGAATTTGCAAAATATACATCATTTTGATATTCTAACCTAAGAGCTGATATATATTGGCTTGAAGCTGTTCAATACATATGATCAAACGCAATCAGTTCAGAATATAAAAAATACTTATATAAAGTATTGGATTTAATAACTGAATTAAATCCTTATTTTGAAAAACCTTATTCTATTTGACAATTACTTTTACCAAACTACAACGAAAGATATGAAAGTTTAACTAAAGAAGAAATTGAACAATTAAATACTCAAGCAAGAAAAATATGAGAAAAATGAATTAAAAATTTTTGTGATGAAACTAAAATCAAAAAAATTATTGAAACTAATGATTTACAAAAAATTTGGACAGATAAATCTTTACAAAATCCTTGTAAAAGCCAAGATATACCTTTTTCTCAAGCTTTTTTAGAGTATTATTACTTAAAAGATACAAAATCATCTGCTAATTATTACAAAATAGCTTCTGCTCAAAGTGATGCACTTCCTTGAAGTCGTGTTATGGCAGCTATAATGAACTGAAAATCTTGAAATAGAGAAATTTCTATAATGATGTTTTTAAGTATTGCTGCTAAAGAAAAACAAACTGAAAAATGTACTGCTTTTTCTCAAGAATTACAAAATTTATCATATGCAGTATTTCATGAAAATGTAAAATTAGATGAAAAAACTATTAAAGAAATAGAAAAATTAAGAAATCAATATTTTGTTTTTGATAAAGAAGCTGAAAAAAAAGCTTTAGAAAATGAAAAATGTGATAATTATATAAATAAAGCTGTAAGAGAGTTCAATTTATATTATATAGAAGAAGCAAATAAAAAATTTTTCAAAGATAATAAACAAAACGCAATTGACGCTAAAGAGTTATTTGATAAATGATATATAAAATTCTTACCTACAGATTTTCAACAATATTGAGATTATTGAATTATATATAAATATAACAATGATTTAAAAACATTTGATTATGAAATGTGAAACTATTAAAAACTAGATTAAAATCTAGTTTTTTTATTTTTCATATTTTTTAATAAAAAAAACTGCAAAATATTTGACATTTATTAAAATGTGTGGTTTAATATATTTGTAATACTTCTTGATGGCGTAAAAACCGAAAAATAAACTTGTAAAACAAAAACAAAAAATAATTAAAAAGTATAAATAAAAATTTCTTCATTTTAAGTTACAATCTTTAATGGGTTGTGGTTTACAATTGGAGCCAGAAGGGTGAAATGCTGGTTAAATATCTACCGAAGGTAAGTATTACATTATTCAAAAAACTCTATACAATTCCGAAATAAATTTGCATTGGGAATAAAAGTATAGAGTATTTTTTTGTAAAAATTTAAAAAACAAAAAATCTGTTATTTAAAAGCTATTTATATGAGTTTTAGTATATTTTTTTGTGTTTTTTATATTTTTATATATAATCTTTGCACTTTATTTAATTTATAAGTTATTTATGAATTCACAAATACAAAAATTAGAAAAATCAATTGTTGAAATTACAATTGAAGAAACAGCTGAAAATATTGCTAAATTTAGACAAAAAGCAATTAAAAAAATCAAAGCTAACGCTGATATAAAAGGTTTTAGAAAATGAGCTAATGTTCCAGATGAAATTATTGCTAAACAATTTGGTGAAGATTATATTTTAAATATAACTGTTGACGAAGCTTTAAATGTATTATACGCTCAAGCTTTAACTTCAAACAACTTAGTTCCAGTTTCTCAATGAGAAATTAAAGAAATAATTTCACAATCTCCTTTAAAAATCGTTATGAGTGTTGAAGTTTTACCTGAAGTAGAAGTTGATAAAAAATATAAAAAAATCAAATTAACTAAAACTCCATTTGACGTAACTGATGCTGAAGTTGAAGCTAATTTAGAACAAATTCAAACTAAATTTGCTAAATTTGAAGAAGCTAATTCAGACTATGAAGCTAAAATGTGAGATAAAATTCACATTACAACTCAAGGTTATGATTTAAAAGGTAAAGAACTTGAAAATACTAATATGCAAGACTATCCTTTAGTTTTAGGAAGCAATTTATTAGTTCCAGGTTTTGAAGATGGTTTAGTTGGTAAAAAAACTTGAGAAGAAGTTGAATTAAAAATCGAATTCCCAAAAGATTACCACAATGAAGATTTTAAAGGTAAAAAAACTAAATTTAAAGTTAATATTTCAAAAATTGAAACTTCAATTAAACCTGAATTTACTCCTGAATTTATTAAAGATTTAAGAGGTAAAGAATTAGATTTAGCTGGATTTAAAGCATTAGTTAAATCAGAACTTCTAGAAACTAAAGAAATGAATGCTAGAATGGAAGATGAAAACAAATTAATTGAAGAATTATTAAAAGTTACAAAACTAGATTTTGGTGATAATATTTTAAAAAATCAAATCTGAAAAGTTTTTGATGAAATAAAAGAAAATATCGCACAATCTGGAGCTAAAGTTCATGATTACATTTCTTCTTTAGGTTTAGATGAAGCTTGATATATTGAACAATATGTAAAAC
>RRZU010197711.1_pt1 | contig 12549 bp, 11 predicted proteins | sample 2165561 | NCBI WGS metagenome assembly RRZU01 (sample SAMN10456909, study PRJNA506462) | wastewater metagenome | isolation source: wastewater sludge | place: USA: Moscow, Idaho | reverse complement strand
TGCCTTTTTCGTACATGGCATGGAATGCTCCTATGGTTGCATGCCCGCACAGATCAACTTCCGCTTCAGGCGTAAAAAATCTTACTCTGAAATCGCTCTTGTCTGACTCCATCACAAAAGCAGTTTCCGAAAAACCAACTTTTCTTGCGATTTCAAGCATCTGGGCCTCTGCAAGCCCTGACGAATCAAGGACTACCCCTGCCGGATTTCCGCCTCCGCTTTCCAGTGCAAAAGAATTCAGCGTGATTACTTTTACATTCATATTATGCTCCCTCTGTTTAAAAAAATCCAGGATGCATTTTCTGCATCCCAGATTCCTGTTATTTATATGCAATCTATTTTATTATTAAAAGATCTTTTGGATATTTGTTAAGTACCTCACATCCGTCTGCCGTAACAAGCACAAGGTCTTCTATTCTTACTCCTACTTCGCCTGGAAGGTATATTCCCGGCTCTATTGAGAATATCATTCCTTCTTCAACCGGCATTGTGTTTACTGATGACACATCGCCGTAATCATGGCACTCTATTCCGATTGAATGTCCTGTTCTGTGTGTAAAGTATTTTCCATAGCCTTTTTCAGTTATATAGTCTCTTGCCGCTGCATCTATGTCGCAGAATCTTACTCCCGGCTTTACAGCTGCTATTGCTCTAAGGTTGGCTTCTTTAACGATTTCGAATACTTCTCTTCCTTTTTCAGATACAGACTTGTAGAAAGCAGTTCTTGTCATGTCTGAGCAGTATGAATCTTTTACACATCCGATATCAAATATTACAGAGTCCCCTTCTTTTACAACGGACTTGTCTATGTCGTGGTGTGGATCTGCTGCATTTGCTCCGTATCCTATAATAGGATTGAATGAGAAGCCATCAGCTCCAAGCTCTTCATAGATTCCTGAAAGGATCTGCGCCATCTTAACTTCTGTAACGCCTTCTGCAAGCTCCTTCTGAATTCTTTCCATCGCTCTGTCATTTATTTCAGAGGCAATTCTCATCTTCTGTCTTTCATCTTCGTCCTTGTTCATTCTTACTCTGTCAAGTATCTCTGAACCATTAGTGTAGCTTGAAGCTCCATTAAGCTCCATAAGTCTGAGAAGGAATCTGGCCGGCCATACCTTATCTACTCCAAGAGCTTTTGAAGAGTCAGTGTGCTCTGCTATGAAGCTTACTCCATCCTGAGTATCATTAAACCATATTTTCTCTGCTCCAAGATCGTCTGTCACAGGGAATAATTCATTGATAAATAATTTGTGATCTCCGCCTGCCTTGATTAATAGACAAAGAAGTCTTTCACCTGGATGAATCCATTTCCCAGTTAAATAGAATATTGCAGCCGGATCTGAGATCAGCATCTGCTCAAGATTCTGTTTCCCCATTAATTCCAGCACTTTCGAAAGTCTTGACTGATTCATGTTGTATCTCCTTTAAGTATAATAATTTTGTTGCTGATTATATGATACAGCAAAAATTAAGGATTGTCGATAGGGAAATCGCATGTCACGCACATTGAATTTCCGGGTTAATTTTCACTATTATGAATTTTGTGTCATTTTCCCGAATTTTACAGGTACTCCGATGTATCCGCCGGCTTGCCTCTTGACCTGAGCCTCTTCTCTATTATTTCCTTTATTATGCTGTAGGCAACCGCCATAGTTGGAACCCCCAGTATGACTCCGGTAATGCCAAACAATCCTCCTCCTGCAAATATAGCAAGAAATACCCAGAATCCCGAAAGCCCCGTTGAATCTCCTACTATCTTTGGAACAAGAATATTTCCATCTATCTGCTGCAGCACAAGCACAAGAACCGCAAATCCAAGTGCTTTTGGAAAGCTTACCATCGATATTATGAATATAGACGGGACCGCGCCTATAAATGGCCCGATGACCGGTATGATGTTGGTGACTGTCACTATCATGCTCACCAGAAGCGCGTATGGCATCTTCAGTATGCTCATGGATATGAAGCATATAATCCCAAGCACAGCTGCGTCCGTAAGCTGGCCCGAGATATACTTTGAAAATATCCTGTTTGTGAGCTGAGCCTTTTCCATCAGGTATGCTGCCGCTTTTTCAGGCATAAGTGCTGTCACGAGCTTCTTTGTCTGCGCCGTGAATCGCTCTTTTCCAGCCAGGAAATATATGGAAACTACTATGCCTATTATTATATCCAGGATTTTTCCGGAAAATGAAAGAAGCATATTCACCGCAGCCGGAAGGAGCTTTGATATGAGCTCAGAAAGCTTTGCAATGAATGTCTGTCCTGTAGAGAGCACCTCTTCCACTATTGCCGGGTTAAAATCTACTGAGTCTATTAGGCTTTTTGTGAAGCGATCTACATTTTCCATATATAAAGGAAGGTTTGACACAAATATTGATATGCTGTCTGAAAGCTGCGGTATTATTATAGAGATGAACCCGGTAAGAAGCACAAGTGCAAGCAGCAGCGTAAATACTATCGACAGAGCTCTTGTCAGAGCTGCTGAAATCTTTCCTTTTATCATTCGGGAAAGCAGTTTCTCTATATGTCTCATAGGATTCTTGAGCAGATAGGCTATCACGAATCCGTATATGAACGGAGACATCATCCGTGCAAAGCTGCCGATTCCCTCGAATATATGCGATATATTCAGAACAAGGAAATACACGATTACTGCTGCACAGAGCGCTATTGAGTTTGCAAGTGCCCTTTCCAGTATCTCTTTTTTGATTACGATCTTTGACATGTTTTCTCTCCCGATTCGAATCATACATTTATATTGCTTTTATCAACTGTTATTTTTATGTTGCTTCTGTTGAAATTCAGCGTCAGTTTTTCTCTGATATGCTTCTTTGTCTCTTCTATCTGTCTGTCCGTATATGTCAGAGGCACAACCAGGTCAAAAATCACTGCTCCGTTTTTTTCAGGGACTATCCTGAAATCATGGATGTCCAGCTCGGAATCAATTTCAGAAATGATATACCTGGTTCCATGGTACAGCTCCTTGACTTCGATGTCATCATAGTTTATAGGATCCATGTGAATTATCAGATCTATATGAAGTTCTTCGGAAATTTCTCTTTCGGCTCTGTCAATTATCTCATGTGCTTCCACTATATTCATCCTGTCCGATACCTCTGCATGTATAGTGGCAATATTCCTGCCGCCGCCGTAGCTGTGTATTATGAGGTCGTGGCTGCCCCTTATTCCTTCGAACGACTCTACTCTCTCTATTACCTTTTCTACGAGATCCTTGTCAGGAGCAGTTCCTATGAGAGGATCTATGGCATCTGTCACTATCTTCCATCCATTATATATTATGAATACTGATACCAGGAGCCCGACATAACCATCTATTGGAAATGGTACAAGGCCTGAACTGAATATCGAGAATACCACGACTCCGGTAGTAAGCACATCGCTCCTGCTGTCTGCAGCTGCCGCCTTAAGTGTTGAGGATTTTATCTTTTCTCCCACGGATGTGTAGAAATTTGCCTGCCATATCTTTATGCTTATGGAAAGCAGCAGTATCACAAGAGTGACTGTATTAGAAGCTATTTCCTCAGGGTTTCTTATCCTGTCAAATGAGGTTGTCAGAAACTTGAATCCTACGAGCAGAACCATAACCGCTATGATAAGCGCAGAAAGATACTCAGCCCTTGCATGCCCGAACGGATGTTTCTCATCCGCAGGCTTGTCTGAGACTCCAAATCCGATAATGGCTACCACAGATGATCCTATGTCAGAAATATTGTTCACAGCATCTGCTATCACGGCGATGCTGTTTATATTTATTCCAATTATTATCTTTATCAGTGAAAGTACTGCATTGCTTATTATACCTGCAGCTCCGCAGAGATATCCATATGATTTGATTACCTTTCGGTTTTTTATTTCCTCATGATTCTTTACAAATTTTCTTATTATGAATTCATTTATCATATCTATTCTTTCTTTTTAATATAATCAGTTTCTGCAGTAGTGACCTGATGCTCTCCAAGATGTGATGTCTCTACTTCGCTCAGGATTTCGATGCTGTCATCTTTTATATCGAATATGCTTATGCTGCAGTTTGTTATGAACGGTTTTTCCCAGAATTCGCTTATACTTAGCTTTCTTATCATCACGAACAGCGCCTTTATGAACACTCCGTGCGATACCGCAAGTATCACGTCGTCACTTTCGTGCTCTTTTCTCAGCCTGTCTATAAAAAGCTCCGCTCTTTTGATGACATCTTCAAATCTTTCTCCGCCTTCAACTGGAACGAATTTCTCGGGATGCCTGAAGTAATTCATATACTGAGCCTCAGACTCAGGACTTTCACATATCTCTTCCATGGTTTTTCCCTGCCAGTGGCCATATGACATCTCCGCGATGTATGGCTCCACTGTATATGATATGTCTTTTCTTCCTTCAAGTATTATGTCTGCTGTTACCATCGACCTTATCTGATGGCTTGTATATACTTTTGTAAATTCGATTCCGCTGAGTGCTTCTCTTATCTTTTCTGCGCCGCCTGTTCCCTTTTGTGTAAGGGGAGAATCAAGCTGCCCCTGAAGAATATGCTCTCTGTTCCACAGCGTTTCCCCATGCCTTACCAGATACAATTTCATTATGTCATTTCTCCTTAATATATGTTTTTAGAATTTATTATATCATTATACTATGTTTTTATCAGTAAGTCACCCGTGTTCCATCTCTGAGCTTTTCGTTGTCCGGTTCTGCCACTACCGCATCTCCTTCTTCAACGCCTTCAATTATCTCTGTCATTGTGGCTGTCTCAATCCCGGTCCTTACCTTCTGGGTCTTTATCCTTCCGTCTTCCACCTTGAATATGTGGTCTTCTCCGTCCTTTTCGAATATGCACATTTTAGGTATAGAGAATACATCCTTCTTCTCGATCGTCACAAAATTGATATCAAGGCTGTATCCCACAGGAATATCCTCTATGCCTTCAAAAAATGTCTCCACAGTCATCTTCTGCTCCTCAAGTCCGAGACTGGATATGCTCGTTACTGCAAAGTCCGATATCCTGGTTATCTTTCCTTGGAATGTTTTTTCAGAGTTCTTTGTCTCATATATTATCTCGACGCTGTCCCCTTCCCCGAGCTCCGCAGCTACATTTGCCGCAATCTCAGAAAAAACTGTCTTGTTGTCCGCAGAGCTTATGTCAGCAACCGGCATCTGAGGACTTACAAAGCCTCCGTCACTTATATTCAGCGACGTTATTATTCCATCAAAAGGAGAAAGCATCTGTGCTTTTGCTCTTTTGGAAAGCAGTGCGGCCTTCTGGCTCTGCAGGCTCTGTATCTGCCCATTGAAGTATGAATTCATCGCATAAGAATTGTTCTCCATGGCAGCGAGATTGTTCTCCTGTATCCTGAGCTCCGATTCGATATCTTTTGTCGAGCTGCGTATGACTTCAAGCTCGCTTTCTGAAATCCCTCCCGCTGCTAGCAGTGATTCTGCTTTCTCAAGATCGCTTACTGCTTTATCAAGGCTGCGTTTAGTGTTTTCTACAAGTATTTTCTGGACTTCGATTTCTCTTCCCTGAGGATTGCTGATGCCCGTAGCATTTTTCTGTCCTGACAGGGAACTTATCTGAGCGTTTATCTGTGAGATTGCATTCTCTATATTCTCAGGGTCCACCTCTGCTATGAGCTGGCCCTTCTTTACCCGATCTCCCAGCTCCACATATACGCTGGCAGTCCCGTCAAATGAAGGCGAAAGCGAAGCAGATCTGCCCGATTTTATTATTCCTGTCTCCCTCACCGTCTCCTTAAGTACAGATTTTTCTCCAACTTCGTACACTGAGATTTTTTCCTCTTTATATATGAAGCTGATCGCTGCTGCTGCAGAAATAATCACTATCAGTGCTATCGCAGCTATCTTGTATTTTTTCTTCATGATATCAGTCTCCTTATTCATTTGATTTAAGTGCGTCTGCCAGATTAAGCTTCGTTATTTTTCTGAAGGCGGCCATCTGACCAACTGTTACGGCGATAACAGTGACCATTATGGCCATCAAATAGAATCTGATGTCAAAATCAGCAGGAAGATAATACATATCCGTATCAAGCGAGCTCATCATAAGCACAAGGAGCAGCTTTGTCACTGGAGCTCCGAGCAGCATGCCTGCAATTGAAAGCACCCACTGCTCAAAGCTGACTATGTCAAAAACTTCCTTCTCGCTCATCCCCAGAACCATCATCGACGTCATCTCCCTCTCTCTCTCAGATATGACCGTTATCATCGAGTTATAGATTATTGCAAATCCAGTTACCACTGCTATCACTCCAAGATAAAGTATTTCAGCTGTAACAAGACCCATCATGTCCTCCAGCATCGCTATGAAGGAATCTGAAATGGTTATGCCTCCTACATAAGGGCTCTCTGTGTATTTTTCCTTTATGCTCAGCTGTACCTGTTCGTCTGCCGATATTATTATCTTGTTCGCTCTGCCTGGATAGCCTGTTATCTCTGCCAGATCATAAAGGCTCATGTACCCATTTGATCCCATGAGCTGTTCCTGTATGTCAGATATCATTATCCTCGTCTCTTCCTCAGGGTATCTTGCAAGAGGAGAGCTTATATAGATGTAATCTCCCTTCGAAGCGTTTATGCTTTCAGCTATATTAGGGGTAACCGAGAGCTGTCCAGGCCTTAGATCAACTGGTCTTTTCGTGGAATCCACTGGCGTGTAGAGTTCTCCTTTCGGTTCTACTCCTACCATGACGCTGTCCATGCTGAGATTGTCCTTTCGAAAAGTAACAGGAATCTCTATAAGGGCCTCTGCCTTTTTTACATCATTCATGTATATTTCGGAAATAGCACTGTCTATTTCCCGAAAACTCTTGAGCTGGATCTTTATATCATATTTCTCCACGTAATCATATCTCTCATATATCATGGGCATCATCTGCCCCATCATAGTCCACGGTACAGCGCATATTCCTACTGTGAAGGACACTCCAAGCATTATGAATATGCCTCTTGATCTGTTTCTTCCGAGATTTCTGAGTCCGATCCGCCCTGTCATCTCAAGTGAATTCATTATGAATCCAATTTTTTCTGCTACAGGCTTTTTTGTGAATTTCTGAGGGCTTCTTGGCCTCATGGCTTCAGCCGGAGAAAGCTCCACGGAGCCTCTGCCTCCCAGATATCCTGTAATTATGCTGAAGACAAGTGCAATCAAAAATGAAAGCACGATATATTTGATATCTACGTTTGCAGATACAAATGGCATGTTGAAAAACTGCTCATAGGTAACCATCAGCACTCCTGAAAGCAGAGTTCCTGAAAGTGAGCCAAGTAGCGCTCCCGAAACACCCATTACCGATACATATGCTATATAATGAGTAAGAATCTGCATATCCGAAAATCCAAAAGCCTTTAGCAGTCCTATCTGACCCCGCTGGAGCTCTACAAGCCGCTTCAGCATTATATATACTATGGCGCCTGCTATCAGCAGGAACATTACCGGCATTGAAGTGGAAACAGCCGCTATGCCTTCGAGCTCCTGAACCATGACTGAATTGCTTTGCTGATCAGCTGCCTCATATATGCTCATCAGTCCATATGGCCTCTGTATGGCGCTTATGTCATCCTTTACGTCGGAAAACAAATACCCTTCTTCAAGCTCGAATATAATGCTGTTAAAGCTCTCGTCGCCAACAAGGCTTCCTGCCAGTCCTATTTCTGTATATGCTATTCCAAACTTGCTGTTATCAGGAAGTATCTCAGATACATCCCTTGTCGTGAATATGTTCTCTGCGCTTCTTCCTATTCCAGTTATTGACAGTACCGATATCTTTCCATTATAGATTATCTCTATGTCATCTCCCACGCTGTAGCCGTTTGCCCTGGCAAACATAGGATCTATTGCAATTTCTCCATTACGCTGTGGGCGTCTGCCTTCCTCGATTATAAACCGGCAGAGAGAGTCAGAGCCCGCAAAGAGTCTCAGATATCTACTCTCAGCAAGCTTCCGGGTTTCAGGATCCTTTACTATAAAGTCCTCTACCACCCTTCCTTCAACAGTCCTGATGCCCTCAACAGAGGCAAGCGCTCTTATTTTTTCTCTTGGAAAAGCTCTTACATCTGAAAATATATCCGCAAAGCTTGAATCTTTATAAAAAGTGGCTTTCGAAAGATTTAATGACTCATTTACATTCGACATGAATGTGAATATCATCAGTGCTATGGATATAAGTACCGTCGCAGCTATATTTGCAGCCCGGTTTGTCCTCAGATCCCTGAATATTTTTTTTAGCAGGATCATTTTCTGGCCTCCTCTTGAGTCTGCAGTTCTATAATCATTTCCTTATATCTCCGTATCTTCTATATCTGCCGGATTCTCATTGACTATGACATCAATTATCCTGCCATCCCTCAGAACCATTATCCGATCTGCCATGCTTGCTATTGCATTATTGTGAGTTATTATTATGACTGTCTTAGAAAACTCCCTGCAAAAATTGTGGAGCACCCTGAGAACATCCTTTGACGATTTTGAATCAAGTGCCCCGGTTGGCTCGTCACACAGAAATACATCCGGATCCTTTGCGAGAGCCCTTGCTATAGCGACTCTCTGCTGCTCTCCTCCTGAGAGCTGGGATGGAAAATGATTCTTCCTCTCAGAAAGGCCAACCTTGGCCAGCATATCCTCGGACTTGAGGCTTGACTCCGATATTTCTCTTGCCAGGTCTACATTTTCGAGGGCTGTAAGATTTGGAAGAAGATTGTAGAACTGAAATATGAAGCCTATGTTCTTTCTTCTGTACATCGTCAGCCTTCGCTTGTTCATCTCATGAACGGGAGTGTCTTCAAAATAAAGTTCTCCTCCTGTGGGACTGTCCATTCCTCCTATTATATTGAGCATGGTAGATTTCCCTGAGCCAGACGGCCCAAGGATGACAAGAAGCTCTCCTTTATGTATCTCAAAGTCTACGCTGTCGAGCGCGTTAATCTCCACCTCACCCATTATGTAGGTTTTTTTCAGATTGACGCCTTTTATCAGTACTTCCTTCTTATTGTCTGTTTTTTTCATATGTTTTTCCATTTCTGTCTCCAGATTTTAAGATCCGTAAAATTTTATTACTTATTTATTATACCCAGCGAATCAGGTTTGAAATATATATGTAAGCTTTTTGTATCATCTGTGTCATATCTTTTTATGTTTTTATGATACAATATATGTATAAATATGTAAACTCAAGTATCAATTCATATAACGACTGTTAAAGAAAGGATTTTAGCTAATGAAAAAAATTACCGCTTTGTTTATCTTCATTATGGTGATAAGTACTTCAGTTGCCTCAGCGCTGACTCCAATGCAAAGTGCCTTCAGCAATCTCGACAGATTCATATCATCATATGTGGAAGGCCGGGAAAACGAGCCGGATGCCTCTGATTCAGGAAAGGTAATCCTTGGAAACGAAAGGCTGCTCACGGAGTATTCGCATCTCATAAAAGGAAAGAGGCTGGGACTAGTTACAAACCAGACCGGAGTGGATTCTGCCATGGTAAAGACCGTAGACAAGCTTTACAATTATAATGAGGCTGAACTCACGGCGATATATTCACCGGAACACGGACTTGACGGAAAGACCCTTGCCGGAAAATATGTAGCTTCATATACAGACAAGACTCTCAACCTGCCTGTCTACAGCCTCTATGGCGAAACAAGAGAGCCTTCGAAAGCGATGATGGAAAATGTAGATGTTATGATATTTGATATGCAGGACATAGGCTCGCGTACATATACCTATATGTCTACGCTGAATTATGTGATGAGGGCCGGAAAAAAATATGGAAAGCCTGTAATAATACTCGACAGGCCAAATCCTATTGGAGGAAATACTGTAGATGGATATGTGGCGCAGGACAAGTATCTCACATTTGTAGGAGTTGACAATCTTCCTCTTGCTCACGGAATGACCGCCGGAGAACTGGCCGGGTTCTTTAACAGAAAGATCGGTGCCGATATCACAGTAATACCTATGAAAAATTACAAAAGAAGCATGGTATGGCAGGATACAGGCCTTAAATTCGTGGCAACCTCACCAAAGATACCTGACATCTATTCAGCCTTCTGCTATATCGCAACCGGAATGGGCGAAGGCACCAGCGTAGGTCAGGATGACTATTTCAAATGGGTCGGCTCTGCAGGAATAGACTCCCTTGCGCTTGCTAACAGCCTGAATTCAAGCGGCCTCAGCGGGGTCACATTTTCCCCTGAAACAAGAGGAAGCCGCGGAGGTGTACGAATCAACATAACAAACTTCCACAGATACAACCCTGTACAGACATCCATATATATACTGACTGCAGCAAACTCCATGAAGACACTCAATATACCGTCAGAGCAGAATGGCGTTATCCCAATGTTTGAAAAGATATGGGGAGGCAGCAGGTTCGGAAATGCTCTTAAAAATAAATGGAGCGCGGAGAAAATAATTGAAAGCTATCAGGATGAATTAAACGAATTTAAAGAAGAGCGAAAAAAATACCTGATTTACTGATTGTAAAATATCTCAGATACCACCACGATTCTATTCAAAAACTCCTCTAATGGCATAAAAAATGTCATCAGAGGAGTTTTTTTATGAAAAAAAATTTCATTTTTCCGATTCAGCTAAATATTGTGTTTATAATTTGTCAATCATTGTGTAAATATTGATACCGTTTGGGATTAAAAATATAGCAAGTTTTCGATATAGTCTGAAAATTAATCAACTATTTATTTGAATTTGTTACCCTTTTGTAACTTTTTGGCCGAAAAGCTTGTTTTTTTGTAACTATTTTGTTATAATTGATTTCGTGGATTAAGAAAAATACTAAATTGGAAAGTGATATGAAGGAAAAGGAGAGAAAATAAAATATGAAGAAATTAAATCTTTTTATTTTTATGCTTGTTCAAACTATATTCCTGTCATCAACTCTTGCATATGCTGACGAGACACTCGTCAATAACACCGGCTCAGATGCCAACGGAGGATTTATAGCGACTCAGATTGAAAACGAAAGTACAGATGAAGAAGATATAAATACAGAATCCCCAGATAACAACATTAATGTTGAACCGGTCAATGCAGAGACCGCTGTCGTAAAAGAAGTCAAGTCTGCAGCTGAACAAGAAAAAATAAAATTAAGATCCGCTGTTATTTCATTCATCAAATCGAAGAATAACAGACTTAGCGATGCTGCCGCTTCAAAAGCAGCAGACGCGGCAATCTATGCCAGCAACAAGAATAATTTTGATATCAACATCATATTGGCTATAATGTGGAAAGAAAGTTACTTCACTGCAAGCGCAAGAAACTCTTCCTGCTATGGAATAATGCAGGTGAGCAAGAATACAGGAGCCGGGTTCGGATTTTCTGTAAAGGATCTTCTTGATCCATACAGAAATGCTGACGTGGCATCGCGTCTTCTTAAAGGGCAGATCAGTAAATACAAAAACACCGTTATGGGACTTACTGCCTATAACGCAGGTTCAGGAAATGTAAGCCGTGGAAACTACACCACTGCCTATGCCAATAATGTAATATCCAAATCTAATGCTGTAAAGGCTTATATAAAAAGTTATATGAGCAAATAAAATCCATATTTCAGATACGCATATAATCTGATAAAAATTCACACGCAAGTAATTATATAGAGATGACAATAAAAAAAGGGCATTTATCTGCATCCGGACTCGGAGTCGATAATTACCCTTATTTTTTTATATTGCCTTTTTTGAGGCGTTTTTTTGCATATCAGTATATCCCGATCAGCTATTCTCCAAATTTCGATTCAACCAGCGATGCAAGCGTATCTACCGCTGCCTCTTCATCCGGACCGTCCGCAGCTATAATTATCCTGCTCTCATATCCTATTCCCGCTGAAAGCAGGCCTACTATGCTCTTTGCATTTATGGTCATATCGTTGAATTCAATGAATATGCTCGATTTAAATGCCGCCGCTCTCTTTACAAATTCAGATGCCGGCCTCGCGTGCAGACCAGTTTTGTTAAGTAGCTGAACTTCTCTTTTTATCATGACTTTTTCTCCAGTTTTTTATATTTTCACAGCAAAAGCTGCCTGCTTAATTGCAGGCAGCATATACTATCGTCTAAAGCTTTTCTTCTTCGTCCTGTGCTTCCTCGTAATCTTCTCTGTAGTCCTCATCGTCAGTTTCCTGATCAACCGGAACGTTTTCGAAATCATCATAATAATCTTCCCAGAACTCTGCTTCTTCCTGTTCTTCTATTTCTTTGATTATCTTACGCTCTTTTATCTTGTCTGCTACTATCTTTGTAACTCCTGTCGCTATAAGTGCAACCGTAGCTATGCCTGCGGCCTTCTTTGCCTTCGATTTCTTATTTATTGCCTTTTCAAGAATTTCTCTCTTTTCCTCTACAGGAATCCTTGACTTTAAGATTTTAGAAATCTCTCTCGTTTTCATATTTAATCCTCCTCTTTTATCTTAAATAATTGAATATCATCTTTAAAGCCTGATCCCTTGTCGTATTTGATGAAGGAAGGAATCTATTCTGTGCATCTTTTACTATTATATCAAGTGCGT
>RRZU011081224.1_pt1 | contig 12551 bp, 9 predicted proteins | sample 2165561 | NCBI WGS metagenome assembly RRZU01 (sample SAMN10456909, study PRJNA506462) | wastewater metagenome | isolation source: wastewater sludge | place: USA: Moscow, Idaho | reverse complement strand
TGTGTCTGACCATTGTTGGCCCGGAAGCCCCGCTGGTGATCGGCGTGGTTGACGCCTTCCGCGAGGCTGGTCTGACTATTTTTGGCCCGACCCAAGCTGCCGCCCAACTCGAAGGCTCCAAGGCCTTCACCAAGGATTTCCTGGCTCGCCAGCAGATCCCCACCGCCGAGTACCAGAACTTCACCGAGGTGGAGCCTGCTCTGGCCTACCTGCGGGAAAAGGGTGCCCCTATCGTTATCAAGTCTGACGGCCTGGCCGCCGGTAAGGGCGTCATCGTCGCCATGACACTCAAAGAAGCCGAAGACGCCGTGTGTGACATGCTCGAAGGCAATACCTTCGGCGATGCCGGTAGCCGCGTGGTCATCGAAGAGTTCCTCGATGGCGAAGAGGCCTCCTTTATCGTCATGGTGGATGGCAAGAATGTGCTGCCCATGGCCACCAGCCAGGATCACAAGCGGGTTGGTGACGGTGATACCGGTCCGAACACCGGCGGCATGGGTGCCTACTCGCAGGCGCCGGTGGTCACCCCGGAAATTCACCAGCGCGTGATGGAACGCATCATCATGCCCACAGTGCAGGGCATGGCCGCAGAGGGCAACGTCTACACCGGTTTCCTCTACGCCGGCCTGATGATCGACGCGGCGGGCAACCCCAAGGTGATCGAGTTCAACTGCCGCTTCGGCGATCCGGAAACCCAACCCATCATGATGCGCATGCAATCCGATCTGGTGGAGCTCTGCCTGGCCGGTTGTGCTGGCAAGCTGGACGAGAAGGAAGCGGTCTACGACAGCCGTGCCGCCGTCGGTGTGGTGCTGGCCGCCGCCAACTACCCGGGTGAGCCGCAAAAGGGCGATGTGATCGCAGGTCTGGATGCCGACATAGGGGCCGATGCCAAGCTGTTCCAGGCTGGCACCGCAGCGCAGGATGATCAGGTGGTCACCAACGGTGGTCGTGTGCTCTGCGCCACCGCCCTGGGCAACAGCGTGCTGGAAGCCCAGCAGAAGGCCTATCAACTGGCCAAGCTGGTAAGCTGGGATGGCATGTTCTATCGCTCCGATATCGGCTACCGCGCCATCGCCCGCGAGCAGCAGAAATAAGCCTGCGGCAGATGCCGAAATAGCAGAGGGCAAGCCACGGCTTGCCCTCTTTTTGTATCTCAAACCGACCCACTACTGTTTAGTCAGCTCACCGGTAGCCAGATTGATCTGCACAGCCAGATCCGGCGTCGGATCGTTGAAGATCCCCTCACCCACCACGCCAAACAGCGGCACCATACCGGCAAACTGGGCGAGCATGGTCGTGGGGAGCGTCACCCCCAATTGGCTGGCCGCCGACCCCAGATAGTTAGCCAGGGTGGTACTGTTGACCCCCTTGGCCCAGAGCACCGCATAACGATCCGTGCTGGATACCAGCGCCGACTCGGCTTCGTTGCCGTAGTAGTGCAGCTTGAGGGTCTTGGCGATGAGCGAGGTCAAGGTCATCTTCGCCAATTCGCTCTGGCTAACGCCGCTTGGCAGCTCGGCCTGCAGGGCGGCACTGGCGGTAGCCGCATCCACGGCGTGTTCAATCTGGTAGAGCGCCACCATCACATTCCACAAGGGCTGTTTAAGCAGCAGGGCATCCAGCAGTTGTTGCACCTGGGCGGTAACATCCATGCCCAGGACTGTGAGCAGATTGCTGGCCATATCATCCACCAGTTGCTCCAGTTTGGCATCCGGCACCGCCTCCTGCACCGAGCTATTATCCGTGCTGATAGTCAACAACTTGCTGGCCGGATCCACCACCAGCTGACGCCATGGCGCGGGATAACTGACGGTAGAGCCGGTTTGCACATCGATAAGGTAACTGCCATCGCTGTAGCGGCGTTTGGCAATATCGTTGGCATGGAAGTGACCGGTGAGCAGCAGATTGATCCCCGCCTTGGCCAGCTCGCGGGAGACATATTCACTGCTGCTGTCATAGGTGAGTGCCGAGGCAGAACCATCCAGCCCGGTATAGCTCTCGCTGTACTTATCCCAGCTCAGGCCGCTCAGGTAAGAGGCTGACTTGTTGCCATCAATCACATAGCCTGGCACCAGAGTGTTCTGCCCGGGAAAATGCTCTACCCCGCCGAAGTGGCTCATGGTCAGCAGCACCTTGCCTTCGGCCTTGGCACGATCGGCGATCTGCTTGGCCCAGGCAAAGGTCGCCTGCCGCTCGGGGCTTAACAGCGAGCCCGCCGTCTCGTTGTAGTCGATGGCGCCCTGGGTGGTCGACCACTTGGTTGGCGCATCTTCAAGGGAGCTGTTGGCAATATCCAGCGCCATGACCCAGACCCCGGGAGCAACGTCCACCACATAGGAGAAGGAGTGACTATCGCGCTCAAACGCCTGATTGAAACCATAATCGGCATAGAAGGCGTCGAAGTTGCCCATACCATACTGCTTGCTACCGGAAACATGCTCCATATAGGGAGCGATACTGCCGGTTGTCGCTCCGACGCTGTTACCCTCGAAATAGATGGAACCCGAGCTGCCGTAAGGGTTGTTCATATCATGATTGCCCGGTATCACCAGCACGGTAATGCCCTTATCTCGCAGCTTGGTCAGGGCGGTACGCAGACGCTCATGGTCCGCCTGTTCACCGTCCTTGGTCAAATCGCCGGTGATAAGCAGGATCTTGTTGCCCGCCGCCACCACCTTGTCGATGGCGGCATCCAGTATCGCCGGACTCTGGATCCACGACTTGCGATCCTTGGCGATGGCCTCATCAAAGGCGCTCTGGCCTGGCGCGCCACCCAGCACCGACTGATCAAAGATATGCACATCGCTGATCACCCCGATCTTTACCGGATGAACGGCTGGCTCATAGGCCGAGTTATCCGCCTTACATCCTGCCAGACCCAGCGCCAATGCCACCGCCGCTCTCATATGCCAACTCATTATCTCAACCCTTATCTATGTTGTAAGTAACAAGAAAAGACTCTATTTCGATAAAGTTACAAGCCGATGTCAGGCAGATGTCATCTTGATGATGCGAGCTCGGACAGTACCAAGACCTAGTTCTTTACTCACCGTAAATTCTGAGTCGAGCTCCAGTTCTAATTAGTGCTTTTATGCAAAACAAGAGCTGAATCCCATACTTATAACTGTATGAGTTATATATCAATTTTAACATTTAGCCTGCTGACGTGATTCAGCCAACTGGTCTTACCTGATATCCATTGAAACCACTTATTTTGTCTGTAGATTGAGCGCCAGCTAACACTTTATTAGCACTGTAAGCGGTAACATTCGCAGCAGTTGTGAATCAAACCTGAAGATTTGCCTGGAACCCAAAGCGTCGGCATCTTTGCCAACCTCTCCAGGCAACGGACCCAAGGATTGGATCCGGATGTGCATCAACAAAAAATAATGGAACAACAATGGACCCCAAACTCATCGAAATCAGTAATCGCAGCCTGTTTACTGAATATCTGAACCACTTCGGCGTCAGAGCCCCCAACCTGCAGCAGGATTGGGTCTACACCAAAGACAAGAAAGTGCTCGCCCGTGTCAGCATGGATGACGATCGTGCGCGCTTTTTTATTTCGGCCTCCGGGATCTGCGCCTGATTTGTAACCGCTTACACCAAGGGCCAGCCTGTTCAACCCCCGACATCCCCCTGGCGGGCGGATGGCAAGCTGGCACCCGGGTGGCATCCTCCTGATATTCCACTGGAGGAGTCTCATCATGTTATCGCAGCAACTTCACCTGGCCGGTACCCAGATCACCCTCAGCGTCTGTCATGCTCCCGTTGCTCCCTGGTTGGTCATGGGCGCTGGCGGGCCACGTCTTTGCCTCTGGTTGCAGGCCAGTCACTGGCCCGAGACCATCTTTCTACGGGCCGAACCCGATAACGAAGAGTGGTTGGAAACCATGACCATGGAGACATGCTCCCATGGCTGGCGTCGCTACTGGGCCCATCTGCCTCTGCACCAGGCGGGCTTTCGGCAGAACTACAGTTTCAAGCTGATCTGGCCCCAAGGACAGTGCTGGCTCTCCCCCATGGGCTTGTCGCTGACACCACCGGCACGTTTGCAGCAATATTGTCTCGAGCTGCCCGATCCCCATCCCCACTGGGTGGCTGATCAGATCTTCTACCAGATCTTTCCCGATCGTTTTGCTCCCGGCAGTGGAGATCATCTGGTGCGAGAGGGCGAATACCTGCATCAGGCGCGCCAAATCCCGGTACGACGCCGGGCTTGGAACACCCCGGTGGATAACGAGGCCAGCAGCTCCACCTTCTACGGCGGCGATCTGGATGCCATCACGGGCAAACTCGATTACCTGCAGCAGCTGGGTGTCACCGCGATCTACCTTAACCCCATCTTCACCGCCCCCAGCGTCCATAAGTACGACACCACAGACTACTATCAGGTGGACCCTCACTTTGGCGGCAACGAGGCACTGATCCGGCTGCGTCGAGCCAGCCGCGAGCGGGGCATGCGCCTGCTGCTGGACGGCGTTTTCAACCATAGCGGCGATACCTGCTCCTGGTTTGATCGCTACGGCGCTGAGAATAGTCAGGGAGCCTGCCATAACCGGGATTCGGCCTACCGTTCCTGGTACAGCTTCGATGCTAACGGCAACGCCATTGGCTGGAAGGGACACCCCTCTCTGCTCAAGCTCGACTATGGCGCCAAGGGGGTGGTCGATGCGATTTATCAGGGCGCTGGCAGCGTGGTGCGCCACTGGCTGCGTGAACCCTACGCCATCGATGGCTGGCGCCTGGATGTGGCCCATATGCTCGGTGAGTCGGGAACGGCGCGAAATAACCTGCACCATCTGGCCGGCATCTATCAGGCGACGCGGGAGGAGAACCCGCAAGCCTATCTATTGGGCGAGCACTTCGGCGATGCCCGCGAGTGGCTCCAAGATGGCGTGGAAGATGGTGCCATGAACTACACCGGTTTTGCCCTGCCGCTACGGGCCTTTCTCACCGGACGGGATATCGCCAACCATCCGGTAACCCTGACGGCCAAGCAGTGTGCGCAGTGGATGGAGCAATACCGAGCGGGACTGAGCCACCAGCAGCAGCTCTGCCAGTTCAACCAGCTGGACAGCCACGACACCGCCCGCTTCTTCACCCTGCTCGGGGGGGATGAGGCCACCATGCAACTTGCTCTGGGCTGGCTCTTTAGCTGGATCGGGGCTCCCTGTCTCTATTATGGGGATGAAATTGGTCTGGAGGGTGAAGACTCGCCCTTCTGCCGCGCCACCTTCCCCTGGCAAAATCCCCAGGATTGGAACCATACCCTGCTGGCTCACTGCCGGGAGCTGGCGGCGCTGCGCCACCGCTTCAGCGCCTTGCGCCGTGGCGCCCTGCTGGTGCTGGCGGCCACGGATGAGTCACTGCTCTTCCTGCGCTACCATCAGGAGGAGCGGATTTTGATCAGCCTGACCAGAAAGGGAGAGTCGCTTATCAAGCTGCCTGAAAGCCCGCTACTCACCGGCCAGAGGCAACGGCTATATGGTCAGGCCCAGGCCGAACAAACCACTGATGGGCACCAGATCCGCCAGCACGGCCCCGAGCTGACACTCTGGCAGCTGACCACAGCGTAACTGACGAGCCTAGTCGGGAAACCTGGCGGCACGGAGCAAATCCCGCCAGGTGACAATCCCCTCCAGAGTGTTCCCGTTCACCACAGGCAGGCAGGAGATGCCTCTGGCCAGCATCAGGCTGGCCGCCTCCTCCAGCGGGCACTCGGGGGCCACAGTCACCAGATCCCGGCTCATCACCTGATGCACCCGGCGGCTTAGAGTATCCCTGTCGCGCTGGTTCTCCCCCGGGCTCTCCAGATAGGGGCTCAGGGCCTTGTAGAGATCCTTGTCCGAGAGGATCCCCACCAGCTCCTCCCCCTCCATCACCAATAGATGATGAAAGGGTGCTGCAAGAAACAGCTCCCGCACCATCGCCATGGAGTCATCCATTTCCACCGTTGCCACTCTGGGCTTCATGATCTGACTGACACGCACCCTTGCCTCCCGATTACCACCAATGGGTTATCACAAATTGCGGTACCTGATTGTAGTGTGGCAGATAAACTTGCTACTGTGCGCCATGTTCACAACACCAGCAAAACACCACCACAAGGGGAGCCAGTCCCAGATGAAGGGAGTCAGACGGTATTTATTCATGCTACCAGCTTGGCTTGCCCTGCTGGCCGGCTGCCAGCAACCGCCCTACCAGCTCGACACCTCGCACCAGAGCCCCAATCAGGATGCGCGGGTGCGTTATCTGGTGGTGCATTACACCCAGATAGATGATGCCGACTCCCTGTATGAGTTGACCCGTGCCGAGAGCGAGGTGAGCGCCCACTATCTGTTAAGCCGTGAAGAGCGCGATGGTGTGCCTGTGCTCTACCAACTGGTGCCCGAAGATCAGCGCGCCTGGCATGCCGGTGCCAGTTACTGGCAGGGCTGGCGGGCACTCAATGCCAGCTCCATCGGCATCGAGATCGTCAATCTGGGCTATGATCCCGCCGATGCCGAACTGCCACTGGGGGAGCGCCGCTGGCAACCCTATACCGAGCACCAGTTTCGCGCCGTCGCCCGCTTGCTGCTCGAGCTGACCGAACGCTACCAGATAGCCCCCACCCGCCTGGTTGGCCATAGCGATATCTCGCCGGGTCGCAAGGTGGACCCGGGCCCGCGCTTTCCCTGGCAGCGCCTCTATCAGGAGTATGGCCTTGGCGCCTGGCCAGATGAGGCCAAGGTACAGGCCCTGCTGGCCTCGACAGATCCCCTCGCCCCCGATGTGGCAAGCCTGCAGACCATGCTGGCTAGCTATGGCTATGATCTGCCCCGAAGCGATGTGCTGGATGAGCGCACCCGGGCGGTGATCAGCGCCTTCCAGCTGCACTTTCGCCCCGCTCTGTGCGATGGCAACCCGGATCGGGAGACGGTGGCCCGTTTGCAACTGCTACTGGAACAATTTAACGCGCAACCCTGATGTCAAGCTGCGGACAGTGGTTATTGTTCATTTTGTGAACTACCTTCACCTATAGAGTCATCTGCCTGTCCCGGTGAGGTTGTTATGAAGTCCATCCTCCATTGGCCCCTGCTGGCTATTCTGAGTCTGAACCTGCTCCCGCTGACCACAGCCACGGCCGCCAAGAGTCAGTTTGGTAAGGATCACCCCTTTACCCTCAATGAACTGCCTCCCGGCCAGTTGAAACAGGATCTGCAGCGCCTGCCTGCACCGGCACAAGCCAAGGCCATGGCCTGGCTGCACAGATTCAACTTCCCGGCCAACGATGCCGCCATGCTGCGAGCCGATGCCCAGGGGGGCATCCACTATCAGGACTTCTTCCCTCTGGCAGGCGAACCCCTAACAACCAGCGCCCAGGCGCTCACCGGCATCACGCCGGAAAACACCTTCCTGCTGCACAGCCGACCCAACGCCAGCAAGGTGATCTATCTGGATTTCAACGGCCACCTTATCAGCAACACGGCCTGGAACCAGGGACGGACCAACCCGCTCACCGCCAGGCCCTATAGTCTGGATGCCGACGACAGCACCTTTTCCAGCAGTGAACTGACCAGCATAGCGGCCATCTGGCGCCGGATCGCCGAAGACTACGCCCCCTTTGATGTGGACGTCACCACCCAGGAGCCCGCCAGCTTTGGTGTCACCACAGGGCGAATTCTGATCACCCGCGATACCGATGCCAACGGCAACGCCATGCCATCACAAGGCGCGGGGGGCGTGGCCTATGTGGGGGTGTTTGGCCTGAGCAACTATGGCTACTACTCACCGGCTTTGGTCTATTTCAACAATCTGGGCGGCGGGCGCGAGGATTATGTCAGCGAGGCCGCCAGCCATGAGATGGGCCACAACCTCAATCTCTCCCACGATGGCACCGCAACCCAGGCCTACTACGGAGGCCATGGCAGCGGCGACACCTCCTGGGGCCCCCTGATGGGGACAGGCTATAACCGCAATGTCAGCCAGTGGAGCAAGGGGGAGTATGCAGGAGCCAACAACCAGCAGGATGATCTCCAGATCATCGGCAGCTATCTGTTGTTTCGCCCCGATGATCACGGCAACACCCTGGCCAGCGCCACGGCGCTGTTAAGCGACAGCAATGGCGTGATCAGCGCCACTACACCAGAGCAGGATCCACAAAACCAGCAACCGCAAAACAAGGGGGTGCTCAGCACAGCAGCCGATCAGGACTACTTCTATCTGGACACGGCCGCCGGCACCCTGTCGCTCACCATTACGCCCCTGCGCCTACCCAGCAACACTCGGGGCGGCAATCTGGATATTGTGGCCCGGCTATATGATGGCAACGGCACACTGCTGACCCAGTCCGCGCCCACTGGCAACACGGCAAGCACGCTGCAGCTAGGCGTTAACCCCGGCCGTTACTATCTGCTCATCGATGGGGATGGCGATGCCCTCTCTCCTTACAGTGGCTATGGCAGCCTGGGTCAATACTTTATCAGTGGCTCCCACCCTGTGCTGGCAGCAGATACCACAGCGCCCACCCCCAACCCCATGACCTGGGCGCTGTTACCCCAGGCAACGGGACGCACCACCATCACAATGCAGGCCACCCAGGCCATTGATGAATCGGGGACGCCGGTGCAGTACGCCATGAATTGCATAAGCCCGGGAGCAAGCTGTAATGGCGGCGTCTGGCAAAGCAGCCCGGATCTGCTGGCCAGCGGCCTGAGTGCCAACACCCTCTACCGCTTCCAGATCAGGGCTCGCGACAGTTCTGGCAATGAAACCCTGGCCTCGACCCCTGCCGACGCCACAACGCTTCCCAACCAGATACCGGTTGCCAATGCCGACTTGGCCTCTTTGGCCGAAGATAGCCCCGTCACCCTGAGTGTGCTGGCCAATGACAGTGATGCCGATGGCGATACCTTAAGCCTCACCGCCACCACAACGCCCGGCCACGGCACCCTGAGCCAAAGTGGCAATAACCTTATCTATCAACCCGCTGCCAACTACAACGGTGATGACGCCTTCGGCTATAGTCTTAGTGATGGCTTCGGCGGCACTGCCTCGGCGCAGGTCTTCCTCAGCATCACAGCGGTGAATGATCCTCCCCAGGCCGTCAATGACAGCGCCACCGTCACTGCGGGCAAGAGCGCGGATATAGCGGTACTGGCCAATGACAAAGATATAGAGGGCTCTGCATTGCAACTGCTCTTTGTCTCCACCGCCAGCAAGGGAAGCGTGATCCTGGTCGGCAACCTGCTGCGCTACACAGCCGGTACGCGCACAGGCACAGAAACGCTGACCTACCAGGTCGGTGACGGTCAGACCAGCAGCGCAGGTAAGGTCACCATCACCATTACCAAGGTAAAGCGCTAGTTGTCGATCGCGGCAGGCCATAGCACCTGCCGCCCTCGGGTCAAACCTTGAGACACTCTCGCGCCAAAGGAACCCGCTATGACTCGCTTTGTACTTATTCTCACCTTGTTACTCTGCGCCAATCTGCACGCCGCCACCCAGCGCATAGTCGGCGGCGCCAATACGCAGGCTCCCAGCTGGATGGCCTCACTCCAGGCAGCCTACGGCACCCCGCCCTATGTCAATTTCGGCCATGTCTGCGGCGCCAGCCTGATCGCTGCCGAGTGGGTAGTCACCGCCGCCCACTGTGTGGATGGCCTGACTGTGGCCCAAATCCAGGTGCTGGTGGGGAGCAGCAGGCTCAGCACTCCGGGTTACCGTAGCAACATAGATCAACTGGTGTTGCATCCCCAATGGCAGCCACTCGGCGACAGCACAGTCAACGACCTGGGCTCCTTTGCCAATGATATCGCCCTGCTACACCTGACCGAGCCCCTCGTTAACAGCCCCATATCGCTAGCCACCCGGAGCCAGACCCAGGCATTAACCACTGACAGTTACCTGACCGCTTATGGCTGGGGAGCCATAGATGCCGCAGGGGTCACCAAGCCTGACCAGTTGCAGAGCGTGACGCTCCCCTACCTGGGATTCTTGATGCCACAAGAACTGCCGGATCATCTGTTTGCCGGTCAGGTAGCCGGAGAGAATATCTGCTTTGGCGACAGCGGTGATCCCCTGGCACAGGGTAACCTGCTATTCGGGCTCGCCAGCTTCGTGACCAACAGCACCGAAGATAGATCCCCCTGCGCTAACCCGGGCTCGGCAAGTGGCTTTACCGCCATAGCCAGCCATAGGGCATGGTTGCTAGCCCAGCAGCAAGGGCTGACCGCAACCAGCCATCAACATCTCCAGGTACGTAGCGGCGATGCAGGTTGGATTCCCTTTGTGATCCGCAATTACAGCCAGGCCTCCTGGGAACTGGGGCAGATCACCTCCTCCTCCCCACTGGATGCGGCCTGCCAGCAAACCACACTGGCGCCGGGCGATGAGTGCACCCTGGCCGTGGCCTATAGCGCCAGGGATCCCGGGGTCACCGAAACCATCCGCATCGACTACAGTGCCACCAGCTCGCTAGGCAGCCAGAGCAACAGCCTGTGGCTGACAGTGCAGAATATCGATGCCGCAACCCTCTCCATCCAGGAACCTGTCCGCCCAGCACAGAACAGCTCGGGAGGTGGCAGTGTCTCCTTGCTGACCCTGCTGGCGCTATGGCTACTGCCACGCCGCCCCACTACGGCTAAGAGGCCGTAAGCCACCGACCCAACATGGATCGGGCAGGCTGATCATGCCCCGACAACGGGAAGTCTGTGCAATTGACCATTGCAGCTGGCGGATAAATACAGAACAATGCCCGCCTACAAGGCTATCTCGGCAATCACAGCCCGGGCTTAACCCCGGGGCGGCTCAGGATCCCTCATGCAACAGCTCGGTTTTCTGCTCTTCTCGGTTCTGCTGCCCATCTTCTTGCAGATAGGCGCCGGTTACGCCCTGCAAAAGCGCTTCCCGCTCAACACCGCCACCCTGAGCAAGGTGCAGTTCTATATCTTTATTCCGGCCATCACCTTTACCAGCCTCTACGCCACCCATCTGGAGCAACACCTGCTGGGGCAGATCCTGCTGGTCAACCTGCTGCTCTTTGTCCTGCTGCTGGTGCTGGCCATGGCCCTGGGACGCAAGCTTATCGCGCCACAAAAGCGCCGCGCCTTCCATAATGCGGTCTGCCTCTATAACAGCGGCAACTACTGCATTCCGCTGGTACAACTGCTCTACCAGACCCCGCTGGCCTACTCGGTGCAGATCATCATCATGCTGCTGCAAACCATCATCACCAGCAGCTTCGGCATTCTCAACAGCCAGAGCCAGCAACAGCACTGGAGCCGGGCCCTGTGGGAGGTGCTGCGCATGCCCATGACCCTGGCCATGCTAGCGGCCGTGGTGCTGCGCCTGCTGGAGTGGCAGGTCTGGCCGCCCATCTGGAATACCCTGGATGTGGTGGCCAAGGGGATGGTGCCGCTGGCACTGGTGACGCTGGGCGCCCAACTGGCTAACACCCGGCTGCGACTGATGGCGCTGGATATCTATCTCGCCTCGCTGGTTCGGCTGGTTGCCGCCCCCCTGCTGGCCCTGCTGCTGGTCAAACTCTTCGGCATCACAGGGGTGGCCGCCCAGGTGGTGGTGATCTGCTCCGCCGCCCCCACCGCCGTCAATACCGTGCTGCTGGCCCTGGAGTTTGGCGGCGATGCCGACTTTGCCTCGCAAACCGTACTCAACTCCACCCTCTTTAGCGCCCTCACCATGCCCCTGGTGATCGCCGCCGCACTGGCACTATTGTAAAAAACCAATAAAATCAAATAGATATAGAATACCCAATAAAATCAATAATATATAATTCATTGATTTTATTGGGTATTCTATTCTTAATGAACAGCCAAAACGTGATTGACATGCCAGCAAGTAGGGCGCAATAGCAAAGCGTATTGCGCCAAATTGAATCATGAGATATCGGAGCCATGCTATTTGCTCAACCAGCAAGGCACTATTATTTCGCCGCAGCAAATTAACGGTAAAAAAATAGGTGCCCCCAGGCTTCCAGGTCCGTCGATAGTCCATGGTATTTTATGCTTGGTTATCGGTTTATCCATTATGCGTTATCCGGCGCAATACGCTTCGCTATTGCGCCCTACGATCTTGGCCATCAGGCTATGGCGCGATAAAGGCTCCCGCTCACGATAGCGGCCAACGGGAACCCCTATGCCGTTCACACCCATAAACACGACAGGAAATAAGATGACCCCCACTCTGGATGATCTGCTCTGGCATGATGGCAATCTTATCGCGCTGGCCCTTGGCCTGGATAAGCAGGGGAACGCCACTGCCACGCGCGAGATCGCTCTCTACCCGGACGAGCAGGCCAGAAGCCGCCAACCTTGGCTTATCGAGTGCCAGAGCGTCTCGCGCTTTCACTGCACCCTGGAACTGGCGGCCCTGAAGCAGAATCTGGGCGCCGGTCATATCGCCAACGGTTATCTCAAGGATAAAACCCTCTGGCTCTATTTCAGCGATGGCTTGCTGGAGATCAGCGCCAAGCAATTCCGACTGGCTGAATTAACCTCCATCAACAGCGCCCTTATCCAAGACTCATAACCGGAACCGCACCATGA
>RRZU010620371.1_pt1 | contig 12552 bp, 16 predicted proteins | sample 2165561 | NCBI WGS metagenome assembly RRZU01 (sample SAMN10456909, study PRJNA506462) | wastewater metagenome | isolation source: wastewater sludge | place: USA: Moscow, Idaho | reverse complement strand
CATCGCGTGGGGCCTGGTCGGACCCGACCCCAAACTGGCACACGCCCTCGTCGTTGCCGTCGCCGTGCTGATCATCGCCTGCCCCTGCGCACTCGGACTGGCCACACCCATGTCGATCATGGTCGGCGTCGGCCGCGGCGCCAGCCTCGGCGTCCTGATCAAAAACGCCGAAGCCCTCGAACGGATGGAGAGGGTTGACACCCTCGTCGTCGACAAAACCGGCACCCTCACTGAAGGCCGACCTACCGTCACCGACATCGTCGCCACAGGCACCCGCTCCCAAGACGACCTGCTCCGCCTTGCCGCCGGAGTCGAACGCGCCTCCGAACACCCCCTGGCCCTGGCGATCGTCGAAGCCGCCACGACCCGAAGCCTCGATGTTCCCGACGTCACCGACTTCGACTCACCCGTCGGTCGCGGCGCCCAAGGCACCGTCGACGGGCACCGGATCGTCCTCGGCAGCGCCACCTTCCTCGACTCCCACGGCATCGACAGCACCGCAGCCCGGGAAACAGCCGACCACCTGCGCGGCGACGGGGCCACCGTCATCTACATCGGCATCGACAATCAGCTCGCCGGACTCTTCGCCATCGCCGACCCCATCAAAGCCACCACCCCCGACGCCCTCAAAGCACTGCGTGCGGACGGCATCCACGTCGTCATGCTCACCGGAGACAACCAAGTCACCGCCCACGCCGTCGCCGCCACCCTGGGCATCCAGCAGGTCGAGGCCGAAGTCCTGCCCGACCACAAATGCGACATCGTGACCAAGCTCCGCAGCCAAGGCCACGTCGTAGCCATGGCCGGCGACGGCGTCAACGACGCCCCCGCCCTCGCCGCCGCCGACGTCGGCATCGCCATGGGCACCGGCACCGACGTCGCCATCGAAAGCGCCGGCGTCACCCTCCTCCAAGGCGACCTCACCGGCATCGTGCGAGCCAGACACCTCTCCGCGAAAACGATGGCCAACATCCGCCAAAACCTCTTCTTCGCCTTCGTCTACAACGCACTCGGCATCCCCATCGCCGCCGGCGTCCTCTACCCCGTCTTCGGGCTCCTTCTCTCACCGATCATCGCCGCCGCAGCCATGGCCCTATCGAGCGTCAGCGTCATCGGCAACGCCCTCCGCCTCCGCGCACAAACAATCACCTGAGACTACGCCGGAGGGCCACGCACGGACACGGCACGACCCCACCGGACGAGCCGATCTCTGCAAAGTGCGCCGCACGACATCGTGCAGACTTCGCTGCATCTCGACATCTGATGTCGAGATGCAGCCAATCTTGCACAGCGCGCCATCGCATGTAACCTAAACACTGAGTTATGGGATTCGACGCAATCCGTGCTCTCGCCTAATGGATTGCGCTGCAGGCTCGGGAGCCTGCCCGCCGGGCCAGCCGACTCGCGAGCTCCGGGGTTGGGGCCCGGGCATCTCGGGTGTGCCGGTTCAGGACCTTATGCGCGCGGGGGGTTAACATCGACGGCGTGGAAGCCGCCGAACTGCAGCTCGCTGAGGGTGAACTTCTGTCCCTACTGCGGAAGTGTGAGGCCGTTCTCGCTGGCAACGCGCTCAGTCCGTCGAGAACCACGTTGATGACCAACCGGGTTGCCGCCCTTCGCACGGCTGTCGAACTGCTGCAGCGGGCCCAGGCACGGGGCTAGCGCACTGCCTGTTCACACCCCTTGGGCGACTTGGATCTTGCATGCCCTCGCCCGAGGAGCCGGGTTGTGCAAATTACCCCGCACGCGCTCGTGACGCACAATGCATGGACCGGCCCGTTTGGTGGGGTCGTGCAAGATCGCCTGAGTGACCGGGAGCGCCCACATCCTCGCTGCGGCATGAGCATGCACCAGTCCCAAACCAGACCACGCCTAGGTGACTCGTCCCGGTCACACTCGAGAGGTCGCCGACGTCAACTTGGTGACCGGTCGAGTTCGATCAAAGGAAATCCATCCATGACTGTCGCTGATCAGTTCGAGGGTGAGCGGGTGCGGTTGGTGCGCCTTGCCGCGGGCATCCTGGGTGACCGCCACGAGGCCGAGGATGTGGTCCAGCTCGCCTGGCTCCGCTGGCATGGCGCCGACACCCAGGCCATCCGTGACTTGCCGGCCTGGTTGACGACGGTGACCACGCGCCTGTGTCTGGACCGGCTGCGGGCGAGGGTGCCCACCCCGGTCGACTCCGCGGCATACGACGATTTGCCTGTGGTTTCGGGTATCGGCCTGGACCCGCTCGAGGAGGTGGCCTTGGCCGACAGCGTCGGGGTAGCGCTAAACGTCGTGCTCGAGTCCCTATCTCCCAGCGAGCGGGTGGCGTTCATCCTGCACGACACGTTCGGTGTCGAGTTCGCGACCGTGGCTCAGGTGCTCGACTCTTCGCCGGCTGCCGCGCGGAAGTTGGCGTCGCGTGCCCGGGCCAAGATCGGTGTGCGTATGCCGGTCGGTCCGCCGGCGGACTGGGAGGTCGTCGACGCGTTTCTGGCGGCTGCCAAGGGCGGAGACTTCGCTCGCCTGCTGCATCTCTTGGCGCCCGATGTGGTCGTGAGCGCGGACGCAGCCGCGATCGCGACGGGTACGCCCTCGCGGTTGGAGGGGCGCGACGCGGTGGCCGAGATGTTCGATGGGGCGGCGGCTGCGGCCCTGCCGATCTTCGTCGAGTCGCGTCCCGGAGCGGCGTGGTTCCACAAGGGCGTGGCGCGCGTGGTCTTCGACTTCACGGTGGCTCAGGGGCGGGTGACGGGCATCGTCTTCCGGGCCGAGCCGCGGGTCGTCGCGTCGGTGCAACGCCGTCGCGGCGCCGAGCCGGTGGCGGCTCGGCCGACCCGTGCAGATCAGGCCAGCGCGGAGGTCACATTCGAGGGTCGGCGTCCGTCAGAACAGTGACCGACCGAACCTGCTCGTTAAGGAGACGTAGATGAAGACGATGACCTGCCAACAACTGGGCGGCCCCTGCGGCCTCGCGCACACCGCGGCGACCGCCGACGAGATCATCCAGGCCCAGGACCGCCACCTCAAGGAGTCCACCGCCGCTGGGGACAGCACGCATCAGGAAGCCGCCGCTGCCATGAAGGCCCGCTGGCGGAATCCAATCAAGGGCATGGGTTGGTACACAGCGACAAAGAAGGCCTTCGCCGCACTCCCCGACAACTGACGCTGAGCGACGGCCACACCCACTCCCACCCAGCCAGCCCAAGGAGCAGCGATGAGCGCACAGACACGATCCGCCACGCCCACCAACGGCCTGAGTGCCGACGAGAAGAGGGCGGTCAGGCAGGCCGCCTCCGAAGGTCGCCGCACGGCCGCCGGCAAGAACACCGAGCAGGACGTCCTCGACGCCATCGCCGCCATGGACGCTTCCGACCGCGCCATCGCCGAGGGCCTGCACCAACTCGTCCAACGGGTCGCTCCCGAGCTGACGGCCCGCACTTGGTACGGCTTCCCGGCCTACGCCAAAGACGGCAAGGTGCTGCTCTTCTTCCAGTTCGCCAGCAAGTTCAAGACCCGGTACGGGCACATCGGCTTCCAGGACAACGCCCAACTCGACGACGCGACCCTCTGGCCCACCGCCTTCGCGATCACCGCATGGACCAAGACCAATGAGCAAACCGTCGAGCGCCTCATCGAGCGGGCGCTCGGCGTCGCTCAGACTTCGCTGCCGCTCGTCGGGGACGCTGGCATCATCAGAGCGTGACCAACTTCCGAGGCGGGTCGAGCCTGGCTGCAGGTCGACGCCACTCGCTTGGCCTGCAAGCCGACGGCAGAGTCCTTGCCACAGGGAACGGGAAGGCCGGGGAGTGCCACGTCGCGGCTTGGACTGACATCGTGGCCGTCGCAGCCGGCAACGTGCATAGCTCCAGAAACACCGGCCGCTCGCACACTGTCGGCCTGACCCGCGGTGGAACCGCCATGGCCACGGGATGGAACAGCCACGGCCAGTGCGACCTGGTTGACTGGACTGAAGTGAGGGGCATCGCTGCCGGGTGGCGGCGAACTTTGGGCTGGCGGAGCGACGGCACGGTGCTCGCCGCCGGAAGGACCATAGAGGGAGCCTGCGATGTCGATTCTTGGCGCGAGATTGTCGCGGTTTCCTGCGGGGACTGGCATTCCGTCGGCCTGCGCGCCGACGGGACGGCGGTCGCCACAGGGGTCAACCGTCGAGGCCAGTGCGAGGTGAGCGACTGGACCGGACTGGTAGGCATCGCCGCCGGGTACCTGCACACCGTCGGGGTAACCGCCGACGGACGAGTGGTGGCTACCGGGGACACGTCGGCCACGTTCGACGTGCGCCACTGGCGCGATGTAATGGCTGTGGCTGCGGGCAGTTACCACACGGTTGGCCTTACCTCTGGTGGTCAAGTTCTCGCCGCGGGCCAGAACCGCGACGGTCAGGCCTCGGTGAGCGGGTGGAACGGCATCGTTGCCGTAGCCGCGGGATCTCGGCACACCTTGGGTCTGCGCATGGACGGCACGGTGGTCGCGACCGGGTGCGACGACGACGGGCAATGTGATGTCGCTTCCTGGAACGAGGTTGGTGCGCCGTGACCTCGCAGGCGGCGGGCAGAACCAAACCTGGTCCCCAAGGGCCCTCCCCCGTGCAGCCACCGCATTCTGCGCAACGCCGCGAAACGAGGCCGACCGTGCAAAGTACCCCGTACACGGTCGCGCACTCTTGGCTGCATCTCGACAGGGCTTCAGGTTGGTGGTGTCGAGACGCAGCTGTCGAGATGCAGCCTTATCTAGAGGCGAGGCGCTGGTGACCCGCTCTGACCAGCGACGCCGTGTGGCGGACACTGTCCGTGACGTGAACGATGCTGGACCATGGATCGGTGACTGTCATGGACGTTGATTGGGCCTTGTCGGAGCTTCGGAAGTTCATTGAGCTGACAACGTTGCGCCAGCCCTCCTCGGATGGAGGGATTGTGTTCTTGGGTGATTTCGCCAGTCCCGTGGGGCGCTCGCGCGACATCGTCTCCGCCGCCCAAGTGGTCGAGAAGATCCTTGATCGCGTGCTGCCGCGTTGGCGAACCGAGGTGCCCGATGACGGGAAGAAGCGTTGGGCCGGCCATCGGGAAGCTGCGATTCGGGCCGTGACTGAGCTGGAACGGCAGGCAGAGATCGCTGATCGGTTGGGTGACAACGCGCCGGCGATCAGCGCTGGGGGCTTGCACCCCTGGGTGTGGGAGGCTGCGCGTTCTCTATGGCAGTCCGGTCATTACCGCGAGGCGGTCCGGGCGGCAGCAGTGAAGATCAACGCCGAGACTCAAAACAAGGTTTCGCGTCGGGATGTGGCGGAGACAGACCTCTTCAAGCAGGCCTACAGCGACGATGCTCCTCAGCCCGCGAAGGCCCGTTTGAGGCCTGATGGGGATGACGATGGCAAGACTGCGCGCTCCGTGCGACGCGGAGTAGCGGCCTTCGCTGAAGGGTGTTTCGCTGCCATCCGTAATCCGGTGAGCCATGACGCTCTGGGCGAGATCTCTGAGCAGGAGGCACTGGAGCAGTTGGCCGCTCTCAGTGTCTTGGCGCGTTGGGTCGATGGAAGTTCCGTCGAGACCGTTTAGCTCGGTCGAGTTGCGCCGGACCTGTCTCGGCGCGCAACGGCCCGGTAGACCGTCGAGCGGGCGACGCCGAACAGTTCAGCGATCTCGGCCGAGGAGTGGTCGCCAGCGTCGTGAAGGGCTACCAGGTGGGATTCCTGTGCGGTTGAGAGTTTTGGCTTCTTGCCCCGGAGGCGCCCCTTGGCCTTGGCGATCGCCATGCCTTCACGAGTACGGGCACGGATGAGGTCGGCTTCGAACTCGGCGACGAGTGCGAGGACGTTGAAGAGGAGTTTGCCAACCGGGTCGGTGGGGTCGTAGATGCTGCCCCCCAGGCTGAGGGCGACTTCCTTTCGGGCAAGGGTGTCCGCGATTTCACGGGCATCCGGCAGGGAGCGGGCAGACGGTCGAGCTTGGTTACGACCAGAGTGTCTCCGGCTCGGCATGAGGCCAGGGCCTCCCGCAGTCCGGGTCGGTCACGGTTTGCACCAGTCAGTCCGTGGTCGGTGTGGATCGCCTCGTCGTCGACGACGAGGGCGGAGAGGGCTTGGCGTTGAGCGGTGAGGTCTTGCCCGATGGTGGAGACGCGGGCATATCCGATGAGCATGCTCGACCGTAGCGATAGGGGCCCCATGATCGGGCACCCATCCGGGCGGCTCTTACGGGACTTCGAGCGGTGCTCACCTCCACCAATACATGGTGTTGGCTGATCGTCCGGTGAGGGATCGCCTTACGGGCAGGTCAGAAGGGCGGCTCGTCGTAGGGCTTTGGGGCGGGCACCGGGAAGGCACGCTCGGGGAGCGGGAGATTGGTCACGACGTAGAGGTTGAGGATGTCGTCACGGTCGATGAACATGATCTGACTTCGCTTGGCCGCGTCCAAGGCGTTGCCCAGCCAGTTGCGGGCCTGTTTGGTGATCTCGCCTCCGGCGACGATGAAGGCGTGGTCCACCAGGACGCGCCTGTTTGTTTCCGGGTCGAAGATCTCGTGAGCGAGCATCATCAGGGCCTGGTTGTGGATCTCGGCAATGTTGGCGTTGCCGGTCTTGGTGACGCCTGATGCGTCGAGCTTGCCCTTCTTGGCCTGGATGCCGAAGTAGAGGTAGTGCTGGGTGGGCAGGGTGTAACGCATCCACACGTCTTTGCCGTACTCGAGGGCTTTGTCCTTGTGACCGGCGGCGGTGATTCGGTGGAAGCCGAGCTGTCGGAGCAGGGGAAGAAGGACCTCCTCGATGAGGTCGTCCTCACTGCAGGTATCCAGGTAGTCAGCGAGATCCTTCCGGCGCTGGCGCTCTTGGAGGGTGAGTGGGCGGTGAGGGTTGGCCTGCAGTGCACTGATGGTTCGGCTGCGGACGTGCCGGACATAGCAGTGACCGTCGTCCCCACGGAACGCCTCGAAGCCTTCCTTGGTCAGAATGTTGTTGAGGAGCTGCAGCGCGTTGGTACGGTCGGGTCCTTCGTTGAGGGCGTCGGCGGGATCCATGAGGTGGTCGATGACTCGGCAGAAGATCTCGGGCGGATGCTCGGGTCCGTCATGGGGCTCGTTGAGCATCTTCTCCAGGACGTCCGCGATCCACCAGTTCCGGGTGGTGCCGTCGTGCCGGTAGTCGGTGTCGATGTCCTCGAAGAACATCGAAATGTAGGAGCTTGATCGGTAAGGGAAGTACGCCGGATCCTCCAATGTGTTGCTGGGGTTCTGAATGCCCGGGTTGCCGCAGATCAGGTCCGCCAGGTCCATCACGTTGCGTCGTTTGAACTTCATCGTGAGCTCATGCAAGCGGCACTGCATCTCGAAGGTTTGCGCAGTAGCTCCGCGTAACCGCCCTGCCCTCCTTGAGCAGGCGCACGGCTCTTGGGCCTACGCCGTGCAGGTCGGCCAGGACTTCGATGTCGTCAGGTAGGTCGCTCAGCCGTCGGTAGCCGGCGTCGATCAGAGCCCCGACCGCGGGTCTCCCGATCTTTAGGCCATCGAACACCGGGCCACGGTCTTCGCGGGTCTGGTCTGAGGTGCCGGTCATCGCCGGCCTCCTTGGGTCTGGTCGTCGGGAGTTGCAGCTCCTTAGGTTCGCCCACTGCCGGGCACCGCACAAGATGCCGGGTCAATCCCTTGACCTTCCCCCGGGGGCAAGCGCTGGACTCGTATGTCCACGGACCCCTCAGGACCACGAACCGAAGGAGTTGACGCATGAGCCTCACGATCGACATCGAGGACCGTCCCGAACTGCAGTGGGTCGGCCTGCCGGTGACCGCGCGCCTGACGGAGTTCGGCACGGCCAACGCGCTCATCCCGCGAGTGTTCGGCTGGCTGGGAGAGCACGGCGTGAGCCCGCTGTCCGGGCCGATGTACGTCTATCACCGCATTGGCGACCTCGCGGATCCCATCGACCTCACCGTCACCGTGCCTGTAGCCCAGGCCATTGCGGCAAGCGGCGGGCTGGTCGCCGGCTCGCTACCGGCAGGCACCTACGTTGTTGGCCGCGTCGTCGGACCGCCGGACAGCGTGGGCCCGGCCCAACGGCAAGTCGAGGAGTGGGCGGCGGAGAAGGGTCTCCACCTCTCGGTCGAAGTCCGTGACGGCATCGCCCACTGGACCGGTCGCGCGGACGTCTTCCTGACCGACCCGCAGCAGCAGCCGGACGAGACCCAGTGGCAGACCCAACTGCTGTATCTCACTGTCTGAGTCGCGGAACGGGGGCATGCTGCAGGATGGCTTCATGACCGGACGCCTCACGATCGGCGAGTTCGCCGACGCCACGTGGCTCTCGGCCAAGCAGCTACGGCGGTACGACGCGCTGGGGCTACTCCGCCCGGACCACGTCGACGCCACCACGGGATACCGGTACTACGACCCTCGACAAGTCCACCACGCCCGGATCATCACGCTGCTGCGCCGACTGGACATGCCGCTGGAGATGATCGGCGCCGTCCTGGCCGCCTCAGTGCTGGATCGCGCTGGGATGGTGACACAGTTCGCGAGACTGACGGCGGACGAGCAAGCCCGCCGTCAGTCTCTCGCCGTGTTTCTTGCCGACGCCCTGCGCCGAGATCAGCTGGATGGGGAGGGGCAACCCGACGTGGCGGCGTTCCAGGTCGCATACCGACACGTGCCCGAGCAGCCCGTGCTCAGCGCCACCCGCGCCACCACGGCGGCCGATCTTCCGGGAGTCGTCAGAGACACCGTCGTGCACCTCGTCGAGGTGACCGGCGGGCGTGGTGGACTGGCTGGCCCGCCGTTCGTGATCTATCACGGCCAGGTCGGGTGGGAATCCGACGGCCCCATCGAAGTCTGCTTGCCCCTCGCGGTACCCCGGCGGGCGCACCGGATCGAGGCTGCGCACGGGGAAGCTTGGGTCGACGTGCCGGTCGCGGACGTCCAGTTTCCCCGCATCCTCGCGGCGTTCGAAGCGGTTCGCCTCGCCGCACAGCGCGAAGGGCGGACCCCCGCTGGAGCGCCGCGAGAGGTCTATCCGGCCCCGCCTGGCGCTACCCTCCGTGCCAGCCTTGCGTGAGACCACCGCCTTCGTGGAGTTTTGTACATCGTTGGAGGGCGAGATCGTGAGGACGTGTGATGACGATGACCGAGGCCGACCGGCCGGCTACCCCTGCGCGGGGGCAGCGGCGCCGGTTCACGGCGGAGCAGAAGGCTGATTTCGTTCGTTCGTATGATGCGACACCGGTCGGTGAGCGAGGTGCGTTCCTTCGCCGGAATGGTCTTTACCTCAGCCATATCAGCTATTGGCGGGACCGGCCAGCAGCGGACGCGAAGCGCGCCGCCAAGAAGCACAGCGACCGGGTCAAGGAACTGGAACAACAGATCAGTGACCTGGAAGCCAGGTTGACCGCGGCGCACCGGACGGTCGACACGCTGGGAAAAGCGTTCGAGCTCTTGGAGCACATCTCCAAGAGCTCGGACACCGGCAGGAAACCCAGAGAGTCTTGACCGAGTGCGTGACTGCCCTACACGGGGATGTGTCGACCCGAGCGGCGTGCGAGTTGGTCGGGTTGGCCCGGGCCACGAAACACCGGCAGGACCGCCCGGTGCTCGGGCCGCGCCGGGCCCCGGGTCCAGGTACCTCACCGAACGCGTTGAGCAGCACCGAACGTGCCGAGATCCTGACGGTCCTGAACTGCCCGGAGTTCGTGGACAAGGCCCCCACCCAAGTGTTCTACGCGTTGCTTGAACGGGGCCGGTACCTGGGCTCACCCCGCACCATGTACCGGGTCCTGGCCAGCGAAGGCCTTGTCCGAGAACGACGCCCACAAGCGACCCACCCACCACGGGTCGTCCCACACCTGCACGCCGACGCCCCCGGCCAGGTCGCATCATGGGACATCACCGCCCTGCCGGCTGTCATCAAACGCCTCTACTTCTACGCGTTCGTCATGATCGACATCTACTCCCGGTTCATGCCGGCAGCCCTGGCCTACCCGGGCCCCCGCGAGGAATACACCGAGGAGTTCATCACCGCCTGCATCGCCGGGTTCGGCGGTGTCATCCCCACCGTCATCCACTCCGACAACGGCTCGGCCATGATCGCGGGCACCGTCGCCGACCTCTATGAACGTCTCCACATCACCAGGTCACTATCCAGACCCCGTGTCTCCAACGACAACCCGTTCTCTGAGGCCGTCTTTAAGACCGTGAAATACTGCCCAGCCTACCCGGGACGGTTCGAAGACCTCGCCGACAGCCAAGTATTCCTCGACGACTTCCGCGACTACTACAACAACCACCACTACCATTCCGGGTTGAAATTCTACACGCCTGCCAGTGTGCATGACGGCACGTGGCGGCAGATCCAGGCCATTCGACAGCACACTCTCAACACTGCCTACGCGGCCAACCCCCGACGGTTCACCCGTCCCCCGGTCGCGGCCAGCCCACCCGCAGGCGCCTGGATCAACCAGCCCAGGGCCACCATCACCACCACCGACCCCAGACACACCCCTACAAAGAAATCCTGACCAGTGGTCTCACGCGGGTTGACACCCACCGCTACGCCGGTGTGCCAAGTCGCCCACCCCTACACATCGCACGTCACCCCGACGCCGACGCTTTGACAGGGGCGGGGAGACCCAGCGCCTGCGCAGCTACCTCAGGTGGCGTGGAGTGCACCCCGTGCCGCCGTGGAGGCACGGAGGTCGGCGACAACACCCGAATCGTCGGACACGACGCCTTGGTCCACCTGTTGAGCAGTGGACAGGTGAGCAACCACCTCCGACGCGTGCGGACCCGCCAATGACAACGACGCGACCCTGTGGCCCGAGGACTCATGGCCAAGGCACACACAAGGGAGGTCCAATGTTTCCCAGCTGGCCTCCAACCCTGTGGTCTCCCTCCCTGCCGACATGGACGACGTCCGATCCGCATAGCGATCGCGCTGCCACCCACGACTTGGGCCCCACCGCGGCATAGAGCGCACGACGCGCTCGGTCATACATCCGCTGGATTGCATCTTGCACGACATGGTCACATCCGGGCCCTGCGTGCGAGGTTCTCCGCATGAAGTCGCGCAATCTCCGCTGCATCTCGACAGGGCTGTTGTCGAGATGGGGGCTGCTACTTTTCATAAACCGCTACCGTTGCAGCACGTCCCCGACGTCCCTGAGGGCCGGCTCGGATGGCTGGCCGACCACACTCGCATGACTGCGACCCTCACGCGGCTCGTCATGGCCGCCCAAGCGCCACGGCAGCGCCTCGCCCATCTCCTCGACGACGCACCCGCACTCACTGACTCCCTCCGACAGATCCCTCAGGTGCTGCCCGCCGACCTCGTCGCAGCCCACCTCGCGCCACTGTTCACTTCGAGGCCCGCAGCAGCGGGACTCTTCGCGTCCCTGTGCTTGGCCCGAACGCATCGCGGCGTCAGCTCTTGGGCTCGAGCCGCTCAAGTTCTCGACCTCGAAGCCAGCCTCGGTGACCGCACCGCCCGCGCCTGCTCCGCCTCCCAGACAGGCTCACCACAGGACGTGCTCCGTGCCCTGACGTCCGCAGCCGCCGAGCTGCACACCGACCCCGCGAACCGGAGGACCATGTCCGCCGCATGTCTGGCGGTACGTGCTGGTTCACCCGCTGGGCCAGGACGCATCGCCCCGGCACCCGCCGCACCTCTCAAGCCAACGCGGTCTGGTGGCTCTGGGCGAACGTCGCCGGCGGGCACCCTCGCGCCTCGCCCGCCAGGACGACCGCTGCCAGAGCCCAGAAGTTCGCGAGCTCACTGACCAGCCTGCATGCCCGGACCCTGTCCGCGGCCGTATCTACGGCCACCGATCGCTAAGGGGAAGACCACAGATGAGCCCACGGACCACCGTCCCGCTCACCAAGGACGTCGGCGCAGCCCTGGCCATGTTCTTCCACGGCGGTGCCGGACCGAGCCACAGCGCCGTCAGCACTGCCCTGACCGGATCCGGATACGACGACGACTACACCTATAACAAAGACGTCCAAGGCCCGAACAAGGAACAGCGGGTCCTGCAGGCCCTGAGGCAGGCGCAACGGCATCCCGCCCGAGCACGCGACCTCGTCGAAGAGCTGCTGTCAGCTCTCCGCACCGCGGGCCTGGTCGGTGGCGACGCCGCAGGAGATGACGTCGACCGGCTGAAGCGTGCCCTGGGCTCGGCAGGGTGGTACCTCACCGAGGACGGACACCTCCAACCGTTCGGCCACGTCGACCTCGACACCGGCGGCCGCCCAGCCCTCGAGGAGCAGGTCGAGCGCCTGCGGCGCTCGACCACCGACCCTGCGCTGCTCATCGGCACTGCCAAGGAGTTGCTGGAGTCGGTGTCCAAGTTCGTCCTCGAAGAGCTCGGCATGCCCGTCAACGACAAGATGGACTACAACCACCTCTGGCACCTCGCCCGCGAACGGCTAAAAAGGGCCTGCCCAGGGTCTGGTTGACACCGAGCTTGTGAGGACTGTCAGTCCCCGCAGGAAGGATGCCGATCATGCCCAAGGCGTTTCCCAAGGAGTTCCGCGACGATGTGGTCGCGGTGGCACGTAAGGCCGAAGCGTCGGT
>RRZU012799138.1_pt1 | contig 12553 bp, 7 predicted proteins | sample 2165561 | NCBI WGS metagenome assembly RRZU01 (sample SAMN10456909, study PRJNA506462) | wastewater metagenome | isolation source: wastewater sludge | place: USA: Moscow, Idaho | reverse complement strand
TAGATACCACCTCCATAGGAGTTATGTCGCCGCATGGGGGTGGAGACTTCATTATCGTTTCGGCTGATTGATTATTTCTGTTGACAATATCAACGCTAACCTTATCATCAATTTTCTGTTGGAGCATGTAAAGGAAACACTTTGACAATGTATGCGTCATTTAATACTTCCAAAAACGGAGTATTAAACAGTCAAAACAAAAAGGCGTATATAAAATACGGAAAACATGCATTTAAACTTACATCCAAAACAAAATACTACTTTTCTGGAGATGAAGGTCCCGATGAATACTGCTCAAAATCCGCTTTCATGTCTACCATAAGAAGCATGAATGGATTAGGCCTGTGTATTAAGGTCAGCAATGGAAAAGTCGTTGAAATGTCATTCCGTTCATGATATTACAAAAGCCGCAAAGTAGGATTTTCTGCTTTACGGCTTTTGTTTAACATATCTTAATCCTTTTTATGATCCGTATGAAAAAAACCGGGATTATCCGGCTTCTTATAGGTGGAGCCAGGGAATAAGCCCTGACTTCCACAGTAACATTAATACAGCTTATAATTATCAAAGTTTTCGCCATATACCAGGAAACTTTTTTCCTTATACTCGCTACATACCTAGATAATAATTATTAGGCATATTTTATTTCTTTTTTCCAAACATCTGCAGATATCCTCTACATTTTTCATGATGCTCCCTGGAAGTAGTATTAAAGAGAGGATGTTTCCTCAAGCAGATAAAGATTACCAAAAGCTGCAACCTTGTTTTTTATTACATCGACAATAAAGAAAGACCAGCTTTTTCAGGCTGATCCTCCTCCAGCAGTATTCTTTTATTAATTCTTTTATCATACATATTATCCTCATACCATGACGACAGGAGAAACCGGCTTGACACGCTCCCGTCCTGGCTATAAAATATAGATAGGAGGAATCCAATCAATGACTGCAATACAAAAGTATGAGGAATTGGGATTTACCAACGATTTCATGTTCAGCAGGATTATGCAGGACCAAAAAATCTGCAAACCCTTCCTCGAAATGATACTTGATATCAAAATCGACCACATCGAGTACCTGGAATCTCAGAAAACAATAGACCTCAAGGTAGATGCCAAAAGTGTCCGACTGGATATTTTCGTAGACGATGGAAAAACGGTATATAATTGCGAAATGCAAACATCTTTCTTTAAGAATATCCCCAAGAGAAGCCGTTATTATCAAGGATTCATTGATATGGATCTGATAGAAAAAGGTGCAGATTATTCAAAACTTAAGAAAAGTTTTGTCATATTCATTTGCACTTTCGATCTCTTTGGAAAGAACGGATATATCTATACTTTCGAAAATCGATGCGTGGAATATCCAGATTTAAGACTTGGAGATGATGCAATTAAAGTTTTCGTTAACGTCAACGGAAAAGATGATTCACATATCTCATCTGAACTGAAAGAACTCTTAACTTACATCAGAACCTCTAAGATTCCAGACAAATGTGTAAACCCATTAATCAACAATATGGATGAGGCTTTGCGTAAGGCTCGTTCGAATGAAGAATGGAGGAAAGAATATATGATGCTGGAAACAATGCGAAGTGATTATACCCAAAAAGGAGAAGAACGTTACAATAAATTGGTTAAGATTCTTTTGGATAAGAATGACTATACTACTCTGAAGAAGGTAACAGTAGATTCTGATTTTCGCCAGAAGATGTTCGAACATTACGGATTATAAAATTTAACACTGTCAAGTCGGTAAAGGTCGCAGGAAAACTGTGGCCTTTTATTCTTTGTATTTTATCGACTGAAAAGAAAGACTAGCTTTTTCAGGCTGAACCTCCTCCAGCAGAATTCCTGCATGGTTCACAAGTCCCGCTTTTGGACCAACGGTGTTGGTTGTATTTTAATGATCTTTTATGCAGAAAAAAAGCCGGCTTTCACCGACTTATTAAAAACCCTGATCGACAGCATCATACCATTGATCCATTTCATCGAATGAAGGATAAGGATAGGCTGTAACAATACGAAAAGAGGTGTAGTTATCCTTGCATATTACAAGTCTTACAGAGGAAGCCGGATGCATTTGGTTCCAATCCGTTCCCATTGCGATTCCTTCGGCAACAGGAGCTGAAAAAGTGTAATCCAGCTCTAATTCCTGAGCAATCCTTTTATTTTGGATATATTTTTCTACATCCTCTCGATCCTCCCAAAGTATCTCTTTAATACAGGAAACCAACGTATCTACAGAGAAAAACATACAGGCATATGCAAAAGGTTCCTCTCGCATAGACTTAACGTTCTTCTTTAATTTGGCGATCATATGTGCTTTTCCAGTCCAAACATGCTCTTTTACGGCGTGTTTGCAGCCATAAATACCCATGTTCTCTACACAGAGATTTTTAATATTATTTTCTAATTTCGTCATCTTATTTCTCCTTAAGCAGGACAAAAAAAGACCGACCAGGTTCTGGTCAGTCATGCTACAACAAGCTACTTATAAACTATGGTGCTGCTAACACCTAGTTCTCTTTTAAGTGCGGCGCATCTTATTGGATTACTACTCTCCTCCTCTGTCACGAATGTAACACCCTCTTCCTTTGAGCGTTTTTCGCAGGCAGCACGTTTGATCAACTTATGAAAAGAATTACTCGACATGTAGATATTACAATAATCCTTTCCATCAGCACATTGAAAGCTGTAATCTAAGGATCTGCGATCCATAATGCGGCGCAGATACGGTTTCAGTTCTGGACTGACCAGATATCGTTTCATTTTGCATTCTCCTTTCGTCATTTGATTACTGACAATATGTTGAAGAAATAAGACGGATGAAAAAAGTCCCTGACAGCCATCAAGATAACAGCCATCAGGGAAATAACACCTCAAAGTGAGGAAAGAATATATCACTCGAAGTGAGCTTTTTCGATATATTCTTTTTGTGTTATAAGTATTATATACCGCAAATTGGAGCTGGTCAATTCTGATACGAAAATAAGATCTTTTTTGAGAAGCTTTTCAGATATTATCAACCCATGCAAAATTTTCAACCGGCCATCCCAAAATACTTCCTCTATGGGTATCTGAACATACTTTTTCTAATACAATCTTCAATTTATCATAGAGACTTTTCTTTTTGAAATTATCGTTTTGCATCAACCTAATACTATTTTGACTCAGAATCTTGTCTTTTAAAGACGACGTGAGCATAAATTCTGGATCTGTGAGTACAATAGCCATTTCAGTTTTTGTACATCCTCTGGTTTTAACATACCAGTCCCGCATATGTTGGCTTAAGTCAGAATCTTTCCTTTTGATGTTCTTTGCAACTTCTATCAAATCTTCCTCTCCGCTACAGAAAAACCAGTCAGCTATTACTTTGGAGACATACTTTTCTGGAATGCTGCTAATTCTTTCTTCGATTGTTTTTAATATTTCTTTTTTCCTTTCTTCTGTCATATCAATTAACCCCCAGTATTATTTTTGAGTATGCCGTATAGTAGAATTTAAAAGCTTCCTACACGAAGGCTTAAAATTATCTTTTATTTCCTGGAGATAATATGAAAAATAGCATTTTTCAGACAAAAAGAAAGACCAGCCTTTTCAGGCTGATCCTCCTCCAGCAGAATTACTGCTTATTTCTTTTTCCGTCTCATGACGAAAACTGCGATTGCGGCTACTGCCACGATTCCAAGACCGATTCCCGCATACATGCCTGCATGGTTCACAAGTCCTGTCTTTGGTCCAACTGTGTTGGTTGTATTATCACTGCTGTCAGCTCCCGGTGCCGGGGTTGTGCTTGGAGCAGGTGTCTCACTCGGAGACGGATTCTCGGCGATAGATACGCCAGCGTTTGCTGCTACATCATCTGCATTGTCGGCAGAAGCAATGGCTGTATTTCCAACCATCTTTCCAGCAAGGCTGGAATCAGAAACAACCGCCTGGTAAGTGATCTTTAAGGTAGAACCATATGCAAGATCAGTATTTGTATTTACTACAAAACCGTTATCCGCTTTGGTTACATCTGCCTTGATAGACTTACCGTCTAATGTTGCCTGGATTCCTCCAACTTTCATACCTGTGGTATCAAAATTGTCGCGAACGACAACATTCTTCGCTGTCTGATCTTTCTCTGTCTCTTTTACAGTCAATGTATAGCTGAGTGTATCTCCTACGGAAGCACTGGAGAGGTTAACGCTCTTATCAATAGATAATGCCGGTTTCTCCTCTTCTTTCGGATTTACAGTAACACCATGGTCAGCATCAACCGGATCCATGTTATCAGAAGAGATCACTGCGGTATTCTTAACTGTCTTTCCTGCAAGACTTTCGTCTGCAAATCTGACACTGTAAGTTACCTTCAGGATCTGTTTTGCAGCAAGATCCTTGCCTGTTTCCATTGTAAAGCCGTCATCTGTTACACTTAATTTCTTAGGTGTAAAGAGCTGGTCATCCAGATATGCCTTAATGCTGCTCTCATCGATCACACCCTTATTATCTAAGGCATCTTTGATCACTACATTTACAGCTGTATCTGCAGAAGTTGTCTTGCCGATCAGAGTATATTTTACAGTATCACCAACATTGATCTGGCTGTGATCACCGATCTTTGTGAGGTTCAGTCCGCCTGTTACAGGTTTATCTGAAGGAACTTCAACGATCTCTGTGTCATTGCCCGGATTCATATTGTCACTGCTTACTACTGCTGCGTTCTTGATGGACTTGCCTTTCAGCTTGTCGGAAACAACCTTCATGTCATAAGTAACTTTCATTACCTGACCAGGCTTTAAGTCTTTTCCGGATGTTACGGTAAATCCGTTTTCAGTTACATCCAGACTCTTCGGAGCGAACTCAGAATTGTCAATGTAGCAGTGTACGGAGCTTCTGTCGATAGATACATATTTTGCATATGCAGAATCAACAGTATCCTTGATCACTACGTTCTTGGCTGTATCTGTTCCGGAGTTGACCTTAGCTTCCAGAGTGTAAGATACGGTATCACCAACGGATACTTTGGACTGGTTTGCCTTCTTGCTGATGGTCATTCCGCCTTCAACAGGATCATCTGTTTTAACCTTTACGGATTCTTTGTCCTTAGCAGTGTCCATGTTGTCACTGGATACGGTAGCGATGTTCTTGAAGGTCTTGCCTTTCAGGGTATCATCTTTTACCTTAACATCATATGTGACTTTCATGACCTGTCCAGGCTTCATATCCTTGCCGGATTTCAGTGTGAATCCTGTAGAGCTGATGCTTAAGTCTGCACCATGGAACTCAGAGTCATCCAGATAGCTTCTGAAGGAATCTTTCACGATCTCAAGATGCTCGAACAGGTCTGCATCCAGGGTATCAGTGATGACTACGTTCTTAGCTGTTTCCTTACCGGAATTAACAGTTGCTGACAGTGTATAGGATACAACGTCTCCAACAGAGACTTCGTTCTTGTTAGCTGTCTTTGTGATAGTCATTCCGCCAACGCCAGGTTTATCCGGTGTATCCGGTTTATCCGGTTTATCCGGTGTATCCGGTGTATCACCATCTCCTACATGAACGGTATGCTCATCATCAGATGCGTTCGTATTGTCACCCCATGTGGTAGCGATGTTTGTTACATCTCTTCCGTCTAAGGATGCCTCCTCGAATACAACATCATATGTTACATAGATCGCATGTGTTCCGGAAAGATCATGTTTTGTCTCAACAACAAATCCGTTATCCTTTTCCTGAACATCAACTTTCAGCTCTTCGTTATCGTAGTAGGTGCGAACAGTTCCTGTTACCAGGTGTGCGCCCTTCTGTTTCATAACATCTTTGACAACTACATTCTTGATAGTTCTTGACTGGTCAGCAGCAGTAACTTTCAGAGTGTATTTACCAACATCCCCAACTTTGTATTTTGTCTTGTCACTGGACTTCGCAATGATCAGTCCTGCATCACCGACAGTTACTCTGTTTGTATCAGTTGGCTCATCACCCGGTACAGTAGAATCATCTTTTGTCAGGGCGACATTCTTGATCTGCTGTCCCTCAAGTTCTGCATCCTTGAAGAGAACATCGTATTTCACAAGGATCTCTTCACCGTATTTCAGGTTTGTATTTGTATACAGGGTATACTCGAAGTCTTTCGCTACGAGCTGTACATCCTCGATCTCTTCCGGTTCTTCTGCACCCTCTCTGAGGATGTAAGCCTTGATGGAATCTTTCTGGATGTAAGCACCCTTCTTCTGCAGTTTATCAGCTACAACAACATTTCTTGCAACTGCACCTTCCACTTTCTGTTTAACGGAAACTGTGTAATGTCCAGTCTCGCCTACAGAATAGTTCATCTTGTCAGATGATTTTTCAATGGAAAGCTTTCCACCGTCGATATATACAACATTCTGGTCTTTGACCCATCTGGTATCAGTATAGTGTACTGTTTCATTTGTATTTCTGAATGCTTCATGTGTCCATGTATTGTCTGTCTGGTCATCCAGTGCAAACTTGGTTACACGAACCTGGGCTACATTGAGGATCATTGCTTCCTGTGGTGCATCTGTTACAGTTACAGCAAAGGAAACGGTTTTCTCCTCTCCAGCCGGAAGGGATTCGATTACAAATGTAGCATAAAGCTTGTCATTAAGAGTTCTGGTGCCTGTGATCACACCGTCCTGCTCTTCACTGGAAGTATATTCCGTATATTCTGGGATCATATCCTTTACAAGGACATTCTTCATGTCATCGTTGGATGTGTTCTTAACATTGATGGAATAATTGATGGTATCTCCGTTCTTAACCACGGAACCTGTTGCAGGATCTGCGGATTTGTAAACTTCAAGACCATTAGCCAGTTTGATCGGACTTGGTGTTTTGGTTTCCACTCTTAAGTTGTCACATGTAGCTCTGGCAACATTAAGGATGTCTTTACCAGCAAGAGTCTCAGCCTCAAACAGAACATCATAATTTACAGTAAACTGTTCTTTGTATTCCAGGTCATGACCTGTTGCGATCGCATAATCCGTATCGGAATGCTCGATCTCTGCATCATCCATGAGTTTGCCTGCATCATTGTAGATCTTGATGGATCCGTCAACGATCTTGGCTCCCTCTACCTGAAGTGCGTCCTTGATAATCACGTTACGTGCAGTTGTGCCTTTTTCTGTATTGGAAACAACTACTGTATAATGACCGGTTTCTCCTACTTTGTAGGATGTCTTATCAGATGATTTCTTGATCTGGAGTCCAGGAGTCTCATCCACGATGTGGACACAGTTGTCCTGTCTCTCTTCCTCAGTATTCTCACCTTTTGCAGTTGCAACGTTTACGATATCCTGATCATGAAGGGATGGATCTGTGAAGACTACTGTATAGAATACTTCCAGCTTATCTTCGATTGTCAGGTCTGCTCCTGTATTGATCACGAATGCATTGTCTGCTGTCTGCTCGATCTCAGCACCGTCAAGTTTCTCTCCGTTCAGGCGGACATTGATCTTGGAGATCTTCATGCCTTCCTTTTCGAATGTATCGGTAACAACTACCTGTTTTGCAGTGATATTGTCGCGAAGTTCACGGATTGTCAGTTTGTACTGAGCCTTTTCACCGACCTGATATTCTACTTTATCGGATTCCTTAACAATGTCAAGGGCTGGTCCGTAAACAAGAACCTCATGCTCATCCTCTACAGGAATATTTTCCTTGGAGTTGGCAGTTACGGTGTTATGGATACTCTGTCCTGCAAGATCCTCATCTGTGATCTCTACGGCATATTCAAGTGTCAGTTTGGATTCTTTGTCAATTCCTAACGGGTTGTATTCACCGTTCTGGAAGTATCCGGAGTCACCCTTCTCATCATCAGCCTTGGACATATCAACGGTGGTATATCCGGACTTATTGTTGATCAGGTTGCGTCCTGTGTTTACAGTAAATGTGTTGCCATTTACTTCAACACTTTCCGGCTCGATCTTGTTACCGTCTTCGTCGATCAGGACGATAGAATTCTTCTGGAGTTTTACTCCTTCAGTGTCGATAACATCAGTGATCGTGATGTCTCTTGCAAGGCATCCTGCCTGTTCCTGAGTTACGTCTACCTGATATGTGACAGTGTCACCAATCATGTATTCATAACGGTCGGAATCTTTGATCACCTTGAGTTCTGGACTGTTGATCCAGATTCTCTCAGAATCTTTTACTTCACTTGCATTATCAGCAGCAGCTTTTCCTGTATTGATAACTTCATATCCGTTTAAGATAGAACCTGGTGTGCAGTGATATGTGATAACAACCGGTGTTGTCACGTTGTTAAGAGTATCGCCTGTTGTACAAGGAAGGTTATCAATAGTAACCTGGAAGCCACCGTTTACACGCTCAACATTGTAGTTGACTGGTTCTACGGATGTCTCATTGTAATGGTCAGGGTCTAACTGGTTTGCAGGATCGTCTGTTCCAGCTACCGGGTTCACATATGTTTCCGGAACACCTTCAACAGTAATACTGCTCTCATCCAGTTCCATACCTACAGGAATGGTTGTATCGGAAATTACTACGTTTCTGGCAATGGAACCTTTCTGGTTGTTGTTAACTACCAGTTTGTATTCAACATCATCACCAACGCGGAACTCATATCCTTCACGTCCGTCCTGAGCATCCTCTTCTCCGCCTGCAGCATACTTATTTACCATCTGTTTATCAATAGATAAAGCAGCAGTGTTGATATATGCCTCAGCATCATCTGATTTCTCAATACCGTTTGTTGCGGATACAGTACCAACGTTTACACCTTCTGCTCCGTTTCCGGCTTCCAGTGCTTCGCAGGTAAATCTGATATTTACATCATTTCCTGCCGGAAGGTTGCTGATCTTTAATTCCCAGCCGTTTCCAACCTGTGTCAGTTCTTTTGTGATAGGAGTTGTGACGGTTTCATTCCATAAGGATTCATCCACGTCATTTGTCTTATCTGCTGTTCCGGCTACATGGTCGTCAAAGCTGTCCGGGATTCCTGTAACAGTCATTTCCTCAGCAGGAGTCGGTTCATGTTCTTCTGGATTAGTTCCATCCGGAAGATCTGTATCACCAGTTCCATCCTGATCTCCATTCAGTTCTGGAAGATCAAGGTCTGTATCACCATCAGAATCTGTTCCGTCCTCATCCAGGTCAATGCCTGCATTTGCAAGGATCTCATCTTCTGTCATGGACTGCTCTGTATCATTATCAAGAGCTGCTAACTGCTCGTCGATCTCATCCTCTACGGATTTGGATGTATCACCTGTCTGTACATCTACAGAATCAAAATCAAGTTTGAATCCTGCAGGGATGTCTTTATCAGTGATGATCACGTTACGTGCCACTGTTTTGCCTGCGGCACCGATCTTCTCTTTCTCACCTTCATCAACGTCTGCATATTTTTCGTCATCGGCAAGATCCTGTGTACCCTCGTCATTCACGTTCTTGACTGTGATATTGAACGGTACATGATCACCTACCTGCCATTCGTATGCATCGGATGTTTTCTCGATGTCAAAGTAAGCGGTGTTTACATAAACTTCTGCATCATCCTGTGCGGTCTGCGGTTCCTGATTTTCATCAAGGCTTAAGAAATTGTCTGCTGTTGCAGATACAACGTTCTGGCTTTCCACACCGTTTGCTGCTTTTGTTGCAATGCAGCTGAATGTAATATTCAGAGGCTGTTTGGATGTAAGGTATTTCGCATTGATTGTCCAGCTGTTTCCATCACTTGTGACTTCCACATTGTTGTCTCTCTCTTCTGTTGCAATGGTTGTTGTTCCATCTACAACCGGCCATCCGATAGATGTATCTTCGCCACCCATCTCGATCGTCGGGTCACCCTGAAGCTCCAGTCCCTCTGGAATATCAATATCGGAAACTTCCACATTCTGTGCGATCGTATAGTCTGCAGTATTCTTTACGCTTACTGTATAATTCACAGTATCGCCTACTTCATACTCATAACGGTCAGCTACCTTATCAACAGTAAGAACCGGGCTGTTTACCCATACTTCTGCGCTGTCGGAAGCAGTAATGCTGCTGCCGTCATCATCCGTAAAGTTATCTGCCTCAGCTGTTACAGTATTGATCCAGTCCTGTCCATTAGAATCCGCTGTTGCGATGCATTTGAATGTGATCTTGATGGACTCATTGTACTGCAGTAACGGACATGTCAGGATCCATCCATTTCCCTCTTCAGTAGAAGACATTGAAGGAATGGTTCCGCTGTTCGGTCCGGATACTTCCCATCCATTGTTCACCAGTTTCAGGCTTGAAGGGATATCAGTATCTTTTACGACAACATTTGTTGCATATCCATCCTGTTTTGTCTGAGTCACCTCAACAGAGTAAGATACTTCATCTCCGACTTTCCAGTCATCATATTTCGCATCTTTTTCCACTGTCAGTTTACACTTGATCTCATCGGTTACCCAGCATGGCTCAGAATCCAGCTGTGTTGTTTCCTTAGCATCTTTGACACGATACCGTACAGTAGACGCATTCGGAACATAGAAGGTATATCCTGTGTTCTCCGGATCATTTGCGATCCATGGTGCCATAAAGGTATAAACATCTTTTGTCTTGATTCTGTGTACGGTAAGGCGAACCATAAACTCCTGATCAGCTTTCTTGAAGTCACTGGACTTCATATAGTCAGCTTTTGCAGAAGCGGTAATAGTCTGACCTTTAATCGAGAGATTAAAGTCATTGGACACGTTCGTGCCATCCTTATCAGTAATAGTGATATGATGAGTATCATCAATTGTCAAACAGTCTTCCAGGGTATCCACGATCTCGTAGGAATCTGTTTCAGCTCCCGGACCTGCTGTTTTGATCAGATAATCGTAATCATCATAATCGTTGATCTCAAAAGCATCTTCCGGTGAAGCAGCTTTGTATGCATCATCGTAAGAACCGCCCTTCTGGACTACTACTTTCTCGATTGAAGGATCGTTTGGTTCTGGATCCCCACCTGGAGTAGGAGTTGGTATGACAGGAATAGTATTAATTAAAGACTCTGCGGTATACTCAAAATAATTACCAGAGATCATACCGGCATTGTTTTTATTCCAGCTATAACATGTATTCGCAGGCATTCCCCACTGCTTGTTATATTCCGTATCATGTACAACTTTATTGGGCTCATTGGCACGGAACCACATGATAAAAGTCGGATTTCCTGTCAATAATGCCTGAACCCATGATTTTTTATCACTGGGGGAAGTTGTTTCACCACTTTTTGAAACATACCACCCATCCTGCTCGGTAATAAACTTAGAACCTTTGAGTTTATATACGTCAAGTTTACCCTTCTGATTTCCTGCAATTTTCATTGCCTGTCCATCATCCAAGTCTCTGATAGTAATATAAGAATTCAACTTTGCAACCTGATCAGCAGGAATCTCTTCAGAATCATTATCTCCTACGTATCTTGACCAGGTAAAACTGCATTGCACGTTCTTTAACCCAGAAATACCAACAGACGACTTCTTTGTGTCAATATAAATATACGGACACTCCGGTTTTGTGGTGATCTTGGAATACTGTTTATCCCTCGTACTGCTGTCGGCCATGTACCAGATATAACCGTCAGACTCGTATTTTTCAACACGCATGGTCAGGTTGTAATACTGTTTGTTTTTCTTGTCATATCCGGCCTTGTAATAAGTAATAGTTGGATGGAATTTACTTTCCTCAACATCCCACTGTTTGCCATTAAATTCTGCAAACCCGGACTTTGTCCTGATTCGCAGATATCTTCCGGATTTGTCTTTCCATAAAGAACCGTCCTTATTTTTATCAAAATCATCATTTGTCGAGTAACCGGATATTTTTTCCGGAGTAGGATTAATTAAAATATCTCTTTCTGGATTATACGTTCTCAGAGTTGAGAGCTTTGTTCCGGAAGAGATCTCCTGTAATGGATAACTGTCTGCAGCGGAAACACTTACTGCAGAAGTTGGGATATACCCAATAATGGTACTAAGTACCATAAGAAGAGATGTAAACAAGGAAATCACCTTGTTACACAGCGCGCTTTTCTTCTTTCTTTCCATAAAGAGCTCCTTTCAAAAAAAATAAGTTTCACTTTTCCGCCAATAAATCGTACCGGCGGTGACTTATTTCCCCAAAGGGCTCCCATGGCAAACGCAGTTTTGTCATGTGGCGGTGAGCCAATTTTATGTCTCATCCGCCGGAACCTCCTTTCTAATTTCTTATCCATAATTTGGACAAGGATAATATGATTAAAAAGAAAAAAAATGATTTTTGCTTTTTAACGCTTTCAAAATCAGTATTTTTAGAAATAATTCCACATACCTAAAGCTTTGCATAAACCTCATCACAGAATGGACGAATCTAATATGATGAAAATAAAAAAAAGAGTACCATCTCTGATACTCTTTTCCCGAAAAAGTGAATTCGAATTCACTTTTCCTTTATTTACAAGTGCGACTTTTTACATTAGACCATCCACTATAAACTTTTTTTCCTTTAACATTATAATAATACTTGGTCTTATAGTAATATTTAATTCCTTTTTTTAGATTCTTGTCTATATACACAATGGACTCGGAT
>RRZU012201629.1_pt1 | contig 12554 bp, 9 predicted proteins | sample 2165561 | NCBI WGS metagenome assembly RRZU01 (sample SAMN10456909, study PRJNA506462) | wastewater metagenome | isolation source: wastewater sludge | place: USA: Moscow, Idaho | reverse complement strand
TCGAAGAGGTTGGCGTAGATCGGGGCGGTGAAGCTCGGATCGTCGAGCTTGAGGCCCAGATAGTCGCGGCCCTCGTTCGAGCGCTTGGACCAGGCGGCGCCGATCTCGGCGCGGCCGACCAGAACCCGGTGGCTGGGGGCGTTCTCGCCGGTGGCGCGCTGGTCGGGGACGATGCGCACGCCCTTGGCCTGGACGCTGAGGGTGACGATGTCGCCGGTGAATTCGTTCGTGCCGGTCTTCTTGAAGGTGCCGATGGTCGCCATGGTAAGTCTCCGTTTTCCGTTTCCGAGCCCGCACCATTGCGGCCTCGATGGCGATCGACAGGACGGAGACGACCGCTGGCGCACCCCCGCCCGGCGGGGGCCTGACAGCACAGGAGGAACTTTCTTGTTCCCGCGAGGAATGGCGGCCTTCAGGCCGGCAGGGGAAGAAAGTTGTGACGACGCTGTTGCACCGAAGCGGTCGAGGCGAAGCCGGTCTTCGGCCAGATCAGGCCATTGACGAGGCCGTATGGAGCGGGCTGGACACGGGGAGCAGACGGAGACACTGGCGACAGGCCACCGCCAAGGCAGGCAAGACAGGACTACACCGACGATCCGACTCCCCCTTCCACGCCTTGCGCATTGTTCAACCCGAACCATGCCACCGGCAGCGCCCCCCCCTGACGGGATCGATGACAGCCCGCCGATACGGCCTTGCCCGTCCCGCGCTCTGGACAGGACAAGAACAGGGCCTAGCGACGATCCGAAGCTACGCACCCGATCCAGCCCCGCAACCCGTCGAGACAGGCCGGCAGGGCTTTCTTGCTCTGGTCGCCCCACCTGCCTGCCCGGTCTTCAGCCGCGGACCAGGCTCCCGCCCGCATCCCCGGGGGCCGCCATGCCTGCGACCCGCAGAAAGGCCGTGGTGCCCACCGCGACCGCGCCGATAATGGCAAAGACGACCTGCCAGGCGTCCGACGGCATCAGGAGCCGGGTGATCCCCAACGTGGCGTGGAACCCGGCCACGCCGGCTGGGGCGACGAAGGCCAGCGCGATCAGAAGCCGCGCCCAAAGCGGACGGACGACCATCAGAAGGCCCTGACCGAGGGCAAGAACAAGCCCGGCTCCTGCGAGGCCGATGACGGTGGCACCCAGCCATCCCGCACCGGTCCCATAGGCCCAGCTGCCAATGGTGACGCCTGCAAAGAACGGCAGCGCGAAGACGGCGAGATTGAACAGCAGCCAGCACATCGTGCCGATGGCGGCGAGAGAGACGAGGATTCCAAGAAAGATCATGGTGGTGGCTCCGCACAAAAGATTGGACGGTCGCGCCTCCACCACCACCACGACGCGACACGCAGGATAGCATTGATCAGGTGTGTCTGCGAGCCTCAGGTTACCTGCATAGGCGGCAGCCGCGCCATGCAGCGGTGCCATCCGAGCTGATCACCTCAACCTTTGCCAGTAGCCAAATACCGGGGTTTCAGTCCGGCAGACCCGAGGATCGGAGAGATCACCCCACCGACGCGGGTCAATCGAACCGCACTGTCGGACTTCAATGGGTTGGCAGCGCTCACGCGCTGCCGGCCCCGAGGCGGATGACCGGGATGCCCATCTTGCGGGCTTTGTCGGCTAGGTTGTCCTGGATGCCGGTGCCCGGGAAGACGATGACGCCGATCGGCAGCGTCGCGAGCATCTGGTCGTTGCGCTTGAAGGGCGCGGCCTTGGCGTGCTTCGTCCAGTCGGGCTTGAAGGCGACCTGCGGGACCTTGCGGTTGTTGGCCCAGGTGGCGGCGATCCGTTCGGCGCCTTTCGGCGATCCGCCATGCAGGAGGACCATGTCGGGGTGCTTGGCATGGACCTGATCGAGCTTGTCCCAGATCAGGCGGTGGTCGGTGGTCTCGCCGCCCGAGAAGGCGATCTTGGGCCCTGCGGGCAGCAGCACCTCGGCATCGGCCCGGCGTTTGGCAGCCAGGAAATCGCGGCTGTCGATCATGGCCGCGGTCATCCGGCGATGGTTGACGCGGGAGCCGGTGCGCGGCGACCAGGGGGTGCCGAGCGTGCGCAGATAGATGTCGGCGGCGGTTTCGCAGAAGAGCTCGAGGCTGTCGCGGCGATCGAGCAGGCTTTGCCCGATGGCGATCAGCGTCTCAAGCTGGACCGATTTGACCTCGGAGCCATCCTGTTCGCGCTGCAGCCGCTTCTGGGCCTGCTCGTTGTCGTCGAGCTTGCCCTCGATCCGCAGGACCGCGCGGTGGAAGGTGTTGACGGTCGACCAGAGGATCTCGTCGAGGTCGAAGTCGAGGCTGGTGTCGGCCATAGTGGAGATCAAGGCGTCGAAGATGTCGGCGACCGCGGTGCGGATGACGTCATCCTCGGGCGTGATCCGGGGGTCGGCCTCGTCCTCGGCGGGCCGATAGCCGTAGAGTTCGAGGGCTTCGATGACATGGCCGGTAGGTGAGGTGCTGTGATCGGCGTCGAAATCGTCATGGGCGTACATGGGAGGCGGCCTTGGGCTGGACCGCGACCGTCGCGGCCTTCGTGGCGACGAAAGCCCACGGGCGGACCGGTCAGGCAGCCCGAGCCCTTTGCGAGGGCCCTGATGGCCAAGCCCGGCTGATTTGGATCGCGCTGTAAAGGCGGGCCTTCCGGGGTCCCCGCGCGACCTGTCGCGTGGGGTGGATGCCCGCCGACGGAAATCAGTCGGGCGCCGCCATTGCCGGGCCGGACCGCTTGTGGGCCGCTCGCCCTCTCGAAGGCCGAGGCGCGGTCCCCTTGCCCGATGATGCAGCCCTCCCGCGCCCATGATCCGTTCGCCACAAGCCGATCCCCAGCCCCCTCACGGCACCTGCATCGGACCCATGAACCGGCTCACGTCCTCCGGGGCGAGTTGTGGCCGGACCCAGGCCCGGAGCGCATCCCGCCCGCGAACAACGAGATCGTCGTTGAAATCCCCCAGCATCGGCGAGAGTGCCAGCGCCTCGACCCCGCCCTCTCTGGCCCGGGCGACCAGCGCCTCCCGCGCGATCCGTCCTGCCGGATCGTTGTCGCAGACGACATAGAGTCTGCGCAGCTGCGCCGGGAACAGGAGGGCTGCCAGGTGACCTGCCGACAGGGCGGCGACCATCGGCATTCCGGGCAAGATCTGGCGCAGCGACAGGATCGTCTCGATGCCCTCGCCCGCTGCCAGGATATCCGGCGCGCGGCCGAACCGGACGCCGTGCCCAAGAAGCGCGCCCATCGCCTTGCGCGGCGGATCGAGAGGTGCCTTCTGTCTGCCATCCCGTGCAAGCCAGGTGCGATGCGCGCCGGTGACCGTCCCCTCGAGGTCGGTGACGGCGGCAATCAGCGCGGGCCAGGTCTCGGTCGCCCCCCCGCCCTCGGGCCGCCAATAGCAATCGGGGAGGAAGCGCAACGGGTCGGCGTTATGCAGATCTGCGATACCACGCCCGCGCAGATAGGTTTCGGCAAGGCTGCCTGCGACGGGCCGGGCCATGCGCCAGAGCCGTTGCGCCGCGCCGGTCGAGCCGGATGGTCCAGCGGTGTGCAGCGAAGGCTTGCCCGGTGCGGTCGGCACCTCCTGCGGCAAGCTGAGAAACCGGCGGGCCTCCTCGGCGATCTCGGCGAACTCCACCAGCCCGAGGCTTTCGCGGATGACGTCCAGAAGGTCGCCATGTTCGGAACTGGCCGCATCGACCCATTTCCCTGCCGCCCCCTTGCCCGAGGCCCCGCCGGTCAGCCGCACGAACATTGACCGGCCCGGCGTGTTGCGCACATCGCCGACCAGCCAGTAGTTGCCTTGCTTGCGCCCGTTCGACAGGTAATGCCGACAGACCGCCTCGGCCTGTCGGCCAAGGCGCTCTGCCAGATCGGTGGCGGTGAGCCGGGTCATCAGGCCGCCTCCCGCGCGCCGATCCGCTCGATCGGGAACCGCGCGAACAGCTTGCCGAGGACCTCGATGCCGGTGGCGTCGGCCGGCACGAAGAAGCGCAGCTTCCAGGCGATGATCTCGGTGAAGAGACCATAGGCACGCAGCCGCTCGCGCATCGCCTCGGTGAAGCCCGTCAGCTCGATGCGCGGCACGCCCATGACGCGCGCGCGGCGGAGTTGCAGCCCCTCGGCCAGATCGAGGATCGTGCGCCCCTCCATCAGCGCGGCATGGGCGGCCTCGGGCGTCAGGCGCGCCACCGTCCCGGTGACGGAGGCCGCCGCGGCCCAGGCGGGCGAGACGCGGCGGCCGATGATCCGTTCGCCGTCATCGGCCTGCAGGCGATAGACGCGGGTCGAGTCCTGTGGCAGGCGCTTCCAGATCGGCAAGAGAAGCCCCGTCACCATATGGAGCGTGCTCTCAGCGAACTCCGGCACGCCCGCACATTCCGCATCCCAGGCCGCGCCGACGCGGGCGACATCGGCCTCGACCCAATGGGTCTCGCCCATCATGCGTAAGGGCACGGCCTGCGCCTCCATGGGCCGGATCAGCCGTACGCGCCGCTCGATCTCGCCATCGTCGAGCATGATGCTGGTCGTGGGGATCTGCACGGCGGCGCGGCCCGAGCGTTCGTTGATGAGAAGCTTCGCGCGGGGATCGGAGAGTTCGGCCAGCGCCGCCTCGCGCGTCACGGGCTGGTTCCGCCGGCGTTCCGCGATGGTCAGAAGCCGGGTTTCGGCACCGGTGCTAGGATGGGTGTGGATCACCTGGCGGTCGATGACCCGGAAGCTTTCCGCACGCAGGGTTTCAAGCCCCATGTCGTAACTGCCCGAGGCCATGGCCCCGGCGATCCGCGCCTCGAGAAGCTGCTCGAAGGCGGCGAAGAGAGTGCCCTGCAACGCGATGGGGAGAGCCAGGAGGCGGTTGAGGAAGGTGGTGATCGGCGGCAGATCGTCCTTGAGGCCCGTCGCATCCATCAGCTTCAGGCCGGTCGCCGCCTCAAAGACCTCGAGCGTGCAGCCCTCCACCTTGCCGCGCGCGATCAGCTGGTAGAGCTGGCGCAGCGCATCGCGGGCATAGGCTGATTCCAGATTGTCCTCGGGCCGGAACAGCCCCTGTCCGCCGGTCTGGCGCTGGCCGCGGGTGATCGCGCCCAGTGTATCGAGGCGGCGGGCGATGGTCGAAAGGAAGCGCTTCTCGGCCTTCACATCGGTGGCGATGGGCCGGAAGAGCGGCGGTTGCACCTGATTGGTGCGGTTCGTACGGCCAAGGCCCTGGATCGCTGCATCGGCCTTCCAGCCCGGTTCCAGCAGGTAATGGACCCGCAAACGCTGGTTCCTTGTGCCAAAATCGGCGTGATAGCTCCGCCCCGTGCCGCCCGCGTCGCTGAACACGAGGATCCGCTTGCGATCGTCCATGAAGGCCGAGGTTTCGGCCAGGTTGGCCGAGGCGGCGCGGTTTTCCACGGCAAGACGCGCCTCGTGCCCCTCGCCCTTACGGACGATCCGCCGGGATCGGCCTGTCACTTCGGCGACCTGATCCGTCCCGAAATGCTGGACGATCTGGTCGAGCGCGCCGGGCACCGCAGGAAGACCGGCAAGGTGCTCGATCAGGGCCTCGCGCCGCGCGACCGCCTCGCGGCATTTCACGGGCTGGCCATCGCGAAACACGGGGCGCGACGAGAGGTTGCCCTCCCCGTCGGTGAAGGGTTCATGCAGCTGAACCGGGAAGGAATGCTGCAGGTACGACAGGACATACTCACGCGGCGATAAGTCAGTATTCAGGTCATTCCAGTCCTCGGTCGGGATCTCTGAAAGCCGCCGTTCCATCAGTGCCTCGCCGGTGGAGACGATCTGGACGACGCTGGCATGGCCCGCCGCAAGGTCCCCTTCGATCCCCCGCAGGAGCGTCGGGGTCTTCATCGAGGTCAGGAGGTGGCCGAAGAACCGCTGCTTGGTGCTTTCGAAGGCCGAGCGCGCAGCGGATTTTGCCTGCCGGTTCAGCGTGCCCTCGCGGCCGGTGATGTTGGCCGCCTCCATCGCCGCGTCGAGGTTGTTGTGGATGACTGCGAAGGCCCCGGCATAGGCATCGTAGATGCGGCGTTGTTCCGGGCTGAGCGGGTGTTCCAGAAGGTCGTACTCGACGCCCTCATAGGACAGGGATCGGGCGGTATAGAGGCCAAGGGCCCGCAGGTCGCGGGCCAGCACCTCCATGGCAGCCACGCCGCCCGCCTCGATCGCTTCGACGAATTCGGCGCGGGTGGCGAAGGGAAAATCCTCGCCGCCCCAGAGCCCGAGGCGCTGCGCATAGGCCAGGTTGTGCACGGTGGTCGCCCCGGTGGCCGAGACATAGACGATGCGCGCCTCGGGCAGCGCATATTGAAGCCGCAGCCCAGCCCGGCCTTGCTGTGAGGCGGCGACTTCGCCGCGTTCGCCCTTCCCGCCCCCGGCATTCTGCATGGCATGGCTCTCGTCGAAGATGATGACCCCGTCGAAGCCGCGGCCCAACCAATCGACGATCTGGCGGACCCGCGAAACCTTCTCGCCGCGGTCGTCGGAGCGCAGAGTGGCATAGGTGGTGAACAGGATGCCTTCGGCCAGCGTGATCGGCTTGCCTTGAGGAAAGCGCGCGAGCGGCGTGATGAGCAGCCGCTCCTGCCCGAGCGCCTGCCAGTCGCGCTGCGCATCCTCGATCAGCTTGTCGGATTTGCTGATCCAGAGGGCCTTGCGCCGCCCGCGGAGCCAGTTGTCGAGGAGGATGCCGGCCGATTGCCGCCCCTTCCCCGCCCCGGTGCCGTCACCCAGCATGAAGCCACGCCGGAAGCGGACGGCACCCTCGGCTGCATCGGGCGCGGCGCTTACCGTGTCGAAGGTGGCATCGACCGTCCAGGACCCTGCCAGATGACCCGCATGCGCCTCGCCCGCATAGATCACGGTCTCGAGTTGCGCCTCGGACAGGCGCGAGCGGATATCTGACGGCAGCATAGGCCGATAGGTGGGGCGCGGCGGGGCGACCGAGGCCATGGCGGCCGATTGCACCAGCCGGGTCGGATGCGGCTCGGCACCCGGGATGCGGATCGCTTGCAGCGCATAGGGTTCGTAGATGGCATCCGACAATCGTCCGCCTTCGGGCGGCACCCAGTCGATGACTTCATAGGCGAGCTCGACGCCCTGCTGCTCCGGGCAGGGGCAAGGAGCGGGGCGCATCCAAGCGGCCGGCCGACCCCGCGCTGCGGGCGCTGGAACCGGCGCAGACCGTGCCAACGGCACGCTTGACTGCGGCAGGTCGACAGGACGGCGCTCGGGCACCTGCGCTGCGATCCATCCGAGCAAGGCCCCCACATCGGGCGCGATGCCCGGCGATGCCGGAAAGGCGGCGGGATCCTCGGCGGGATGATTGTCGATCACGGTCAGCCGGGTCTCGATCGTCGTGCCGTGCCGGGCATAGACCGACCCGTCGATCGCTGCGGAGAAGACCACGCGCCCGCGCGCCTGCAGCCGGACGAAGGCGTCCCGCCAGGCCGATGCCTCGGGTCCGAAACCGGCCCCGGTGATGGCGACCAGCCGCCCGCCGGGCGCCAGCCGCGCCAGCGCCGAGGCGACATGCCGGAAGGCGGCGTCCGTCCTGCGCCCCGCCACATGGGCCATCGCCGAGAACGGTGGGTTCATCACGACGACAGAGGGCACAAGCGCCGGATCGAGATGGTCATCGATCTGCGCCGCATCGACCCGCGACAGGTTCGCGGCCGGAAAGAGGGCGGAGAGGAGATCGGCGCGCGTCCCGGCCAGTTCGTTCAGGATGAGCCTGCCACCGAGGGTTTCCGCAAGAATAGCCATGAGACCCGTCCCGGCCGAGGGTTCAAGAACGACATCCGCCGGGGTGATCCGAGCCGCCGCCAGCGCCGCAAGGCCGAGCGGGACCGGCGTGCTAAACTGCTGAAAGCTCTGGCTGTCCTCCGAGCGGCGGGTCTGAGTCGGCAGCAGCGCCACGATCTTAGCGAGCTGCGCGATACGGGCCTCCATGCTGGCGGCCTTGCGGAAGAGCGCAGGGCCATACTTGCGCAGGAAGAGGACGGTGGCCACCTCGCAGGCCTCATAGGCGGATTTCCAGTCCCAGACGCCGGCGGCGTCCGAGGCCCCGAAGGCGGTTTCCATGGAAGCGCGCAGGATCGCGGAATCGATCCGCGCGCCGCGCTCAAGATGGGGAAGCAGAAGCCGCGCCGCAGCCAGGATGGCCGTGGCAGGCGAAATCGGTGCAGCGGGACCCGCCGCAGGGGAAAGGCTGTTCATGTCGGAGGACCTCGGGAGAGCGGGAGGAAGAAGGGCCGGGACAGCGCTCTCTCGCCTGCCCGGACCCGCCCTGTCGCGGCCCCCCTCTCCCTCTCGCAGACGCCGCAAGGAAGAAGCGCCCCGACCTCGCGGTGGGGCGCTTCAGGTCACCCGAAGCGGCGACCGGCTTCGGTGAAGGTGTAATCATTGGCGCGAAGGCTCTCGTCGACCGCCTCGTCGGAGGTGAGATAGTCGTATTCCCGCTCGAGCTGGCGGTAGAGCCAGCGGGCGAGATCCTGCAGCGCCTCGGTGACGATGTCCTCGGCATCAGGTGTCATGTCCTGCCCGACCGGGCTGTCGCGTTCGACGGCGATGCGCATGCTGTATTCGTGGGAGTACTGCCCGTGATGGGTGATCTCGGCGCGCAGCTGGAAGAAGTTGCGCCGCTGGATCGCCTGGAGCCGGTCCGCGATCCCGTGCAGCACGGCGTCCTGCGGAGCATAGGCACGCAGACGGGCCGCTGCCCCACTGGCGTGTCGCCAGACCCCTTCGTAGCAGGCCCCATCCCCTTGCGACCAGAAGCCCCGGAACCAGATGCAGGGGTCGTGCCGTGTGCCACCGCCCATCAGACGGACGGTCCGGGTCCGGAAGCGGATGCCGAGGATTTCGGCGATGCTCTGGAAATCCTCGTAGACGGCATCGTACCACTCGTAATCGAAGCCGCCCTCGCGATACCAGGCGCGGGCCTTCTCCTTCGCCGCCTCGGACAGCTCATCCAGGCGGTAGACCGTCGTTTCGATCACCTCAGGCATGATTGGCCCCTCCCTTCAGCAGGGCCGACAGCCAGCCATCGGTGGATATCCAGTCGACCGTCTCGCCGGTCGCAAGGTCGATCACATGCGCCCCGCCGCCGAATCCGGCGACCCTGGGCTTCGAGCAGGTTGTCGCATATTATGCCGTGATCAGGATTATGCCGCATGGCCAGTGCCCACGCCTTAGAGCGTTGGCCTTGGCCATGCGGTCATTCGGCATATTCAGAGCGACTCGAGGAAGGCCAGCAGCTGATCGTCTGGTCGGTATCGGCTGGATTTGACCCCCGGTGCAGTCACCTGTCGGAGCGCATTTTCCTTTAGACGCATATCCGCGTGGATGTAGATCTGGGTGGTTTCCACGGATTCATGGCCGAGCCAAAGCGCGATGACCGCTTGGTCGACACCGCTATGCAATAGTTCCATCGCGGTGCTGTGGCGGAGCGTGTGCGGTGTAACGCGCTTCCCCTCAAGGCTTGGACAGGTCTGCGCCGCCTTGGCGCAGTATTTTCGGACCAGATGCTCAAGTGCGTCGCGACTGAGACGGTCTCCGCGGATCGAGGGGAACAGCGGACCTTCGCTATCCTTGCGATCTCGGATCCAGCCCGCGATCAATCTGGCCGTATCGCGGCGCAAGGGCGTCCGCCGGTCTTTTCGGCCTTTCCCAAGACATTTAACATGGGCACCGGTCCCGAAGACCACGTCGTTGCAGTTCAGATTGACCAACTCTGAAGCCCGCAGCCCAGTTTGGAGAGCGAGCAGCAGCAAAGTGTGATCCCTGCGCCCCACCCAAGTGGCGCGGTCGGGCGAGCCGAGCAATGCGGCGATTTCGTCGGCATCGAGGAACGTCACCGCCCTTTTTTCTTGGCGTTTGTTCGGCATGGCCAGAATGCGTTGGCAGTGATGCAACAACACTGGCTCCGTCATCGCAACATACCGGAAGAAGGACCGGATCGCCGCGAGCCGGGCATTTCGAGACCGGACAGCGTTGCCGCGGGACCCTTCGACATGGATGAGGAAGTTCGCCACCATGTCGGCATCGATATCGCCAACTTCCAGCTTCGTTGGGGCTTTGCCGCTGCAGGCCCCGGCATAGCGGATCAGCAGGCGGAAGGTGTCGCGATACGATGCGATGGTATGACGGCTTGCTTCCATTTGGACGCACAAGCGATCTGTGAAGAAGCGCTGCAGCAAGGCTGGGAATGTCGCGGTCCTCATTGCGACTCCTCCGCCGCAGAACTCTCGCCGATCCGTGCCGAGGCTAGTTCGAGAAGCTCGGGCACGGCCTGAAGGTACCAGTAGGTGTCCCTTGGCCCCTCATGCCCGAGGTAGGTCGTCAGCTTGTGCATTTCGCGCGCAGCATCATGTCCGGCGCGATACCAGCCTGTGATCGTCCGGACGGCAAAAGTGTGCCGAAGATCGTGGATGCGCGGTGGCCTTCCGGGCATGGGCTTGGCCCATGTACCCCGCATGCCGATGCTCTGACAGACACGAACAAAGTTTGCCCGCGCCCAGCAATAATCGGGTCGTTCGCCTTTGCAATTCACGAAGAGCGGTTCCGAGTGTCGTTCGAGCAGTCGATCCCGTTCGGTACAGTAGTTCTTCAGTCTCACCGCGACATCCGGATCGATTGGAAGGATTCGTTCCTTGCCATTCTTGCCGTTCTTTATGTGGAGCAACTGCCTCTCGGCATCGAAGTCTGCCGTGTCGAGCGCCAAGGCCTCTGCAACGCGCATGCCCGTGACAGTGATCAGACCATAGAGCATCGCGCAGGTCAGTCCGCGCAGCCCGTTTATCGACGGCAATTCCCGCGCCGCCCCGATGATCTGGGCGAGTTCGGTATCGCTGTAGATGTACGGCGCGGACCGACTGACACGTCCTGGCACGAACCCCCTCGGGGGAGGATCGTCGTGCCGATCATCCATACCGTGCAGCCATAGAGCAAATTGACGGACCGCGCTGAACCTACTGGCCTTGGTCCCGCTACTGGCAGGTCGCAGTCCATCCATCCATTCGAGCAGCAGCTCTTTTGTGACGAACTCTTTTCCGGCTTTGTCCACGAAGGAGGCAAAGCTGCGCAGGCGCAACTCGTCTGCTTTCAGTTTGGCGCCAAACATCCGGCGGAGATTGAGATATCGATCAAGCTCGGCGTGCAGGGTCATTGCTTTGCCTCCCCTGCGGGCCAAGGTTGGGCAACAGAACGAAGGTTTGCGATGTCGAGCTTCGCATAGATCATCGTCGTCGCGCGCGACTTGTGGCGCAGAACATCGCCCACCTCGTGCAAGGCTACGCCAGAGCGAACCATCCGAGTTGCGAGGCTGTGGCGAAGGACATGCGATCCGAGATACCGGGCAGGCATCTCGATTTCCAGTGCTGCGCAGGCCCGGGCAAGGATTTTGCTGACGATGCGGCTGTCCTTGAACCCGAGATAGGGGGCATAGGACCTGACAAAAAGAACGCGCGTTACGGTCGATGGTCGGGCATCGCGCAGGTAAGCGCTGATTGCGGCGCCGACATCTTCCGGAAGCGGGAGACGGTCACGCCGTTTGCCCTTTCCTCGGACGAGCAGCTCTCCCGCTCGCCAGTCGATGTCATCGATCTCTATCGCCATGACTTCGGGCACACGCAGGCCGAGCCGGGCCATCAGCAGGAACATGGCATAGTCACGAACGCCATAGCTGGACTCTCGCCGGACCCACTCAAGGATGGCCTCGATGTCTGTCGGCGGCAGATACCTGGGAAGTCGGTTGTTCTGGATGCGATGTACCTTCGGCACAGTCGACGACAGATTGGTTACGGTCAGGCCCCGGGCAAACAGGTACTGGAAGAAGCAGCGCAGATGGGATGCCGGCGTCCGCGCCATCGACAGACTCTTCCCCTTCTGGATGTGTTCGAGGAACGCAACGATGTCTTGGTGCCTGATCGACGAAGGGTCAGGCACTGTTTCGCCAAACCGGTGGTCCAAGAAGCGGACGGCATATCGCTTGACATGATAAACTGAACTCGGACTCAGGCCGCGTTGCCCGAGCAGGAAGCCTTCCAGGTCATCCAGCAGCGTGTCCTTTGCAATTTGGGCAGCAGATACAGGTGGCGGAATCGCAACGCCGATGCTGATGAGGTGGAGGACGAACCGTCTGACCAAGTTCGGGATCCGGACCGCGTTCACTCGATCAAATGGAACCTGCCGGGCAAGGCGATCGGCGATTTCCAGCGTCAATGACGTCGGCTCAACACCATGGGCCTCCAGTACCCGGCCAAACCGTCGAAGCTGGAAGCGATAGTTAGACAGCGCCCTACGCTGCATGTGCGTCGACGCGAGGCTCTCCTCGAACGAACTGAAGTAGGGGTCGAGGCAGGTTGGCTGGATTTTCTTGGCCATTGGCTTTCTCCATGTTGCTGGCGCAACAAGGATTATGCCGAACGCCTTGGCACGAAACTGAGGGTTCAGGACCATGAAGCCTGTCAGCCGCACCTAACAATCTTTGGCTGGTCTGGCAGTATGCCAAGTCGATGCTTCTCGTCGACTGGAGGGCCATGCGGCATAATCCTGATCCCGGCATAATATGCC
>RRZU010055512.1_pt1 | contig 12554 bp, 13 predicted proteins | sample 2165561 | NCBI WGS metagenome assembly RRZU01 (sample SAMN10456909, study PRJNA506462) | wastewater metagenome | isolation source: wastewater sludge | place: USA: Moscow, Idaho | reverse complement strand
CGCTGTGGGAAATCAACCCTTTTAATGCTGTATAAAGACTGGCTGCTGGAGCGTGGCGTCGAAGAAAATCAAGTTATCGAAATCAGTTATGAGAGGATGGAAAATGAACCTTTGAAAGACGGCCACCGCCTCCATGCTTATCTAAGGGAACGGATTCCAGGACAGAAGCGGGTGTATCTGCTGATTGACGAAGCGCAGGAAATTCAGGGATGGGCTAAGGTTATCAATAGTCTCAAGGTGACGTTCAATGCGGATATTTATGTGACTGGGTCAAACTCCAGTCTTTTTTCTGGAGAATACCTTACTTATTTATCCGGACGGTATATTGAAATAAAGGTCTATCCCTTGTCTTTCCGTGAGTTTTTGGAGTTTAAACAGTACGATACGGTAAATAACCTAGAACAACATTATCAAGAATATCTCCGCAGCGGATCCTTCCCCGCAGTGAACCTGGTGGAAGACGAAAATTTGATTCGAACGATTAACCAAGGACTCTTTGATTCTATTTTCTCAAGAGATATTATTAGCCGCGGTGAAATAAGAGAAATTGGTGGCTTCTACAAGGTCGCAAAATTTGTATTTGATAACATTGGCAACAGTCTGTCCACCAATAAAATAGCCAATACGTTGCGCTCTGAGGGATCAAAAATCAGTCATGACACAGTGGATAATTACTTGATGTTGATGTGTAACGCCTATATTCTCTACCAGTGCAGTCGTTATGATATACGCGGGAAAGAGCTCTTAAGAACAAACGGAAAGTATTATATTGTCGATATGGGGTTACGCAATCAATTGATCGGCTATAAGTCTTCCAATATGGGACATGATCTTGAAAACATTGTGTTCTTAGAGTTAATCAGACGAGGATACCAGGTTTTTGTTGGCAAAAACGGGACCGCCGAAATTGATTTCATTGCGGAAAGATCGGAGACGAAAATGTATATTCAAGTCTCTCTATCGGTGATGGACGAGCAGACAAAAGAACGAGAATTCAAAGCTTTTGAAAAAATTACCGATAACTATCCGAAATGGTTGATTACGATGGATCGCTTGGATATGTCCCAAAATGGCATCCTTCACAAAAATGTATTTGATTTTCTATTGGAAGAGTAGCGGTATCCATATAAAGCCGTGAGCAACTCTTCTGTTCTTCCTTCCATTAAATGAAAAGCGACTCTTTCTGATTTATCTACAGAAAGAGTCACTTTTTATATAAGTCAGTGCGAAATTAAATCCTTGCGGGTAATTCTCCTGTTAAATAAAATTTTAAATAATACGCTAAAAATGCATAGAGTTCCCATCTATGCATTCAAATATAGTAAGTTTACTGTAAAGAAATCAGTACAGTGGCCGTTAACAGAGACTAATAAAAGCCTATCAGCGCTAAACTAAATTGGCTCTTACATAAATTTGGTGAGTATCATAATACATCTGTTTGTATTTATTGGAGTATGAATCATAGTAAGTACTTTTGAGTTTTGACTATTTTATTCTCACTTGCAAAGTATCAACCCGTAAAAAATAAGTATGTGCTCATCAATTGAAGATGGCACATACTTATTCTAGTTGCTTATGGAATTATATTACTTTCCTATTATCTTGTTTTAGTTTGAAGATTTACTACCTGTCTAGACCTGTAATTCGAAATCAATTCATCGTAACTTTGATTTTTACCAAATAGCGCAGACGTACCAAGAACAAAGCCTTTCACGCCTAAGGACCTCCACTTTTGAATCTTATCTGGGGTTATTGCACCATCAACAACTAATTCAAAATGATGATCAGTTTTGAGCGTTAGTAGTTGATGGATTTTATCATCAACAAAGTCTAAATATTTTTGGCCCGAAAAACCTACATAAACCGTCATTACCAAAACATAATCTACAAGAGGTAATAGTTCTTGTATCTCAGAAATTGATGTACCTGGATTTAGGACGATACCCGCCTTTTTTCCGTAACTTTTTATTTTATATAACGTTGATTCAGGTAGGTTCTCAGAGTTAGGATGGATATATATGATATCCGCTCCTAATTCAGCGAACATTTGGACATAGGCACTTGGTTTTTCTACCATTAAGTGAACATCTAGCATTAAATCAGTCGTTTCTCGAATGACCTTAAAATCTTGTAACCCCATACCAATTGTAGGAACATATTTTCCGTCCATAATATCAATGTGGAATATATCTGCACCGGCCTTTTCTAAGCTGGTTACTTCATTTTTCAAGTTACCAAAGTCTGCGCACATCATTGACGGACATAAGTATATATCAGCCATTGAATCCTCCGTTTCATCCTAAATTTATCATTTACTCAGAAAAAAATATCTGATAAAACTTGACTAACTCCACTACTGTTATTATCTGGACAAATTATATCTGCCATTTCTTTAACTAATGGTGAAGCATTATGCATTGCAATAGCTAAACCAGATAAATTCAACATTTGTATGTCATTCTGTTGGTCACCTATAGCAATTACATTTTCTCGATCAATCTCTAACGAGCGCATAATTTTCTTTAAACCAGATGCTTTATCAACATTTTCTTTCAAAATCTCAAAATACATTTCATCACTACGTACGCAGTTATATTTTTCGACAAACCACTGAGGGAGTAGCTGAGTTTTATGATTCAACATTTCGCTATCAGCTGTGAATAAAGCTTTATGGATATGCTCATGATTAGCAAGGGCTGACGGAGTTTTCGTAAAGATATCCATATCAGATAAATAAGCGTCTAAAATAATGTACTTGTTGATTGGATTGTTATGGGTAATCAATTGATTGCTATCTAAGAAATGCAAGCTTATTTCTAAGTCATCAGCCATTTGGATTATCTCTTCGATTTCACTCCGCTTAAAATGCTCTTCATGAATGATTTTGTCTTGAATCACGTTATACACGACTGCACCATTGTTGCAGACCAAAAAATCAATGTCCCCGTGCTCAAACATATTTAGATACGGCTTTACTCCAGAAATTGGTCTACCTGTACTTATGACAGTAAAGATACCTTTTTCTTTGACTTGTTTAATTGCTTTTATGTTTTCCTCAGTCAATTTCTTTTCATCATTAAGCAATGTCCCGTCCATATCCATCGCTATTAGTTTGTACAAATTATACACCTACTTAAAATATAGTTTTGGGGTTGCAATGACTACTTCCTCCGCAGCTTGAGAGATACTTATCGCTTCGTCCGGTAAAACAAGGATGCTCATCCCAGCCAGTATGCTATGACCATCAACACACATACTTCCTTTGGAAACGGTGATAGCTACCGCCACGTCTGTGGTATTGTGATATACATTCTCTAAAGTTTTTCTTACCATAGTATATGGCTGTTCTGATACCAGAGTGTCTTTTGGAAATGCGCTGCTTTTAACACGGTTTTCGGTATTCAAGGTCTCTATTGCATCGTCTAAATGTAGGTCTCGAAGTTTTCCGTCATTGTCTAAACGATTATAGTCAAAAAAACGATATGTGATATCTGTCGATTGTTGGATTTCATAAACAAGGGATCCACGTGTCAAAGCGTGAAGAGTACCCGAAGGGATATACACTACATCATCTTTCGAAACAATGATTTTACCAACTACACTTTCATAGTCTCCGTTCAGAATACTCCGCTTGATTTCCCTTTTATCCTCTATCAGTGAATCAGCATATATCCAGCCTTCGCTGGGAGGCTCAATAAAATACCATGATTCACTCTTACCATATAAGGCATTTTCATGAGTTATAGCATACTCATCGGTTGGGTGAACTTGTATACTTAGATTTTCATCTGCGCTAGTGAACGAAATAATGATTGGATAATCAAAACCTGCTGTGATTCCGAATTTTTCAGGGGCTGCTTTTACAGCTTCATAAAGGGTACGGTGCTCATCCCCTGCTAAAATTTCATTGCTCAGCGCTTCAATGCCGGATACAGAATAGACCGATCCTATTCTATCAATATGGGAATCTCCTGAGTATTGGTGCAGCCGAGGGGTTCCCCAAATTCTTTCCTTTGAAACTGGCTTAAGTACTATCATTTTTCGATCTCCCTTACATCATTACTTATTGATTTTGTAGTTTAAAATACTCCTAGCAATACACCCACAGTAACAATTGCTGTCAAAATAAGTATAACTTTGGTAGCACTCATTCTTTTTTTAGCAATTAGCCACCACGATAATATGACCATCAATAATGGTAGCAATCGCGGGAAAATTCCATCCATGACTGACTGGAGCTCCTGTACCTCAGTCCCCATCGGTATCGTTAATGCAGTTGATAAATAGATATTAGAAGCTGCTAGTCCTCCAACTACCATAATCCCTAAGATATTAAAAGCATCTGTGATTCTCTGGGCATTTTCTCCAACAATAACATCGATTGCATTGACACCTAATTTATAGCCATAATTAAAGGATAAGTAGCTTATCAATGGACCTGCGATACCAAATGAAATCATGTAGAATAATGGTCCGATGGCACTTCCGTTAACAGCCATTCCCATGGCGATGGAAAGTAGTAACGGAACAATGATACCTTGAATGATTGAATCGCCAATTCCTGCTAGAGGGCCCATTAAAGTAGCTTTGATATTGACAGGCATATCTTCACTTACTTCTTCACCTAAAGCAATCTGTTCTTCTAAGGACGTCACAATTCCATTAATTAATTGTCCGGTTTGTGGTTCTGTATTGTAAAACATAGAGTGTCTAGTCATCAATCGGCGTTGCGCTTCGAGATCATCTTTATAAAATTTCTTTGCGAATGGAATAAATGCATATGCCCAGGCATGAGCTTGTAACTTTTCATAACTCATGGATGACAGATGAGTAAAACCCCAACGAGCCCAAATTTGTCTACGATCTTTAACTGTTAATTTTTCTTGCATTGCTGTTCACCTCTCCGCTCTTTAAAATAATTCGTCATCTTCGAATACTGCTGCACTAGATCCTCCGCTCTCAGTTACAACACCGCGGCGCTCTGAAGCAAGGTATACAACATACGCAACAAGTGCTGCAATAAAGACTAAAGCAATCATACTTAGTCCAGCGAATGCCATCAGTACAAATCCAGCAAAGAAGAATATAAAATGACTACTTTCTTTAATAACAATATTCATTAACATTGCGATACCTAATGCAGGAAGTACGCCACCTAGGACTGAAATAATATGTGTAACTACTTCTGGAATGGTATTCAGCAACCCATCAACTAGAGGTTGTCCATAATAAACGGCTAGAAATACAGGTACTGCACGAAGTAAAAAGGTGGTAATTTGTGGTCCAATTACATGGTTGAATGTGATACCGTTGTAATCAAGTTCTTCTGCAGCCTTTTGTGCTTTCGTATTCCAGAAAGAATACGCTGCCATTCTACTATTATAGAAAATCAACCCGAAGGTTTGTCCGATTAAAATTGCAAGAGTGACTGCAATTGCGGGATTCCCTCCAGTTGCCATTGCTAAACCAATTCCGCCATAAGAGGCATAAGTGATTTCGCTATTGGTAGCCCCACCAGTTGACAAATTTGCGATGAACACCCCTTGGACAGCGACACCACAGAGAACGCCTGCCGTAACATCGCCAAACGCTAAACCGACAAGTAATCCAGCAACTAACGGTCTCCCTAAGATATAAAACCCACCAGTGATACCGAACAACCACGGTGTTTCAATCGCACCGAGATAGCAGAAAATCCCTGTTAATAATGCTGATAGCAACAAACTAGTTTCCATTTATATAACCTCCCTCATTAACTCATAGAATCATATTTTTTCTTCATTGTTGGCCAATTTTTAATGTCATCATCCGGTAATAATTGGAATTGAACATCTACCCCCTGATTATAAATATAATCGAATGCTTCATAATCTTCCTGATCAAGAGCTACAGTTCGACCTAAAACTTTTGTACCTGGCCTTGTATTCATTGGGCCAACATTCAATGTTTTACCAAAGTCAACACCAGCACGTAATAAGCTAGCAAATGTCTTTGGGGAATCACTAATCAAAAAATAGTCCTTAGGGCCTTCTATAGCTTTAGCAATTTTTTCAGGAGCAACTTCTTCGGAATAGACTCCTAACTTTAGATTACCAGCTGCCGCTCTCAACACTTTCTTACGTAATTCATCACTTGCAATATTATCCCCCACAACCAGTACCCCAAAGACATTTCTTGCTTTAGTCCAACGTGTTGTAGTTTGTCCGTGAATGACGCGATCATCGATTCTTACTAAGGTAATAGACATAAATACTCCTCCAATTTAGATTAATAAAGCTGTTATTTTATAGTCCCAAGTCGTCTTCCGAATCAGATTCTTCCAATGAGATTGATTCTTTACCAGTATCAACGGCTAACTGTGCTAGCTGATCTAAGTCATTAATAGATGAAAGTGATAACCCAAGCTCAACTAACATAGGTAAATTCATTCCAGCTATTAAACGTACTTTACCTTCATGCATTAACTTATAACTATAGCTTTCGTTATGGGGCGTTCCTCCTTTGATATCTGTCAGAATTAACACATTATCGTTAGATGTCAGTTCATCTAACAATTCATTGAGCTTATTCCTAAATGTGCCAATTCCACTATCATCTAAACTGATAGCATGAATGTCTTTATTTTTTCCCGCGATCATCGTATAGCTCTCGAATAAACCGTGGCAAAAATTCCCATGTGACGCTAAAACAATTTTCATAATATCCTCCCTATATGTAATGTCATATTACTTGTTAACGATTTCATTCTATATCAGTTAAACGCCCATGTCAACGCATTTGTGTTATTATTTTAACATTTAAGTGTTGACATATAGTTAAAAGGTGTTTTATAATCCGAATATGTAATGACATAAATAAAGAAATGGGAGATGATCACCAATGACAAAGAAGTACACTATTGATGAATTAAGCCGTTTTATAGACCATACCAATCTTGCCGCCTATGCAACTGCAGAAGATATGAGGCTGCTGTGCGACGAAGCTAAAGAATATCATTTTAAAATGGTAGCGATTAATCAAGTTCAATCAAAGATATGCGCTCAATTTTTAAAAGATACTGATGTCAACGTCGGTGCAGCGATCTCTTTTCCATTAGGACAAACGTCGATAGAATCAAAAGTTTACGAAACTGAAGATGCAATTAAAAATGGCGCCACCGAGATTGACTATGTCATTAATTTAACCGAAGTAAAAAATGGTAATTTTGATTACATCAAAGATGAGATGGAGAGAATTGTTAGCGTATGCACTGATCATAACGTAATATCAAAAGTGATTTTTGAGAATGCGTATTTAAGTAAAGAAGAAATCGTTACGCTTTCAAAAATTGCGAAAGAAGTAAAGCCAGATTTCATCAAAACTTCTACCGGGATGGCACCAACGGGAGCTACAGTAGAGGATGTTAAACTTATGAAAGAAATTGTAGGTGATGAAGTAAAAGTTAAAGCCGCTGGAGGAGTTCGTGATGTTGACACATTCATTAAAATGGTTCAAAATGGAGCTGAACGAATCGGAACTAGTTCTGGGATCAAGATAATCGAAGATTTTAAGAACCAGCTACTAACTTCCGGGAAAGAATTTATGGAATTTTAAATAAATTTAAACTCTCTTATTATTTGATAATACTAAGAGAGTTTTTTTTGGAAGGATAATTTATCTAATGGACAATAAAAAATTACACGAAGGAATAAGAGAGGATTTACTTGAGAAAATACTCAACAACACATATAAATTGCATGAAAAAATCCCCAAAGAGCTCGATTTAGCCGAACAATATGGAGTGAGTCGCCCAACCGTAAGACAAGCAATACAAAGTCTTGTAAATGAGGGGTATTTAGAGAGAATCAAAAGAAGTGGGACTTTTGTTCGTCAAAAGAAAATTAATCAAGAATTCACCCATATGATTAGAAGTTATGAAGATGAAATACAGCAAAAAGGGCTACATCCGGTAACTAAAATCATTTCCTTCACCAAAGAAAATGCATCCCAAGATGTAGCACATAACTTAAATATCAACGAGAGTGATAAAGTATTCAAATTAACGAGATTAAGATATGCAGGAAATGAACCTGTTGTATTAGTTACAACATATTTCCCATATAAAGGATTAGAGAAACTGGAAAACGTAGACTTTGCACACAGGAGCCTATATAAAGAATTAGAATCGTTAGGCTATCCCGTTGTTTCTATACAGCGGAAACTAGAGGTAATAAAAGCTGATGAACTTTCTGGAGTCATGCTTAACATTCCGATTAATGATCCAGTATTCTATTTCCATTCTATTGGGAGTACAGTTGATGCAACTCCAGTTGAATATTCTGTTTCTTGGTATCGAGGGGACGTAAACTCGTTTGTATTTAACATCAACATCACGTAATCAGCTAAGGAAATAAATCCTATTCCATTAGACAAAGAATTCTTCACCACTTATCGTAAAAAATATCGGAGTAACAATTTAATAGGTTTATTTGAATCATACAGGAGATATGAGGAGGACACGCCAAGATGGAAATGCTATTAAAATGGGCGATAGTAGGAACTGGAGGTGTTGCCCATGAATTTGCCAATCAGTTTCAATCAGACAATGCTGTTATAGAGGCTGTAGTATCCAGAAATCAAAACGCGGCTGATACTTTTGCAAATAAATTTCATATTAATAAGGCATACAGCGATTACGAAAGCGCTCTATCAGATAGTGAAATAGACATAATTTATATTGCGATTCCGCATAATATGCATTACGAGTATATCTATCGGGCATTAGAAGCTCACAAACATGTGGTCTGCGAGAAAGTTATTGTGTTGAATAGCAGACAATTACGTGTATTGAGAGAACTTGCCGATAAGAACGGTTTGTACCTATTTGAAGCTATGACAATTCACTTTATGCCTGTTTATAAAGATGTAAAAGAGTGGATCAAAACAAACGATTTAGGTCCTTTAAAAATGATTCAGGTCAATTTCGGGAGCTATAAAAACATAGAAGATCGCTATTTCTTTAAAAAAGAACTAGCTGGCGGTGCACTTTTTGATATAGGGGTCTATGCCCTAAATTTCGCCCGGTTCTTCTTGTCGGAACAGCCTAACAGCGTCCTCACACAAGTCGTTATGAATAAATCGGGTGTTGATGAAAGCTCTACTATAAGTTTAAAAAACGAGAAAGAAGAATTGGCTAATATATCTCTAACATTCAGAGCAAAGATGCCAAAAGTAGGGATAATTGCTTTTGAGAATGGTTATTTTACAGTTGATAATTATCCGAGCGCAAATAATATCTTATTCACATCTCATTCAGGAGATAGCGTATCATTTGAATCCGGATATTCTACCAAAAGGCTTAATTATGAAGTGAAAGAAATATCTCAAATTGTTTTAAGTAAAACATCTAATCCATACATAGATTTAACCTCAGATGTCCTTGAAATAATGGATAAAGTACGGAAGGAATGGAACTTAACATATGATGGTTTCGAAACTATTTGAATGTACAGCAACAGCCAGCCACACAACTATTATCTGTTAATCTGAATTAATATAGTTAACTAAACATAGCAGGCAGATTATATCGCACCTTACTTCAACCGGATGGAAAATTTGAATATCGACGCAAAAGAAGTGATTACAGAATTGCGAAGAGTCATCGACCGAGACAACAGCAAAACAAAAATCTTAGCTGCCAGCTTCAAGAATGTTGGACAGGTCAATGCAGCTTATGAGTGTGGCGCACATGCGGCTACCATGGGTGTGGACATCTTGGATAGCGCCTTCGATATGCCTTCAATCAACAAAGACGTAGCGGATTTCTCTTCAGATTGGCAGTCTGTTTATGGTACGACTTCGCTGGATGTCCAACCAGAGCTTTTGGTTTAAACTAAGCAAGCGCAAACTGATCAACAAACACGCGGTGCATCTTTGTTGATCCTTGTTTGCTGTAGTTGATTTTTTTATCTTTTATTATTTGTGAATCAAATCGCTTTTTGAGCGATAAAAAATAGCAGAGGAAGCTTTCGTTTCCAGACATTTGAGGAGACGATTCTTCAAGGAGGAAATCAAATGGAAAAAATTTTTGCAAGCCCATCCCGTTATATTCAAGGAAAAGATGTATTGAAAACTGGTCTAAGTCATATCGCTGAATTAGGGAATAAAGCCCTATTGTTATCGGATGATATCGTCTGGAAGCTGGTCGGCGAAGAATTGAAGGGCAATCTTGAAGCAGAGGGCATCGCAGTCGTCCATGTCCCATTCAATGGAGAAGCATCTGTCAATGAAATCACCCGCGTCACAGCAATCGGTACAGAAAACGGAGTAGATGTAGTCATTGCGCTTGGAGGCGGAAAAACGATCGATTCCGGTAAAGCAATCTGCGATAATTTGCAGGTTCCGATTGCTGTCCTACCGACTATCGCTTCGACCGATGCGCCGACTTCGGCGTTATCCGTCATCTATAATGACGCAGGGGCCTTTGAGAAATACTTATTCTACAAGAAAAATCCGGAGCTCGTAATGGTGGATACTGCAGTCGTCAGCAAAGCCCCAACACGACTGCTTGCTTCAGGGATAGCCGACGCGCTGGCGACTTATGTGGAAGCGCGCGCTGTCAAACAAAAACACGGGAATACCATGGCTGGCGGAAAACAAACCTTAGCAGCCATCGCGATTGCCGAAAAATGCGAAGCGACCCTATTTGAATATGGCCTTCAAGCAATGGCTGATAACCAAGCCAAATGCGTGACCGAGGCTTTGGAAGCTGTTGTTGAAGCCAACACCTTATTGAGCGGTGTCGGTTTTGAGAGCGCGGGCTTGGCTGCAGCGCATGCTATCCACAATGGTTTCACCGCGATAGAGGGGGACATCCATCACTTGACCCATGGGGAAAAAGTTGCTTATGGGACTTTGACGCAATTGTATCTGGAAAATCGACCAAAAGCTGAATTGGATAAATATATTGGTTTCTATCAAGCTCTGGGTTTGCCGACTACGCTTGCAGAACTGCATTTGGCGGGAGTATCTGAGGAAGAACTATTAAAAATCGGCACACAGGCTACCATTGAAGGTGAAACGATCCATCAAATGCCATTTGCAATCACGGCCTCAGATGTCGCGGATGCCCTCAAGGGATTGGATGCCTACGTAAAGATGGTTTTCCCGAAATAGGAAAAGTGAAAATGGAATGCGCAGTGAGATGACTGTTGTGCACTCCGATTGGAATAATTGGATGACCTTTACAAGGCATTTCCAGAATAGAAAATCATGGCATTCTGTCTTCAGGATGTCATGAGTTTTTTTGCTTTTTTCAATGGACTTCGAATCCTAGTATTTTGATTGTGCTATCATTTCGAAAAGCAGTCATTTAAAATGGAGGTGAGCGATGGTTTCGGAAGAGAAAAGGAATAGATGGGAAGCAGGTGTTGGGATTGAAAGACGATAAAAAGAATATGCTGGCGAAGGTAGCTTATCTGTACTATTTTGAGGAAAAAACACAGAATGAAATCGCTGAGGAATTAAAAATATACCGAACAACCGTCAGCAGAATGATCAAGCAGGCAAAGGACGAGGGCATCGTCAAGATCGAGATCCAGGAATTCAATACACAAATATATGCATTGGAACGGCATATGAAAAGTAAATACAAACTGAAGGACATCGAAATCGTTCCGGTCGTGGAATCGGATTCCAATGAAAAGAAAAATCAAAAATTATCGAAAGCAGCGGCTGCCTACATAAAAAGAAAAATAGAAATGGACAGCATTGTGGGCGTATCCTGGGGAGAAACGCTAGGCGATACGGTAGCGGAGATCGAAAGCAAGAAAAAAACGAATGCCATGTTTGTTCCTATTGCCGGAGGACCCAGCCATATTAATTCCAAGTATCATGTGAATACCCTCGTTTACGAAATGGCCAGGAAATTCAGTGGGCAGAATATTTTTGTGAACGCTACAGTCATTCAAGAGACGCCGCAATTAAAAAAGGGTATAATGGACTCCAAATATTTCAAGGAATTGAAGGATTATTGGGAAAGATTGGATATCGCCATCGTCGGAATCGGCGGCCCTTTGAGGATAAGGGAAAGCCAATGGCGGGACTTGCTGACGAAGGAGGATTATAAAGATTTGGAACTCCGTGAAGCCGTAGGTGACTGCTGCTGCCGCTTTTTTGATCACGAAGGAAAGATGCTGAAGGGCAATCTGTATGAAAGAACAATCGGTTTGGATCTGTACCATCTAAAAAAAGTTCCATTATCGGTTGGCATAGCAAGATCTAAAGTGAAGAGCAAATCCATCTTAGCGATGCTGAAGAAGAGCTACATCAATTGCCTGATTACGGATGAAGAAACCGTCCTGGAAATATTAAGGCTGGAAAAAGACCCATACTTGGATACTTATCAATTGAAGGAAATCTGAAAAAGATAAAGAAACCTGAATTATTCATACCACCCCAAATCTTGATATGAACAACTCTATTTCATCTGCAATATTGGATTTTTGGCAGAGCTATTATTTTTTCCCTTTCAAAACGTCTCTTAGAGACGAAAAGAAGCACGGAATGCGATTGTT
>RRZU013492188.1_pt1 | contig 12556 bp, 12 predicted proteins | sample 2165561 | NCBI WGS metagenome assembly RRZU01 (sample SAMN10456909, study PRJNA506462) | wastewater metagenome | isolation source: wastewater sludge | place: USA: Moscow, Idaho | reverse complement strand
CATCAGCTCGATGGCCTGGGAGATGGTGCGCGGGTCTTCGATCATGTAGGTGATCAGCTGGCGCATGATGCCCTTGAATTCGGCATCCACCTCCTTGTCCTGGCGGACCACCTGGGCGGCCGCGATGGTGTCGAGGCGGGCGTAGGCGTCGAGGGCCGTGCGCAGCATGTCGACGACGGCATCGGCGATGTGGCTGAGACGGATCTGCGGCATGAAGGGCGCGGTCGCCGTGTGGAGCTGCTTGGCGGTCTTGGCGATCTTCTTGGCCTCGTCGCCGATCCGCTCGAGGTCGGTGATGGTCTTCTGCACGGTGCTGACCATGCGCAGGTCCACCGCGGTGGGCTGGCGCTTGGCGATCACCTGGTTGCAGGCTTCGTCGAGCTCGATCTCGAGGAGATTGACCCGGTTGTCGTTCTCGATCACCTGGTCGATCAGCAGCAGATCGCCACCGCCGAGGCCTTCCATGGCCTTCACGATCTGCAGTTCAACCATGCCGCCCATCTGCAGCACCCGGGTGCGGATGCCTTCGAGTTCGGCGTCGAATTTCTTGGAAGTATGCTCGGTCATGGCAAAAGCGTGGCCTCAGGGCTGATGAACGGCGAAGGGTAGCAGGGCTGGATGACGGTTTTGTTTCAGGTGCGCTCGAAGGTCTGCACGCCGTCGGCGGTGGCGAGCAGCAGGACGTCGGCGCCGCGCTTGGCGAACAGCCCGTTGGTCACCACGCCGACGATGCCGTCGAGGGTGGTCTCGAGGGCCACGGGGTTGTCGATGGAGAGGCCATGCACGTCGAGGATCAGGTTGCCGTTGTCGGTGACGAAGCCCTCGCGCAGCACCGGGCGGCCGCCGAGGCGGGCCAGCTCGCGGGCGACCTGGGCGCGGGCCATCGGGATCACCTCGACGGGCAGCGGGAAGCGCCCCAGGCGCTCGACCTTCTTGCTCGCGTCGCAGATGCAGACGAACTTGCGGGCCACCGCGGCGACGATCTTCTCGCGGGTCTGGGCGCGGCCACCGCCCTTGATCATCGCCAGGCCGCCGTCGATCTCGTCGGCGCCGTCCACATACACGGGGATGTCGTCCACGTCGTTCATGTCGAACAGGCGGATGCCGTGGCCGGCGAGGCGGCGGGCGGAGACCTCGGAGGAGGCCACCGCGCCGGCGATGCGATCCTTCATGGCGGCCAGGCCGTCGATGAAGAAGTTGGCGGTGGAGCCGGTGCCGACGCCGACGATAGAGCCTTCGATCACGTAATCGAGCGCCCGCAGCGCCGCCTGTTGCTTGAGTTCGTCCTGGGTCATGGTGATCTGCCTGCAGCCAAAGCCATGATTCTAACCGGCCTTGGCGATGTGGTCAGATTCTGCAAAACCCTACCCTCGGGGCGGGCCTGGGGGTAAAGTTGAAAGGCTTTGCCGTGCCGGGCGCTCCGGCATGGCGTGTCCATTTCTGAAAGGAGAACATCATGGGTCTGCTCGATCAACTGGCAGGAGACGTGCTGGGTTCGCTGGCGGGAGGCCAGGGCCAGCCGCAGGCGGCAGGGGGCGGTCAGGCGATGCTGCTGCAGCTGGTGATGGGCCTGCTGCAGGGCAACCAGGGCGGCCTCGGCGCGCTGCTGGCGCGGCTGAACGAGGCGGGGCTGGGCGAACAGGTGGCGTCGTGGATCGGCAAGGGCCAGAATCTGCCGGTCAGCGCCGAGCAGATCAGCCAGGCCTTCGGTGGAGCGGGGCTGGGCGACATGGCGGCGCTGCTGGGCATGTCGGGCGACCAGCTCGCCGGCAAGGTGGCCGAGCTGCTGCCCCAGGTGGTGGATGGCCTGACCCCCGACGGCCAGTTGCCGTCCGCCGAAGGCACCGACATGGCCCAGGCCCTCGGCAGCCTGTCGGCGATCCTCGGCCGCGGCTGACCGGGTGATCCCGGCAGGCAGCCGCCCCGGCCGGGGCGGTTGTCGTTTTCAGGCGCCGGTGGCCACGGGGCGCGCCGGATCGGCGCACCATTCGCTCCACGAGCCCGGGTAGAGCCGGGCACCGTCGAGGCCGGCGGCTTCCATGGCGAGCAGGTTGTGACAGGCGGTGACGCCGGAGCCGCACTGGGCCACCACCTTGTGGGCGTCGCCGCCCTTGATGAGCTTGCCGAACTCTTCCTGCAGCTGGGCGGCCTGCTTGAAGCGGCCGTCCGGGCCCAGGTTGTCCTGGAAGAAGCGGTTGATCGCGCCGGGGATGTGGCCGCCGACCGGGTCGAGGGTTTCGTTTTCACCCCGGAAACGGTCGGGCGAGCGGGCGTCGATGATGACGACCTCCGGGTCGTCGAGGTGGCTCAGCACATAGTCGGCATTGACCTTCATGTCGCGCTGCAGCCGGGCCTCGAAGCGTGCGGCGGTCGGTTCGGGGATGGCCGTGGTGAGGGCCTTGCCGCACGCGGCCCAGGCCTGCAGGCCGCCGTCGAGCACTGCCACCTTGCCGTGGCCGAGCCAGCGCAGCAGCCACCACAGGCGGGACGCGAACATGCCACCCGTGTCGTCGTAGGCCACCACCTGGGTGTCGGGCCCCACGCCCAGGCTGCCGAGCTTGGCGGCCAGGTGCTGGGGGTCGGGTAGCGGGTGGCGGCCGTTGAGGCCGGAGGTCGGGCCCGACAGGTCTTCCTCTAGGTCGAGGAAGAGCGCATCGGGGAGGTGGCCTTCGGCGTAGGCCTGCTGGCCGGCGGCGGGATCGGCGAGGCGGAAGCGGCAGTCGAAGATCCGCCACGACGGGGTGGCGGACTCGACCAGCTCCTGGACGCTGATGAGGCTGGTGAAAGGCTTCTCCACGGCCGCGCTCCTCAGGCGACCGGGGGTTCGGCGCCGGTGAGCCAGGCCTCGGCGTCGTCGCTGTCGTCGAAGACGCGCACGTCGGCGTTGAGGAAGATCTGTGCCAGCCACGCGCTCCAGCTGACCCACTGGTCCTGGGTGAGGACGGCGATGCGGGCGAAGTCGTTGGGGTGGGCCCGGGCGAAGCGGATCTCTTCGAGGGCCATGTCGACGGTGACGCCGCTCATCTCGCGCAGGTCGATGAACAGATCGACGCCGCCGCCGAGCTGCATGGCGACCTCCTCGAACTCCTTGAAGTCGGCCACGGTGAACTCGCCGAGCACGGTGACGTTGATGCGGCTTTCCTGGGTATCGATGGTGATCATCGTCGCTTCCCTTCTGTGCGGACTGGATGCCGCCAGTGTAGCAGCCCCGGGAGCCCCGGCGTCAGTCGGAATCCATGGCCGGCGCGGGTTTCCGCGCTGCGACCGAGACCAGCACGCCGCTCGCCACGATGATCGCGATGGCCAGCAGGGAGGTCCATGGCAGCGCCTCGTCCCACAGCAGGACCCCGAACAGGCTCGAGAAGACGACGGTGCTGTAGGACAGGTTGGCCGCCACCACGGTCTTGCCGTAGCGGTAGGCGCGGGTCATCGCGAGCTGGGCGCAGCCACCGAAGCCCCCCACGCCGAGGAGGATCGCCGCGCCCTCCAGGGTGAGGCCGTGCAGGTTGCCCGCGAACACCGCCCAGGGCAGTCCGAACAGGCTGGTGACCAGGGAAAACCACAGCACGGTGCGGGTCTCGGGTTCGCCGAGGCGGCCGAGTTCGCGCACGTTGAGGTAGGCCAGGCTGGCGACCAGGCCCGAGCCGAGCCCGGCGGCGGCGCCCAGCCACTGCTCCGGACGCAGCGTGGGCTGCAGCAGCACCACCACGCCGGCGAAGCCCAGCGCCACCGCGCCGAACAGGCCGCGCCCGACCGGCTCGCGGAACCACAGGGCGAGGAGCAGCGCGACGAACAGCGGCGAGGTGTAGTTGAGGGTGACCGCGGTGGCCAGGGGCAGGATGCCGATGGCTATGAAGTAGCACATCAGCGACACCGTGCCCGACAGGCCCCGCGAGAGCTGACGGCGCCAGTGGGGCGTGGCGTAGGCAATCCCCTGCCAGCGGGCCAGCACCGCCATCAGCAGGAGACCGACGAAGCCCCGGTAGAACACCAGCTCGCCGGTGGAGAAGTGGGCCGAGCCGAGCTTGACGCAGACGCCCATGCAGGCGAACAGCAGGCTGGCGACGATCATCCAGAGGGATTGCATGGGCAGGCGCTTGCGGCAAACCGGGCATTCTAACGCCGGCGTGGCCGGATGTTGCGATGCGGCAGGCGACTCCGATCCGCCGTTGCCGCGAGGGGCCGGGCGACGCCGCCCGCGGCATCGGGCCCCCGCCGCGGAGGCGCGCCGCCCGCCTCAGTGGGCCCCGGCGCCGGCCGGGGTGTCGGGCGGGAGGTCGGGGTTTTCCGTGCGGCCCTTGTAGCTGCGGTCGAGCAGCAGGGTGGTGACGCCGGCGAAGATCAGCACCCCGGCGAACAGCTGGTACACCGCCTGGGGCTTCCAGTCGGATTTCAGCAGGAAGCCGGTGAAGATCGGGGCCAGGATCGCCACGCCGCGGCCGAACCCGATCATCAGGCCGACGCCGGTGCCGCGCACGGAGGTCGGGTAGATGAAGGGGCTGATCGCATAGAAGGCGGCGAGGCCGCCGTTGGCACAGGCGCCGACAAAGACGGCCAGCACCAGCGCCATGCCCACCTCGTGGAAGTTGTTGGCGAACAGCGCGAAGGCCACCGAGCCGGCGAACATGATCAACGCGGTGACCACCCGCGGCCGGATGACCAGCGCCAGGCCGGCGAAGAGCAGCGAGCCGAGCACGCCGCCCACGGCGATCAGCACGCCGGTGCGGCCCCCCAGCGCGGTGTTGCCGGTGGCGTCGGCGATGAGCTTGGCCGTCCAGGTGTTGGCAAAGTAGAAGGCCGCGGTGAGGCTGGCATAGCCGAGCCACAGCAGCACCGTGCGGTGCAGCATGATGCCGCTGAACAGGGCCGTGCCGGCGTGGTGCATCTCGGCGCTTTCGAGCGGGGCGGGCAGGTGGGCGGCGCGGGGGTAGCCGAGCTTGTCGGCGATCCGGTTGTAGTGCGCCAGCGCACCCGCGGGGGCTTCCTCGATGAGGTATTCGATGGATTCGGGCAGCGCGGCCACCACCCACAGCAGGCTGAGCGCGGTGAGCGCGGCACCGAAGACGAAGGGCGCGCGCCAGCCGAACTCGGCGATCAGCGGATTGGTGAGGGCGCCGCCCAGGGCCACGCCGGCGGGCAGGCCCATGCCGTAGATGCCCATCACCGTGCCGCGGCGTTTGTCCGAGCTGTATTCGGAGACGATGATGTTGAGGCTGGAGACGATGGCGCCGATGAACAGCCCCGCGAAGGCCCGGAAGCCGACCAGTTGCCAGAGGTCCGTGGCGATCGCCGAGAGCCCCATGCCGACGACGATCAGGGACAGGCAGGCGATGATGTGGCGGCGGCGGCCGATCCTGTCGGCGAGGGGCGAGATGAAGGTGGCTCCGAGGGCCATGCCGAAGATGCCCGCGCTCAGCAGGTAGCCGACCTCGACCGGCCCGAGTGCCCAGGCCCTGGCCACGTGGGGCGCGACGAAGGCCATCACCAGCACCTCGTAGCCGTCGATCATGCACAGCACGATGCACAGGGCGATCATGCGGAGCTGGAAGGGACGCATCGGCTGCGTCAGGATTGCTTCACGTAGGTCCATGCTCGAAGGTTCTCATCGTCGCGCCTTGGGGCGGGCGCGGCGGGCAAATGAAGGTGGGCGCCCCGCCCGGCGCGTTGGGCTGCCGGGGCGACGCGCAAGGTGGGGGAAGGCGGCTTACTGGTCGATCCGGCGGAAGGCGCCGTTCAGGTAGACGAGGGCCTGGCCGTCGGGCCGCTCGCGGACCGACAGCACCTCGCACAGGAAGGCGTGGTGGGTGCTCTCGTCGAACATCTTGATGACGCGGCAATCGAAGCTCGACAGGGTGTGCTCGAGGACGGGCGCGCCGGTGACGAGGGTGGTCCAGTTGCCGGTGTTGAAGCGGTCCTCGCCATGGACGCCTTCGACCATGCCGGCGAAGGTGCGGGCGACGTCTTCCTGTTCGCCGGACAGCACGTTGACGGCCAGCGCGGCGCGCTCCCGGATCAGTTCGCTGGCGAGGACGTTCTTGTTGACGAAAACCACCAGGCGCGGCGGATCGGTGGTCACCGAGCAGACCGCGGTGGCGGTCAGGCCGGCGCGGCGTTGGCCGTCACCGGCGGTGATGATGGAAACGCCGGCGGCCAGGTGGCGCATGCCGTTGCGCTGCTCGGCGGGGCTGACCGTCGGCAGGGCCGACAGGGCGGGGCTGCCCATGTCCTGGGCGGGGGTGGCGTGGACGGTGGTCTGGCTCAGGTCTGTCATCTCATCTCTCCGTGGGGCCGGCCGGGCGTGGGCCGGGCCGGCCGCTGCGCTATCGTCAGACCTTGACGCCGAAGGGGTTGGCCTTGGGCAGCGGGTTGCCCAGCAGGTGGCCGCCGAGCAGGTCGCCGATGTTGTCCTGGTTCTGGGTGATGTGGTTGGCGCCGACCAGCAGGTCGCGCATCTGGCGCTGCATCGGGCAGTTGAGCCACACGCCGCGGGTGGAGGTCTTCTTGAAGATCATGTGGGCCGCGTCGAAGACTTCACCGCCGGTGAACTGGTTGGAGGCGAAGTGGCGGATGCGCAGGTCGAGGGGCACCAGCTGGCCCCGGGAGGCGTAGCTCCAGGCTTCGTCGGTGTTGTGGAGCACGCGGGAGGTGGCGCCGAGGATCTTGGCGTAGGCTTCACCCAGGCGGTTCTTGATGAACGGGTCCTGCACGGCGGCGCCGACGGCCTGGTTGAGGTTCTGGCGCGGGACCATGTGCTCGATGTAGAGGTCCACCATGCCGCGGGCCATGCCGATCAGCACCGACGAGACGGCGGCGTAGAACACATAGAAGAAGGGCATCTTGTAGAGGTTGTTGACGTGGCCGTGGGAGGCTTCGTCGTAGGCGGCGATCACGTGGCTGCGGTGCTCGGGCACGAAGACTTCCTTCACCAGCAGCTTCTTGCTGCCGGTGCCGGCCAGGCCGACCACGAACCAGTCGTCGATGATCTCGAAGTCGCTGCGCTGCACCCAGAAGGAGCGGAACACCTGCTCGCCGTTCTCCTGCACCCGGCCGCCGAGGAAGGCGCCGCCGGCGGCGTGGTCGCAGCCGCTGGAGGTGAGCCATTCGCCGTTGAGGACGTAGCCGCCGTCAACCTTGGTGACGGTGCCGAAGGGCGCATAGGAGGAGGACACCAGGCGGGTGTTGTCCTCGCCCCACAGCTCGTCGCCGCAGCGGGTCGGCAGCAGGCCGATCTCGAAGGGGTGCACGCCCAGCACCATCACGTTCCAGGCGCTGGAGGGGCAGCCGCGGGCCAGCTCCATCAGCACCTTGTTGAGGACGTTGGGGTGCATCTCGTAGCCGCCCCAGCGCTTCGGCTGGAGGATCTTGAAGAAGCCGGCGTCCTGGAACTTCTGGATGGTTTCGGGGGAAACCATGCGGGCCTTCTCGCAGGCCTCGGCGCGTTCGCGCAGCCAGGGGATGAGGGCTTCGGCGCGGGCGACGACTTCGGTTTCGGTGGGGATGAGGGGTTCGGGGGCGTTCATGTTGCGGTCTCCTTGGTGTGTTCCGGTGTCGGATCGGGCCGGGGGGCTCAGGCCGGTTCGGCGCTGACCACGCCGTAGCCGGCGATCCATTCGTTGATGGCGCGGTAGTAGTCCTGGCGGGCGGCGTAGGGGCCCATCGCGGCGAGGGCCGAGAAGGCGGCGACCCAGGTGCGGATCTCGTGGGTCGAGCGGCCGGCGGCGCGGGAGATCTCGTCGATCTGGAAGCCGTCGACTTCGGCCAGGCGGCCTTCGACCAGCAGCCTGATGAAGGCCAGATCCCACTCGGCGTTGAGCGGGGTCTGGGGACACGCGGGGGTGCCATAGACCTTGCCGGCGGCGATGGTGCGGGCCTGGCGGGCGGCGCGGGCTTCGGCGGTCGGGTTGCGGCCGGCGATCAGAAAGTTGGCGATCTCGTCGGGGGCGTTGGCGAGCAGGGGAACCGGGGGTTCGTGGGACAGGCCGCCGGTGCCGAGGATCAACACGCGCTTGTCGAGGGTGGCCAGGAAGCGGCCGACCGCTTCGCCCAGCTTGCGCACGCGGCGGTAGGGCCCGAAGGGCGGGGCGACGGAGTTGATGATGATGGGGATCACCGGATAGCGGGTCAGGCTGCCGGTCAGCTCCTCGAGGGTCTGGGTGCAGCCGTGGTCCACCTGCAGGCGGTGGGACAGGGCGATGTCCACGTCGTTGTCGAGGATGAAGCGGGCCATCTCGAGGGCCCGCTCGCGGGGAATCGACAGGGGGCCGGGCAGGGTCTGGTAATCGGCGACCGACTCGGCGGCGGTGGCGATCACGAACGGCGGCATCAGGTCGTAGAACAGGCCGTTGTAGTGGTCCGGCGCGAAGACCACGATCAGCTCGGGGTCGAAGGCTTCCACCTCGGCCCGGGAGCGGGCGAGGATGTCATCGACCTCCTTCACCACCTCGGCGCCGGGGTCGTTGAGTCCGCGCAGCGGGGTGTGGGAAAGGCATTTCAGTTTGATGCTCATGGAGTCTCCTTGCGCCCCGGGCGCTTCTGGCCGGCCTGAACGACGCGCTGGTCTTGTGTGTCAGCCTCCCGCAGGGAGGCCCGGTGGTGGCGCCCGATTGCGTAGGCCTTGGTGATTGACGAGGCGGATTCTATAGACGCCGCGGGAATCGGGCGCGGCAGAGGTGAGTGATGTCCACTGAATGCACGACTATGTTTTTTAAGGATATTTTTGTGTTTTTTGACCTGTGTGAAGGGGTGTAAGGGGGCCGTGCGGGAGGTGGAACGAAAAAAACCGTACAAAAAGTACGGTTTTCGGGTGGGGAGGGCGCACCTGCTGGCGGTGGGGCCCGTGGCCCTTTAAAACGCCACGGCCGGCGCCCTGGTGGAGCGCCGGCCGTGGTCAAGTGCCGTGGGGCCTGCGGCCCCTGCGGGCCGTGGCGGCAGGACTGCTCAGTCCAGGCTCTGGCCGTGCTTGTCCCTGGCAAAGGCCACGGCAAGGAGCGACACCAGCGCGCAGCCGATGATGAACACGCCGATCGGGATGTAGCTGCCGCCATATTGCTGCAGCAGCCAGGTGGCGATCAGCGGTGCCGGCCCGCCCACCAGCGCCGCGCCGATCTGATAGCCGAGGGAGACGCCGGTGTAGCGGACTTCCGGGCTGTAGCTTTCGGCGAACAGGGTGCCCAGCACGGCGCCGTACATCGACCAGATGACGCCGAAGCCGATCGTCACCGCGAGGAACAGCAGGCCGGCCGATTTCTGGTTGAGCAGCCAGAAGTACGGAATGATGTAGACGATCATGGCGATGCCGCCGAGGGTGTACATCTTCTTGCGGCCGATGCGGTCGGAGAGGGCGCCGACGGCCAGCATCACCGGGATGGCAACGATCGCCGCCAGCAGGATGGCGTTGAGGGCCGTGCCGCGGGTGAAGCCGACGCTGATCGCGTAGGTCAGCGAGAAGGTCGCGAAGATGAAGAAGGTGGAGGTCTCGAGCAACTTGGCGCCGATGGTCACCAGGACGGCGCGCCAGTGGTGCTTCAGCGTCTCGAGCAGCGGCACGCGGGCCGTGGTGTTCTCGGCGCGCACCTTCTGGAAGGACGGGGTCTCGTCGACGGCATTCCGGATCCACAGCCCCAGGCCGACCAGCAGCACCGAGAGCAGGAACGGAATCCGCCAGCCGTAGGCCAGGAACTCCTCGTTGGTGAAGATGGCGTTGGCGCCCGAGGCGGTCAGGTTGCCGAGGGCGAGGCCAAACAGGGTGCCGGTCTGCGGGATCGCGCCATACAGCCCGCGCTTGTTGCTGGGGGAATACTCCACGGCCATCAGCAGGCCGCCGCCCCACTCGCCGCCCAGGGCGAGGCCCTGCAGCAGGCGCAGAAAGGTGAGCAGGATGGGCGCCCAGTAGCCGATCGCGTCGTAGGTCGGCATCAGGCCGATGCCGACGGTGGCCAGGCCCATGATGGTCAGCGTCATGACCAGCGTCTTCTTGCGCCCGATGCGGTCGCCGATGTGGGCGAACACGACGCCCCCGACCGGACGGATCAGGAAGGCCAGCGCGAAGGAGGCCAGCGACAGCATCTGGCTGGCGACGGGGTCGGCGGACGGAAAGAAGAGTGGCGCGAAGACGATGCTCGCCATCGTGCCGTACAGAAAATAGTCGTACCATTCGACCGCGCTGCCGACCGCGCTTCCGAGCAGTGCCCGGCGACGGGTGGCATCATCGATCTGCCGTGCCTTGTCCATGTGGTTCGTCGTGCTCATGTGTTCCCCCCGGATTCCTGGGTTGTCGTTTGTTTTGCCGGCCGGGTGCTGGCCGGGTTGGCGGGCAGGGAGTCTGCCCTGCAGTCACGTTATGCCTAGTCATTCCGTCTGGAAATTGGGACGCATCCGGACTAGGGGTCACCCCATTTCCCCAAAATCGCCCGGCGCCGGGCTCGCCGGCTGATTTCCGATGACCCACCGCTTCCGGATCCCGGCCCTGCTGGCGCTGTTTCGCACGCTCACGATCCGCTCGCGCATCCTGCTCGTCGCCTTGCTGAGCATGGCCGGCTTCATTGCGCTGGCGGCGCTCTCGGTGCATGTCGTCCGGCAGCAGATGATCGAGGACCGGCTGACCAAGATCCGCCATCTCACCGAGGTGGGGCGCGGTATCCTGGCTTGGCAGCACCAGCGCTTCCTGCGGGGCGAGATCGACGAGGCGACGGCCAGGCAAAAGGCGCTCGATCAGCTGCGGGCGCTGCGCTATGGAAACAACGAGTATTTTTTCGTCGATGATTTCGATTGCGTGTCGATCCTGCTGCCCATCCTGCCCCAGTGGGAGGGGCGCAACTTCTCCGACGAGGTCGACGGCAACGGCAAGTTCTTCGTGCGGGAGCAGCGGGACGTTGCGCTGGCGGGGGGCGGCACCGTCTATTACAAGTTTCCCAAGCACGACGGCCGGCCCAGCGTCGACAAGGCGGCCCACATCCTGCCCTTCATGCCGTGGCGCTGGCTGATCGGTACGGGGGTCTATCTCGACGACGTCGATCAGGAGGTCCGCGAGATGCTCGGCCGGCTGCTGATCGGCTTTGGTCTCGTGCTGGTCGTCAGCAGCGTGCTGGTGACGCTCGTCTCGCGCAGCATCACCCGGCCGCTGGAGCAGCTGACCCGCGTCATCCACCGGCTGAGCGAACGCGACTACCGGGTGGCGATCGCCGACCAGCAGCGCGCCGATGAAGTCGGGGACATCGCCCGGGCGCTCGAGATCTTCCGGCGCACCGGTAGCGAGTTCGAGGCGCTGCAGCGCGAATTGCGTCGGCGGGAGGCGGCCGCGGCGGAGGAGCGGGCGGCCTGGCTGGAGCAGCAGCGCGAGGACGCGATCCGCCTCGAACAGTCGTCGCGCCTGATCACGGTCGGCGAGATGGCCAGCAGCCTGGCCCACGAACTCAACCAGCCGCTGGCGACCATCACCAATTACTGCCGCGGCTGCGTCGGCCTGCTCGAGAGCGGTTGCGTCGACCGGGACACGCTGCTCGAGCCGATGCGCCGGGCCACCGAGCAGGCGTTGCGGGCGGCGAAGATCGTCAGCCGCGTCCGCACCTATCTCAAGCGCAGTGAGCCGCTGCTCGACCCGGTCGATCCGGGCGAGATCATCGCCACGACCGCCGGCCTCGCCGGGGCGGAGGCCCAGCGCCTGGGCGTCGAGCTGCGCGTCGAACTGCCGGCCGTGCTGCCGAAGATCCGCGCCGACCGTATCATGCTGGAGCAGTTGGTGCTCAACCTGGTACGCAACGCCATCGACGCGATGCGCGACGTCACCGCGCCCCGCCGCCTCACCATCATGTGCCGCCCTGCCGGCCAGATGCTGGAAACCACGGTGGCCGACCAGGGCCCGGGCATCGCCGCGGCCGACCGGGAGAACATCTTCCGCCCCTTCTTCACCACCAAACCGGACGGCATGGGGATGGGGCTCAACATCTGCCGCTCCATCATCGAGTTCCACGGCGGCCGGCTGTGGGTCACCGATGGCCCGGAGGGCGGCGCGGTCTTCCATTTCACCCTGCCCATCACGAGGACGGACGATGAACCACCCGGCGCATGACGCCCATTATGTGATCCATGTCGTGGACGACGACGACGCCTTCCGCGAGTCGCTGGTCTGGTTGCTGCGCGCCCGCGGGTATGCGGCGCAGGGCTATGATTCGGCCGAGAGTTTTCTGGCCGTCTGCGAGCAGGTGCTGTTCGGCGTCCTGCTGGTGGATGTGCGGATGCCCGGCGCCAGCGGCATCGAGCTGCACGAGCGGCTGCGGAGCGGTGCGATCCACATCCCGACCCTGATCATGAGCGGCCATGCCGATCTCGACATGGCGGTCGCCGCGTTCCGCAAGGGCGTGGACGATTTCCTGCAGAAGCCGCTCGACGACAATTAGTCGGTCCTGAAATATTCAGTTTGCCGTTGCCCGCGGCCCGTCTGGCAGCCAGGAACGCTCGTTGCTGACCACCCGCCCAAGCATCCCAACCAGAAGCCAGAGCGCAAAAAGGGCCTTCAGCCCCAGACGGGCCACCGCCCGCATCAACCAGCGCAGGTTGT
>RRZU010717019.1_pt1 | contig 12557 bp, 10 predicted proteins | sample 2165561 | NCBI WGS metagenome assembly RRZU01 (sample SAMN10456909, study PRJNA506462) | wastewater metagenome | isolation source: wastewater sludge | place: USA: Moscow, Idaho | reverse complement strand
TGCCCCCTGTTGCAGCGCGCAGAGCAGCTCGTTTTCGGCGGCGCCACCGGCCGCGAACAGCTCCACCAGAATCGACCGCAGGGAAAACAGGGCCGGAACGCTGGCCGCCGACGGTCGGGCCAGGATGGCTGCGGAGTTGGGCTCGGCGGCCCGCAGGCGCTCGATCAGGCCCTTCAGGCGTTGCACGAGGTCGCCGTCGAGCGACGCGGTGACCGGCCCGCCCAGCGGTTTGCCGCTGGAGTCGAAGAAGCTGATCGCGACGCTGGTCGGGGTGAACTGGCTGAGGCGAGCCTCGATCCCGCTGGAATCGCGATAGGTGGCCGGTAGCCCCTCCGCGTCGAGCAGCAGGTCGGTCCAGCGGCCGGCGGCCGGCTCGGTCCAAGCGATGCCATTGATCCGGGTTGGAGCGCCCGTCGCATCCTTGTCCGCATGCACCCCGGTGCTGTCGGTCTGGCTGGCCCCGACGCCGAGCACGGCGAACCGGTTGAGGATGTCGGTCACGGCGGAGACCAGCGCGATTTTCTCGCCGGTCGCGGTGGTGGAGGCGATGACGAAATTTTGATCGGGCTCGGACCATTGGAGCTTGGTGTCTGGAACGGTCGCCGCCTCGGCCCGAGCGGCGGTCGTGGTGCTGGCCTTCGGAAAGCCGAGCAGGCGGATCTTATTGAGCAGCCCGGTCAGAAATTCCCCGCCCAAGGTGGTGACGGCGAAATTGACGTTGGCAAATTCCGTCCCGTCGGCGTAAGCCCGCAAATTGTGGACTCCATCCCCGATCCGGTTCCAGTTGTAGGTCAAGCCAAAGCCGTTGGCGGTGTCTCCGCAGGTCCCCGCCGTATCGGGCCGGTCGGTGCCGTGCGCGGTCGCCAGGAGCGGCCCGCCGTCGATGCTCATCTCGACCCGGCTGGCGGTGCAAACCCAACCCCGGATCAACCCGATCCCGCTCTCGGACGATCCCTGGGTGGGCGATTCGAGCAGCGCGTCTGCCCGAGTCGGCGGATTGGCTACGGGCGGGATGGTGATAGGTGTGGCGAAGACGAAATTCTGGTGGGGCTCCGACCAGTGAATCTTGGCGGAGCGGCCGGCTGCGGGGAAGTCCGGCACGGTGTAGTCGCCTTGCAGGCCGGTCAGGAATTCGCCGCCCAGCGTCGTGACGGTGAAATTGACGTCGGCGAATTCTACCCCGTCGGCGAAGGCCCGCAGGTTGTGAACCCCGTCTCCGACCCGATTCCAGTTGTAGATCAGGCCAAAGCCGGTGTTGGAGCGCCCGCACCGCTCGGCCGTGTCGGGCCGGTCGGTGCCGTGCGCGGTGGCCAGCAGCGGACCGTCGTCGATGCGCACTTGCACCCGGCTCGCGTCGCAGGCCCAGCCCCGGATCAAGCCGATGCCGCTGCGGAGAAACGCATCCGGCGCCGGTGATTCCAAAATTGCTGCGGGCTGCGCCAAGGCGGCGGGACTGAACAGAGCCAAGACCAGTCCCACCAACAGCCCCGATATCACCCGCAATCGAAAAACGCTATCGCTTTTCATCATCGGCCTCCTCGCCGCTTGCCCTCGGTCGATCAAGGCAAGCCAGCGAAACTTGAAGAAGGCAGATTTGCATCTGTCGCCCACTCAATTCAACATTGTATAGGGCATTACCCCATTTAATTGTATCATAAAATAAACATAAAATAAATAATGAATAAAAGGGTGTTTTGCTCTTTGGGGCGTTCATTTTGTCGCCCGCGACCGCCCGTCCGGTCTGGATGGAACCGATTAATGCGAAATTTGGCCGATGGCGCGGGTCAAGCGGCTCCGGCCAGCGACCCCGCCGGCAATTGCATGGTCGCGCAATGCAGGCTGCCGCCTTGGCGGATCAGAGTGGCGCACGGGATGCCGATCACTTCGCGGTTCGGGAAGCAGCCGCCCAGCCGTTCCAGCGCTATCGCATCGAGCGGATCGCCGTAGGTCGGCACCAGCACCGCGCCGTTCAAGATCAGGAAATTGGCGTAGCCGGCGGGGAGTCGGTTGCCGTTTTCGTCGCGCCGGGCGGCGGGCAGCGGCAGTTCGATCAGACGGTAAGGCTCGCCTTCCTTCGTGCGGAAATCCCGCAGTTCCTCCGCCATCGCCCGCAACGGTTCATAGTGCGGATCGGCGGGATCGGTGCAGCCCTGATAGGCGATCGTGCGCGAATCGCAAAAACGTGCCAGCGTATCGATGTGGCTGTCGGTATCATCCCCGGCCAAGTGTCCGTGTCGCAGCCACAGAAAGCGGGTGAAGCCCAGCGTTTCGCCGAGCCGCCGCTCCAAGCCCGCTCGGTCCAAGCCGTTGCGGTTGGGATTGAGCAGGCATTCGGCGGTGGTCAGCAGCGTGCCTCGACCGTCGGTTTCGATGCTGCCGCCTTCCAAAATCAGATCGACCGGCTCGCGCGGGGTGGGGCCAAACGCGCCCGATTCGTGCAGCCGGGCGGTGATCCGGTCGTCGAGTTCGAAGGCGTACTTTTCGCCCCAGCCGTTGAAACGGAAATCCAGCAGCACCGGCTGGCCGTCGCGGTGAACGGTGATCGGGCCGTGGTCCCGCGCCCAGATGTCGTTGGACGGCACCGCGTACAACCGACACCGGGCGAGATCCGCGTCGGCGGCGCGCAGCAGGTCGCGGATATGCTGGCTATGCTTGAGGTCGTGGCAGCCGATCAAGACGGTCTCGCGGCGGCTGATCGCGGCGGCCAGCGCGGCGAGCGTCCGATCGGCTTGGCTCAGCCAGGGTCTCCAGTCGCTGTCGGCGTGCGGCCAAGTGAGCAAGATGGCGTCCTGACGCGCCCATTCGGCGGGTAGTGCGGTTGTGATGCGTGACATATTGCGGTTCCCGATTCACCCAAACTGAGTAAAGCACATGAAAATTAAAGCCGTGCATCAGTATGCCAAGGATGTGGATACCGTCTTCGGTTTATTCCACGATCCCGAGTTCATGAAAATCAAGTACGCCGGCATCGGTGCCCGCAATGTCGAGGTGCTGGAATGCGCCGGCAGCGATGGCCGCTATACCGTCAAGATCAGGCGGGAAGTGCCGGCCGACGTGCCGGGATTGCTGAAAAAATTCCTCAATCCCTGGAACACAGTGGTCCAGAGCGAAAGCTGGGAAGGCGAGGCGGGTGGTCCCTATCGCTGCGCGTTCGGGATCGACATCACCGGAGTGCCGGTCAGCGCCAAGGGCGTGATGGAGTTGCGGGCCGAGGGGGGCGGTTGCGTCAACGACGTGCAACTGGAGATCAAGTGCGGGATTCCGCTGGTCGGCGGAAAACTGGCCGATTTCGTGGGCGGCGACGCGGAAAAGGCCATCCAGGCGGAATACGATTTCATCCGCGCCCATCTGGCCAAGGCGTGACCTCTTTCTTTCCGGAAATCTTCCATCGAAAGGGGGCCTTCCACCCCCTTTTCCGGATCGAGGTTCTGATCGATCCGGGCCGGCGGGCGGCTAAAGCGCGATGCGGGTTTCGGGGGTATTTCTCTCTAGCTTATTAATTTTCAATTTTTTTTTCAGCCGCCAAACGGGCTGGGGAAGAGGTTGGCTCCAGATGTGTTGATGGCTGGCTGAGGGGAGCATGACAACAATGTCGCACGTACCGAAAGACCGGATTTATCTGGACGAGCACATCGATATCGCCGATTTCAAGTTCGATCGCAAAGTGGCCACGGTGTTCGACGATATGGTCGTTCGCTCCGTGCCCTTTTACGTGGAAATTCAGCGAATGGTGCGCGAGTTAGCGGCCGACTTCGCGATGCCGGGCACGAGCATATACGATCTTGGCTGCTCCACGGGGACGACGTTTCTCTCGCTGAACGATGCGGTGGACCCGAGCGTGCGTTTCATCGGCATCGACAACTCCACCGAGATGCTTGAAGAGTGCGAGCGGAAGTTCGAGGAAGGTGGCCTGGAGCGACCTTACGAGTTGCGCTGCGCCGATCTCAACCAGGGCATCGCGATCGACAACGCCTCGATCGCGATCATGTTGCTCACGCTCCAGTTCATCCGTCCGCTTTATCGCGAGAAGCTTGCCGCCGACGTTTTTCGGGGCTTGAACTCGAACGGCTGCTTGATTGTGGTCGAAAAGGTGCTCGCCGAGGATTCGCTTTTCAACCGCCTCTTCATCAAGTACTACTACGACATGAAGAGGCGCAACGGCTACACCGACATCGAGATCACGCAAAAGCGCGAGGCGCTGGAGAACGTGCTGATTCCCTACAAGCTCCTCGAAAATCGCGAACTGCTTTTGCGCACCGGATTCCGCTACGTCGATGTGTTTTTCAAGTGGTACAATTTCTGCGGCATCGTGGCGGTCAAATGATGATAAAGATCGGCGCATTCTTTTTCCGCTTTCGCGACGCGCTTTTTCCGTTCGCTTTTCTGGTCGTGCTGCTTCCCGGACCGCACCTGTTTTCGGCCCCGCTGTTCGCTGCGGCGCTCGGTTTCGTGGTCGCGGCGGCGGGCCAGTTGGTGCGCGCCGCGACCATCGGGCTGCGCTATATCATCCGCGGGGGCAAGAAGCGCCGGGTGTACGCCGAGGAACTCGTCACCGAAGGGCTCTATTCCCACAGCCGCAACCCGATGTATGTCGGCAATCTGCTGATCCTCGCCGGGGTGGCCATCGCCGCCAATTCCTGGACCTGCGTCGTCGTCGCGGTACCGTTCTTCCTGTTCGTCTACTCCGCCATCATCGCGGCCGAGGAAGCCTACCTTCGCGACAAGTTCGGGGCCGCTTTTGACGCTTACATGCGTGACGTGCCCCGCTGGGTACCGCTGTTCGATGGGCTTGGGACGACGCTCGCCACATCCCGGTTTCACTGGCGGCGCGTGCTGGTCAAGGAATACAACACGCCGTTTGGCTGGGTCGCGGGGATATGCGTCATCGCGCTCTGGAATCTGTCCCGCGAAGGCCCCCTTGGAGCGGACGCGAACACGGTCCGATTCCTGGTCGCCGTGATCATCGTCGCCGCCATAAGCTGGGCGATAGCGTGGATTCTGAAAAAGACCGGGACCGTTGTCCCCGACTGATTCGGCCGCGATCGACTCCACGCTTTGGCGTTGATCGTTCGGTCTCCTCCTCCCTCGACAAGAAGGCGAGGAGAGGGGAGGTTTTTGAAGCGCGCCGCCGGTTTTGCCCGCCGCAACGAGCGGTCGATGGGAAAGAGTTTCTCAATCGAACAGGCCGCCCACCGACAGGTAGCGTTCGCCGGTGTCGTAGCAGAAGGTCAGAATCCGGCTGCCGTCGGGGATTTCCGGCAGTTTCTTGGCGATGGCGGCCAGCGACGCCCCGGAGGAGATACCGATGAAGATGCCTTCTTCCCGGACGCAGCGCACCGCGTACTTGAAGGCGTCTTCGTGGGTGACCTGGATGACGCCGTCCAGAATTTTCGTGTTCAGCACCGCTGGCACGAAGCCGGCGCCGATGCCTTGCAGCGGGTGCGGGCCGCGCTGGCCGCCGCTCAGCACCGGCGAGGCCGCCGGTTCGACGGCGAACGCTTTGAGGTTCGGAAATTGTTCCTTCAACACCTCGGCGCAGCCGGTGATGTGGCCGCCGGTGCCGACGCCGGTGATCATGAAATCCAGCCCTTCGGGAAAATCGTCGAGAATTTCTCGCGCCGTGGTACGGCGATGGATTTCGACGTTGGCGGGATTCTCGAACTGCTGCGGCATCCAGGCGTTCGGCGTGCTTTCGACCAGCTCTTGCGCTTTTTCGATGGCGCCCGGCATCCCTTTTTCCTTGGGGGTCAGCACCAGTTCCGCGCCCAGCGCCGCCAGATAGCGCCGCCGCTCCAGCGACATGGATTCCGGCATGGTCAGGATCAGGCGATAGCCCTTGGCGGCGGACACCAGGGCCAGCGCGATGCCGGTGTTGCCGGAGGTCGGCTCGATGATGACGGTGTTTGGCTTGAGAGTGCCGCGTCGCTCGGCGTCCTCGACCATCGCCAGCCCGATGCGGTCCTTGATGCTGCCGCCGGGATTGGTGCGTTCCTGCTTCATCCAGACTTCGACGCTGCGATCGGAGAACAGCCGGTTGATGCGGACGTGGGGGGTATTGCCGATGGTTTCCAGGATATTGTTCGCCTTCATCGTTTTTCCTCTCGCTCGCTGTGAAATGGGGGAACCCGGGGATTTAGAGCGCATCAATCGTTAACATTACCAAATAATTTTATGCAGGAAGCATAATAATTTAGAAATTGAAAATAGCGTTTTCTTATATCGGATGGCTTTCGGCCGCACGGATTGATCGGCGAGTGCGCTCGGCCCGCTTGCGTCTTCCGCCTGGCCTGCCCAACAATTGATCTTGCAACAATCGCCGCCACCGCGCCTTGGGAGAACCGTCGCTCATGTCCGAATCGCGTTTTCGTGGGACCGACCGTTACGTCGCCACCGACGATCTGATGATGGCGGTGAACGCCGCCGTCACTTTGGGCCGGCCGTTGCTGGTGAAGGGCGAGCCGGGCACCGGCAAGACCCAACTGGCCGAGGAAGTGGCGCTCGCCCTGGCCCGGCCTTTCCTGCAATGGCACATCAAGTCCACCACCAAGGCCCAGCAGGGCTTGTACGAGTACGACGCCGTGTCCCGGCTGCGCGATTCGCAACTGGGCGATGCGCGGGTGCACGACATCGGCAACTACATCGTCAAGGGCAAGCTGTGGGAGTCGTTCATCACGGACGTTCAGCCGGTGTTGCTGATCGACGAGATCGACAAGGCCGACATCGAGTTTCCCAACGACCTGCTGCACGAACTGGATCGCATGGAGTTTTTCGTCTACGAGACCCGGCAGGTGGTCAAGGCCCGGCATCGCCCGATCATCATCATCACCAGCAACAACGAAAAGGAATTGCCGGACGCTTTTTTGCGCCGCTGCTTTTTCCACTACATCCGCTTTCCCGACAAGGAGACCATGGAGCGGATCGTCAACGTCCACTATCCGAATCTGAAGAAACGCCTGTTGAGCGAAGCGCTGGAAGCGTTTTTCGAGATCCGCGACGTGCCGGGTTTGAAAAAGCGGCCGTCCACCTCGGAACTGCTGGACTGGATCAAGCTGCTGGTGGCCGAGGATATTCCGCCCGAGGCGCTGCGCGGCGATCAGCACAAGCTGATTCCGCCCCTGCACGGCGCGCTGCTGAAAAACGAGCAGGACGTGCACCTGTTCGAGCGACTGCTGTTCATGTCGCGGCGGAAAAAGGATTGAGAATCGCATTAACTCCCCTCTCCTGCCGGGAGAGGGGTCGGGGGTGAGGGTTTTCGCCGATGATGACCGACTTCTTTTTCAAGCTCCGCCAGGCCGGCGTCCCGGTCTCCTTGACCGAGTTTCTGACGCTTCTGGAGGCTCTGAGCCAGCGCGTCACCGCGCACGGTGTCGAGGAGTTTTACTATCTGGCGCGAGCGGCGCTGGTGAAGGACGAGCGCCATTACGACCGCTTCGATCAGGTGTTCGGCAGCCATTTCAAAGGATTGGAGACGCTGTTCGACCAGATGATCGGCGCCAAGGTGCCGCTGGAATGGCTGCACAAGCTGGCGGAGCTGACCCTGAGCGAAGAAGACAAGCAACTCATCGAATCCATGGGCGGCTGGGAAAAACTGATGGAGACCTTCGCCCAGCGGCTGGCGGAACAGGAAGGCCGCCACCAGGGCGGCAACAAGTGGATCGGCACCGCCGGCACCTCGCCCTTCGGCGCCTACGGCTACAACCCGGAAGGGATCCGCATCGGTCAGGACGTTTCGCGCCATCGCCGGGCGGTCAAGGTCTGGGATCGCCGCGAATTTCGCAATCTGGACGACACCCTGGAACTCGGCACCCGCAACATCAAGGTGGCGTTGCGCCGGCTGCGCCGGTTCGCCCGCGAAGGCGCGGCCCAGGAACTGGATCTCGACGACACCATTCGCTCCACCGCCCGCAACGCCGGTTATCTGGAATTGAAGATGGTCCCGGAACGGCACAACGCGGTGAAGGTGCTGCTGTTTCTGGATGTCGGCGGCTCGATGGACGACCACGTCCGGGCGTGCGAGGAACTGTTCTCGGCGGCGCGCGGCGAGTTCAAGCACCTGGAGTATTTCTACTTCCACAACATGGTCTACGAGGGGCTGTGGAAGGACAACCGCCGCCGCTACACCGAGAAAACCGAAACCCTGTCGGTGCTGAACACCTTCGGGCACGACTACAAATTGATCCTGGTCGGCGACGCCACCATGAGCCCTTACGAGATCAGCTATCCGGGCGGCAGCGTCGAGCACTTCAACCCCGAGGCCGGGGACGTGTGGCTGAACCGGCTGCTGGGGGCGTGGCCGCACGCCATCTGGCTGAATCCGCAGCCGCACAACCGCTGGAGCTACGTCCCTTCGATCCAAATGGTTCGGGAATTGATGGGCGACCGGATGTATCCGCTGACGCTGGAGGGGCTGGAGCAGGGCATACGGGCGTTGCAGCGGGCGCGCTAGCCAGCGCCGCGCTCACAGCTCACAGAGTGACGCCGGCCACCGTTTTGAGTTCGGCCCGCAGCGCCTCGCAGGCGTCGCGATGCTCGCGGATGATCGCGTCCACCAAAGGTGCGGGGTCGGCGTCGGATTTGCCGCGCCCGACCACTTCCAGTTCCTTGCACAAGGCGGCCAGCCGTGTGGCGCCCACGTTGCCGCTACTGGACTTCAAGCCGTGCGCGATTTTGCCGAGTTCTTCCCGCTGGCCATTGACCAAGGCTTCGCGCAGCATGGCGACCGCTTGATCGGACGATTGCAGGTAGACGGCGACCAGGCGTTCCAGCAAAGCCGGATAGCCGGCGGGATTGAGGCTGCGGATGCTCGCCAGCGCGACGGGGTCCAGCACGTCCGCCCGCCGTTCCACGCCTGTCGGCATTGCTTCGGAGGGCGGCCGATTCTCCGATTTTCTGTCGCGCAACACGCGCTCTAAGATCGAGCGCAATGCCTCCAGCGAGAAAGGCTTGCTGAGGTAATCATCCATGCCCGCTTGCAGGCAGCGTTCCCTGTCGCCCACCAGCGCGTTGGCCGTGACGCCGATGACCGGCAGGCGGGGCAGCGCCATGGATCGTTCCCGGTCGCGAATGGCGGCGGTCGCCTGATAGCCGTCCATCTGCGGCATCTGACAATCCATCAGCACCAGATCGAAGCGGGCGCTCGCGACCGCCGCCACGGCTTCGCGGCCGTTCCCGGCCACCGTGATGCCGCACCCCAGCAGCTCCAACATGCTGCGGGCGACTTCCTGGTTGACCGGGTTGTCCTCGGCGAGCAGGATGCTGGCCCGCAAGGCCGGATCGGCCGCGACCGCGCGGCCGGTATCGGCGGGGCTGGCCGGTTCGAGGCGCCGGATCGCGCCGGATCGCGCCGGCTGCTCCGCGCCGGGCTGGACCGGGATGTGGAACCAGAACGTTGCTCCTGCCCCGACCTCGCTGTCCACGCCGACCGCGCCGCCCATCTTTTGGACGAGCTGCTTGACGATCGCCAGCCCCAGCCCGGTCCCGCCGAATTGGCGAGTGGTGGAGCCGTCGGCTTGCCGAAATGCCTCGAAGATCTTGTCTCGGGCCTCCGGCCGGATGCCGATCCCGGTATCGGCCACCTCGAAGCGCAGGTCGATCCTGGCGTTGCCCGCGCCATGGGGCAGGTTTTCCCGAGCTATCTTGACCGAGATCGCGCCCGCATCGGTGAACTTGACGGCGTTGCCGATCAGATTGTGCAGGATCTGCCGCAGCCGGCTGGGATCGGCGCGCACTTGGGACGGGAGGTCGCCGGCGATCTGGCAGTCCAGCTTCAGGCCCTTGGATCTGGCCGATTCCGCGTGCATCTCGACGGTTTCCCGCGCCAGGGTTCGGAGATCGAAATCGATCTGCTCCAAGTCCAGATGGCCCGCCTCGATTTTCGAGAAGTCCAGGATATCGTTGATGATGCGGAGCAGCGAGCGCGCCGAACGCTGGATGGTCTCCGCGTACTGGCGCTGTTTTTCCTGCAAGGGGGTGTTGAGCAGCAGCTCGGTCATCCCGAACACGCCGTTCATCGGGGTGCGAATTTCGTGGCTCATGGTGGCCAGGAACTCGCTCTTGGCCTTGCTGGCCGCCTCGGCCTGTTCCTTGGCGAGCCGCAGTTGCTCGTTGGATTTCTCCAGCTCTTCCATGGCGGCGACATGGGCGGCGGTCCGTTCGCGGACCTTGTCTTCCAGCACCGTGGCGGTCTGGAACAGCGCGTAAGCGTCTCCCGAAAGCTCCATGCCGCGCTCCACCCGCCGCATCAACGCTCGGTTGACCTTGTTCAGGCGGGCGATTTCTTGTTCCAGGGCCTCGCGGTTCTGCTCTCCCTTCATGGCGGCGGTGCGAGCGGCTGACTCAGCGAAGCGGCCCGATGGCGACCCCGGTGAAGGTCTGGTTGACGTGCATGGCGTTGAACTGTTCGCCGTAGGTGCTGAACCCGATCACGTTGTTCTCGACCAGGATCGGGGCGATCCGGTCCTTGAGCTGTTTCTGGTCCATTTCGAGATGGCGCAGAATGCAGTCGCAACCCAGCACCAGTTGCGGCGGGCCGACTTTCGCCCGAACGTCCGCGAACAGGGCTCGCAGGTTGTCCAGCATGTCCACGCCCTGGGCCACGGTCAGCACGATGCCTTCGTCGATGGCGCAAAAAAACGTCAGGCTTTCGTCTTCGTTGACCTTCTGGATGGAGCGGACGTAATGCTCGTTGCCGACCTTGACGACCACGGGGTAGGCGGAAAAAATCAGCGGGGTCAGCTTGTCCACATCGAGGCCGACCATGCGCGCGTACTCCTGGCCGGCGGGCGCGCCGTTGATTTCGGTGACCACCCGGCGCTCCGGGTCGGCCTCGGTGACCACCATCTTCTTGTCCGACGGGGTGAAGTGCTGGGTTTTGAAGACCGTGAAGGGATGCTCGGTTTGCACCAGCGAGAACAGGGCGCAGTCTCGGTGGAAGCGGCCTTCGTGGTAAAGGTGGGTGGCCTGGAAGCGCACCCCGTCGCCCGCCGAGCCGCCGAAGATCGAAATGTCCCCCACGGCGCGAGCGATCGCGCTGACCACGATTTCTTCCCGGCAGGACAGGCCATCGACCAGCAGGAAGCCGAAGGTGTTGCGGGCGGAAGGTTTCCCGCCCAGCCGTTCCAGAAGGGATTTGGCGACGGTTGCGCCATCCTCCAGCGCGAAGTCGCGCAGCTTGTCGATCCGGTGGGTGACGACGCGAAAGTGCGGCGAGGCGATGCTGACGCCGGTCAGCGCGCCCCGGAGATAGCCGGCCGGCGTGATTTCGCCGGCCGTGGTGCAGCCGATGAGGGGAATGTCGCCGAAGCGGGCGCGCAGCGCGTTCGCCAGGGCGTCGAGATCGTACTCGGGCGAGCAGTAGAAAACGGCGAAGGAGCCGTTCGGCTGATGGATCGCTTCGTGCAGCTCTCGAACCGCCGTGGCCGGGTCTCGGGCTTGGGAAACGCCCTTGCGGATGCCGATATCGGTTTCGTTCGCGGGCTTCGTAGATATGATGGCGGCCCTCGCGCTCAGCGCCACGCCACCACTTCGTCCAGCCGCCGGCGCGAGCTGGGTTCCGGCAGTTCGGCCGGATAGCCGAGGCTGAGCAGGGCCAGCGGGATCAAACCCGGTTCCAGCTTGAGCGCCTCGCGCACCTTGTCCTCGTCGAAATAGCCGACCCAGGTGGAACCCATGCCGGCCGCGACGATGGCCAGTTGCGCGTAGGCGGCGGCGATGGTGGTGTCCTGCAGGGCGTACAGCTTGGCGCCGCGGTCGCCGAAGGCGCTCGCCGAGCGCGCCGGGTCGGCGCAGAACACCAGGCACACCGGCGCCTCGGCGATAAAATCCTGCTGGTGGGAGGCCCGGACTAGGGCTTGCCGGTCGGCCAAGTCGCGCACCACGACGATCCGGTAAGCCTGCAAATCGCCCGCCGAAGGCGCCGCGCAAGCCATTTCCAGGATGGCGTACAGCTTTTCGGGCTCGACGGCCATGTCCGGCTGATATTTGCGAACGGAATGGCGGTGGCGAACCGTCTCGAAGAAATCCCACATGGCGAAGCCCTCGCGGTGACAAGCGGACAGTCGAAAACTGGACCCGCCGGAATCGCGCTCAGCCGGCGCCTTTGACCAGCGCGTTCAGCTTCGGCAAGTCCGGGGATTGCGGGTAGTTGCGCTCCAGCACCCGCAGGCTGTCGGCGGCCAGTTGCGGCATCCCCATCTTGACGTAGGCTTGGGTCATGATGGCGAGGGCGTCGGCGGAGGCCGGGGTGCGGGCGTAGGTCTCCAGCACGTACTTGGCGCGGTTGACCGCCGCCACGTAGGCGCCGCGCCGCAGGTAATAGTCGGCCACATGGATCTCGTAGGCCGCCAGATTGTTGTGCAGGTACAGCATCCGCTGGCGCGAGTCCTCGGCGTATTTGCTGTCCGGGAATTTGCGGACCAGCTCGGCGAAGTCGCTGTAAGATTGCCGGGCGGTGGCGGTGTCGGTTTTGGCGCGGTCGGTGGGCGCGAGCCGCTCGAACAGCGTGTTGCTGCGGTTGAAATTCACCAGGGCCTGCATGTCGTAGGCGTAATCGACGAAGG
>RRZU010385345.1_pt1 | contig 12557 bp, 10 predicted proteins | sample 2165561 | NCBI WGS metagenome assembly RRZU01 (sample SAMN10456909, study PRJNA506462) | wastewater metagenome | isolation source: wastewater sludge | place: USA: Moscow, Idaho | reverse complement strand
GAGGTCATGGGCCGGAGCGGATCGGGAAAAACGGGGGAGGGCAGGTCGATTGCGGGGCCAGTACAGGGCTGGAACAGGGCAGGCAGCCGCCCGGAGGGCGTAGAATCGCGCCTTTACCGCAAAAAGCGACTGGATTATGGCACAGGACCAGAATCACCTCATCTGGCTGGACATGGAAATGACCGGCCTCAACCCCGACAGCGACCGCATCATCGAGATGGCGATGGTCGTCACCAACAGCAAGCTCGAGGTGATCGCCGAAGGCCCGGTGATCGCCGTGCATCAGCCCGACGCGGTGCTCGAGGGCATGGACGAGTGGAACAAGAACACCCACGGCCGCTCCGGCCTGATCGAGCGCGTCAAGGCCTCGACCATCGACGAAGCCGCCGCCGAGGCGCTCTACCTCGACTTCATGCGCGAATACATCCCCTCGCGCACCTCGCCCATGTGCGGCAACTCCATCGGCCAGGACCGCCGCTTCATGGCCCGCTACATGCCCAAGCTTGAAGACTGGTTCCACTACCGCAACCTGGATGTATCCACCCTCAAGGAGCTCTGCCGACGCTGGCGCCCGGATGTATACAAGGGCATCGAGAAGAAGGGCGCCCACCAGGCCCTGGCCGACATCCACGAATCCATCGCCGAGCTGCGCTACTACCGGGAACACTTCCTGAAGGTCTGAGGTTAAAGGTCTGACGTGCTCCCCTTCACCTGGCGCGCCTGGCTCCGCCGCCACCGGCGCCGGCTCATCGGGCTGGCGCTGCTCGTCGGCTTCTTCTACGCCCTGGGCTACTTCAGCCACCCGGTCACCTCGCCGCTGATGTGCAAGATCTACGGCTGAGGGTGGGCGCGTGCCGCCGGCTTGTGCCAAACGCATTTTTTCGTATCCGTAATGATTGGAGCCGGGTAATATCTGCTCCTGTTTTATGCTGTATGAAACCCCGGCCGAGCCCGGCCGTTCATTCATCTGGAAACAGGAGCGCACCATGCTGCAGGATCTCATCTCCATCACCATCGCCCCCGAACGCCTGAAGGCCATCGACGCCGCCCTGACGGCCCTCGAAGCGCAGCTCGACGACTTCATTGAGCTCTCCGCCGAGCAGCGCCGCGAGCTCGTCAAGCTCGGCCCCCGGAGCGAAGTCTTCTGCCGCGAGACCATCTCGGTGATGGAGCGCAGCCCCGGCGCGCTGCCGGCCGACTTCCCGATGGACAGCGTGCGCCAGGACCGCGAGGCCCTCGACCAGGTGCGCCCCATCCTGTCCCGCCTGCGTATGCTGGTCACCCTCGCCGAAGACACCGAGATGGCCCTCGGCAGCGATCTCTACAAGGCCGCCCTGGAGGGCTACCGCTTTGCCCGCGCCGGCGGCAAGGGGGCGATGCTCGACGAGCTCAAGGCCCAGGCGAACCCCCGCTTCGGCAACCAGGGGCGCCGCCGCAAGCCTAGCAACGGCACTGGCACCGGCGACCCCGCCTGAGCCTGCCTCCCGCCATCCCCGCCGGGGTGGCGGCTCGCCAGTCCGGCCCACCCTGGCGGCCGCGTTGATCCCCCCGTGGGGGGAAGGCAGTTACTCTCCGAGCCCAACTATTTATCCTCACCAGGGTAAATGGTTGGCCTCCGAACCCAACTTGTTACCCGCCAAGGCTAAATCGTTAGCCTCCGAACCTCACTATTTACCCGTCGAGGGTAAATGGTTGCCTTCTGAACCTGGCCAGTTACCCTCCGAGGGTAAATAGTTGCCCTCCGAACCTTACTGCTTGCCTTCGGAGGCAAACTAGTTCGCCTCCGAACCTAAATAGTTAGCCTCCGAGGCTAACTGGCCCGCCGCAAGGGCCGCACCACTGCCGAATAATTCCGGGGGCCCCGGGGAAAACGCGGGCGCGTTCTTACCAGAGGTTTGGCCGAGTTCAGGATGGTTTTTTGCACTGTCCAGGCTGTCGGTCTGGAGCCGTCTCAGGTCATCGTCGGAGCCGCCCTGCACGCAGTCAGTTGTTCGGTTCCTCCGAACAACTGACTGTGGGAAAGTCGATCCCGGCTGATAAACTGCCGTCCCGTTTCATCTGCCTGACTTGCCGCTCATCCGTGGGCTTCCCCCGATCCGTGGGCCCGGTCTCCTCGTAGAGAGATCAAGCGCACAGTGTCTGCCGGCGGCAGCGTCGCAGGCAAGCAGGCAAGATTTTGACGGAAGCTGCACGCTCGGGCCCGCCGAGGCGCACCACCTGATACATGCCGCCAGCGCGGATGAGACGCAAACCGACTCCACAGGAAAAATCCGCATGACCACCATCCTTGCCGACCTACTGAAAGACAGCGCTTACCGACTTGATCAATTCAAGCCCGAGCACATCGCGGCGCTGGAGGCAGGCATCACCCTCAAGGACTCCGGCAAAACAACCGCGCCCTATGTGACCTGTCTGGTCCGCGGCAAGCCCATCAAGCTGACGCCGGAGGAGGCGGTCCGCCAACTCTACTTGCGTGTTCTGAGCCTGGACCTGGGCTATCCCATCGCCCGGATGGAGGTCGAGCACGCGGTGACGTTCGGCAGGGAGAAAAAGCGCGCCGACATCTGCATCTTCGACAAGGACAAGACCACGTCGCCTTACATCCTCGTCGAGTTGAAGAAACCCAAACTCAAGGACGGCAAGGAGCAGCTCAAAAGCTACTGCAACGCCACCGGTGCGCCGATGGGGGTCTGGACCAACGGGCAGCAGATCTCGCATTACCACCGCAAGGACCCGAATTACTTTGAAGACATCCCGCGCATCCCCAGTGCGCTGGAGAAGCTCTCGGACGTTCTGTCAGAGCGCTGGACAATCGACGACCTGATCAAGCACGACAAGCTGGTCAACGAGCGCAAATCCCTCAAGGACCTCATCCTCGAAATGGAGGACGAGGTCCTGGCCAACGCGGGTGTTGACGTCTTCGAGGAGCTCTTCAAGCTCATCTTCACCAAGCTCTACGACGAGCTGGAGGGTGGTCGCGACAGGAAGCGGCATCTGGTCTTCAAGAACTACGGTGATACGGAAACCGAGCTCAAGGCCAAGATTCAGGACCTCTTTGAAAAGGCCCAGGGCCAGTGGGCGGGCGTCTTCCCGGAGGGCGCCAGGATCGAACTCACCCCCAGCCACCTGGCCGTGTGCATCGCCTCGCTGGAAAGCGTCAAGCTCTTCAACTCCAACCTCGAAGTGGTGGACGACGCCTTCGAGTATCTGATCAACAAGTCCAGCAAGGGCGAAAAGGGGCAGTACTTCACGCCGCGCTACGTCATCGACATGTGCGTGAAGATGATGAACCCGCAGGAGCACGAAACCCTGATCGACACCGCGGCGGGGAGCTGCGGCTTTCCGGTCCATGCCATCTTCCACGTGTGGGAGGGCATCATGCGGGAGGCGGGCTTGTCCAGGAGCCACCTCTTCACCACCGAGAAGAAGCCGGCACGCTGCGAGGACTACGTGCGCAACAAGGTTTTTGCCATCGACTTCGACGAGAAGACCGTGCGCGTGGGCCGCACCCTCAACCTGATCGCGGGCGACGGGCAGACCAACGTGCTGCACCTCAACACGCTGGACTACGAGCGTTGGGACGAAAAGACCAAGGACGAAGCCTGGCTCGATGTGTACGGCGACGGCTGGAAAGGGCTGCGCAAACTGCGGGCCGACAAGAACGCCAACCGTGACTTCCGGTTCGATGTCCTGATGGCCAACCCGCCGTTTGCCGGAGACATCAAGGAAACGCGCATCCTCGCCAAATACGAGCTGGCCCGCACGGTGAGCTTCGACAAGATCGGCAAGGTCAGCCCGACCGACAAGAACATCGTCGATGCCACGGAGCGTGCGCCGACCTTCCCGGAAGCCCTGCACGCCAGCCATGAGGTCATCTACCAGATGGCCGACAAGACTTACCGCAAGGTCAAGGTCAAGAACCAGACCAACGTCGGGCGCGACATCCTGTTCATTGAGCGCAACCTGCAATTCCTCAAGCCCGGCGGGCGCATGGCGGTGGTGTTGCCGCAGGGGCGTTTCAACAACGCCAGCGACAAGGCGCTGCGCGAGTTCATCGCCGAGCATGGCCGCATCCTGGCGGTGGTCGGCCTGCACGGCAACGTGTTCAAGCCCCACACCGGCACCAAGACCAGCGTGCTGTTCATCCAGAAGTGGAACGACGACCCGGCGAAGGGGCCGCTGTGCCCACGCAAGGCGGACTACCCGATCTTCTTCGCCACCATGCGCGAGCCCTCCAAGGACAACTCCGGCGACAAGATCTACCGCGCCGGCCCGGATGGCGCGCCGCTGCTGGACAGCCACGGCCACCTGATCGTCAAGCACGACCTGTTCAACCACGACGGGCTCACCGAAGACGGCATCGCCGAGGCCTTCGCCGAGTTTGCCAAGAAGGAAGGGCTGAGTTTTTTTCGCTGAGCCCCTTCGACAAGGCGCGTTATGAGCGTTTGTTGGAGGGGCTGGAGGCGACGGAAGTTCTACTTTCTGAAGTTGCGCACGACAATGACGTGTTGAGATGTGATGCCGAGTATTTCGGAAAGGCGATCTTGGCTGCTATTCATCAGCTCAAATCGGTTGGCGCCATGCCTTTGGAGGGATTGGCACAAATTACTGATGGTATTCATACCTCACTTCCATTTACTGAGTATGGAAATGTCAAAATATTGTCTGCTAAACATCCGAAAGACAACTACATCGACATTGTCCAGTTTGAAACGGTCACGGAGGAATATCACAGCAAGAACCCACGTACGGCATTGCGAGAAAACGACGTCATAATCTCTACTGTCGGTACCATCGGTAATGCTGCAGTGGTCACCGCTGACATCCTACCCGCTAATAGTGATCGTCATATCGGCATCATTCGCCTGCGAGATGACGCACCGCCCTCCTTTTTTCTTTCGACTTTGCTTGTTGGGCGATATGGCCGTATTCAGGCCGTGAGGGAAACTACCGGGAACGTTCAACCCAATCTTTTCATATCGAAAATCGGCCGCCTATTGATTCCGAGGTTCTCTGATACTTTTGAAAAGGAGGTTGCTGACCACGTCAGTTACGCATATCTTCAACGCAAGCGTGCTGGTGAGTATTTAAGTCAGGCTGAAAAAAAACTCCTGAATGCCCTCGACCTGGATGCCTGGATACCGCCGGCGACGCTGAGCTACGTGCGCTCCAGCCAAGATGCCTTTGCAGCGGGCCGGCTGGACGCGCAGTTCTTCGCTCCCCGTGTGACCGGACTGCTTGAATGCTTGGGACGCGACGGCCTGCGGATTCGCGATGTCGCCCCGGTGCGCCGAGAGCGCTTCGAGCCTGCGGGTACTGGCTCATTCAACTACATCGAAATCGGTTCGCTTGGCGCGGACGGTACTGCCGCCGCAGACGAAGTGCCCATGGCCGGGGCGCCCAGCCGTGCAACACAACATGTGCACGCTGGCGATGTCATCACTTCCACGGTGCGCCCCATCCGTCGCCTGACCGCGCTCATCGCACCTGAGCAGGATGGCGCCGTCTGCTCCTCGGGCTTTGTTGTATTGGAGCCTCAGAAGATTAGCGGTGAAGTGCTGTTGACCTATCTGCGCTTGCCTGTGGTGTGCGAACTGATGGATCTGCATACCAGCGCAACGATGTATCCAGCGATTTCCGAGGCGGACTTGCTCGCCCTGCCAATCCCGGAGATCCCACTCGCTGTGCAGCAGAGAGTCCAAAGCGCAGTGCGTCAGTCTTATGAAGCCCGGCGTCAGGCCAACCGATTTCTCGAAGCCGCCAAACGTGCCGTGGAAATCGCCATCGAGGATAGCGAAGCCCGGGCTCTGGAATATCTGTCGGAGTTTTGATGCGATGTAAAACGGCAAGCGGAGATTCTCCACGCGCTTCGTGACGAATCTCCTCTTGCTGGTATTTCCGATTTGTGACGCATTGCGTCACGAATTGTTTGGCCAGGCCCTGAAATCAGCGCCCGAGCCCCGTGCTCTCCCGGGCCAGGCCGGGGTCACGGTAGCACGAAGCTGCTCTTCTCCTCCACCGCGGTCGCCGGGTCGTGCAGGGCCGCGATGTGGAAGCGGATCGGCTGGATGCCCCGGGCGGTGCTGTCGGCGGGCAGGGCGACGGTGAGGAGCACGGGGCGGATGCTGCCGCCGGCCACGTCGAACTCCCGTTCGCCAACGATCCCCAGGCCGGGCAGGCCGCTCGCCTCCACGCGGAAGCGGCGCGGGGTCTCGTCGAGGTTCATCAGCTTGAGCGTGTAGGCGTTCTCGATGGTGCCGTCGGCGGTCTCCCGGTGCAGGGCGCCCCGGTCGCGCAGCACATCCACCCGCAGCAGCGAGCGGTCGGCGAGGGTCCAGGCGCACAGGCCGGCGAACACCAGCAGCAGGCTGGCGTAGGCCGCCACCCGCGGGCGCCGCCACAGGCCCCCGGGCGGGGTGCCGCCGGCCACCTCGGTCTCCGACATGAAGCGGATCAGCCCGGTTGGCTTGCCCACCTTGGCCATCACTTGGTCGCAGGCGTCGATGCACACCCCGCAGTTGATGCACTGGTATTGCAGGCCGTCGCGGATGTCGATGCCGGTGGGGCACACCTGCACGCAGATGCCACAGTCGATGCAGTCCCCGCCGTTGCCGGACGGGCGCCCGGCGCTGCGGGGTTCGCCGCGCCGCGCATCGTAGGCCACGTTGCGGGTGGTGGGGTCGAACATCACGCCCTGGAAGCGGGAGTAGGGGCACATGTGCTGGCACACGGCCTCCCGCGCCAGGCCCGCCTGAACATAAGTGAAGGCGCCGTAGAAGATCAGCCAGAAGGCCTCCCAGGGGCCGACGCTCCAGCTCGGCAGGCTGGCCAGCAGCTCGCGGATGGGGGTGAAGTAGCCGACGAAGGTGATCCCCGTCCACGCCGAGAACAGCAGCCACAGGCCGTGCTTGGTGGCCTTGAGGGCCAGCTTGCGGGGCCCCAGGGGGGCTTGGTCGAGCTTGAGGCGGTCGAGGTGGTCGCCCTCCACCTTGGCCTCGATCCAGGTGAAGATCGAGGTGTACACCGTCTGGGGACAGGCGAAGCCGCAGAACAGGCGCCCGGCGAGGGCGGTCACGAAGAACAGGGCGGTGGCCGCCAGGATCAGCACGAAGGCCATCAACAGGGCGTCCTGGGGCCACAGGACCAGGCCGAACAGGTAGAGCTTTTCGTGGGCGATGTCGAGCAGCACCGCCTGCCGCGCAACGCCGCCGGTGTCCCAGCTCAGCCAGCAGGTGCCGAAGAAGATCAGCTGGGTGAGCCAGACCATGGCCCAGCGCAGGGTGGTGAAGCGGCCCGCGCTGGCCTTGGCGTGGATCTTGCCTTTCTTTCGATACAGCTCCAGCTTGGCTTCACGCACCTTGCTCACGGGTTTGCCCATTGCGGTTTCCTTCCGGTCACGGTGCCGGGGGCGAAGGCCCCGGCAAACATGGGAGCGGAGTAAACCACCCGGCCGCAAACGAAAACAGATTCAGATTTTGTGGTTTGTAATAGGAACAGATGGCCGGCTGCCGGCCATCACAGCTGCCCGGCGATCAGCGCCCCCAGGGTGGCCATCGCCGCTTCCAGGCGCTTCGGGTCGGGGTGGCCGAAGTTGAGGCGCAGGTGGTGGCGGAACGCCCGCGTGGCCGAAAAGATCGGCCCCGGGGCGATGCTGATGCCGCGCGCCAGCGCCTCCTGATGCAGGCGCAGGGTGTCGACCCGGGCCGGGAGCTCCAGCCACGTGAAGTAGCCGCCCTGGGGGCGCGCCAGCCGGGTGCCGGGCGGGAAGTGCCGCTCGACGGCCCGTGCCAGCTCCGCCTCCTGCTGCACGAGGGTCTGGCGCAGGCGCCGCAGGTGATTCTCGAAGCCGCCCTGGCGGAGGTAGTCGGCCAGCGCGATCTGCACCGGGATGGTCGTGGCGAGGCTGAAGGACAGCTTCTGGCGCTGGATGCGGCCGGCGTAGCGCCCGGCGGCCACCCAGCCGACCCGGTAGCCCGGCGCCAGGCACTTGGAGAACGAGGAGACGTGCATCACCAGCCCGGTCTTGTCCTCGGCCTTGCTGCACAGCGGTGCCTGCGGGCCAAAGTACAGCTCGGCATACACGTCGTCCTCGATCAGCGGCACGTCGTGGCGACGCAGCAGCGCCAGCAGCGCCCGCTTGTCGTCGTCCGACAGGCGGCTGCCGGTGGGGTTGGCAAAGTTGAGCATCAGCAGGCAGGCCTTGATCGGGTGCCGCCGCAGCGCCTCTTCCAGCGCCGGCAGGCTGACGCCGTGGCGGGGGTGGCTGGGGATCTCGATGACCTTGAGGCCCAGCCGTTCGCTCGCCTGCAGGCCGGCGTAGAAGGTGGGCGACTCGATGGCGATCAGGTCGCCGGGCTGGGTGACGGCCTGCAGGCACAGGTTGAGCCCCTCCATCGCGCCGGAGGTGATGACGATCTCCTGCGGCGAGACGCTTGCCCCCTGGGCCAGGTAGCGCAGGGCCAGCTGCCGCCGCAGTGCCTCGTTGCCCGGCGGCAGGTCGGTGACGGTGGCCAGGGGGTTGAAGCGCCGCGCCGCGCCGGCCAGAAAGCGCCCGAGCTTGTCGAGCGGATACAGATAGGGGCTGGGGAAGCTGGAGCCCAGCGGCACCACCGACGGGTCGCGCACGCTGTCGAGGATCTGGAAGATGAAGTCGCTCACCTGCAGCTGCGTCGAACCGCCGGCGGGGTGGCTCATCTCCGGCTCGGGCAGGCGCGGGTCGAGGCGGGCGCGCACGAAGTAGCCGGAGCGGGGGCGGGCTTCGATCAGCCCGCGGCTCTCCAGCAGGTAGTAGGCCTGGGTCACCGTGACCGGGCTGATGGCGTGGATGCGGCAGGCCTGGCGCACCGAGGGCAGCCGCTCGCCCGGGCGGAGGAGGCCATCCGCAATCAGCCTGGCGGTGTGTTCGGCGAGTTCCTGGTAGCGGCTCATGGCGGGATGTTAACAGGGGAAACCCGCAGCGGCGCGCGGGCGTCCGCCCGGCTTGCCTCGATTTCCCGGCATCCCCCGTCTAGACTCGAAGTGTTATCGAAGAAGCATGCAGCGGGAGGCGGCGATGAAGCGGGCGGCGGTATTGATCGGGGTTAACCGTGTCAAGGGCCTGCCGGCGCTCAACGACGCCGTGCGCGGCGCGGCGAGGATGCGGGAGTGGGCGCTGGCCCAGGGGTTTGCGCCGGAGCGGGTCCGGCTCGTCACCGACGAGGCCGGGGAGGTGACGGTACAGGACGTCCGCCGGTGCATCGGCGAGCTGCTCGACCCGATGGCGGGGGTCGAACAGCTGCTGATCTACTTTGCCGGCCATGGGCTCAACATCAACTACGGCGAATACTGGCTGCTCACCGGCGGCATCGAGTGGCCGGCGGAGTCGGTGGATGTGGCGCGCAGCGCGGTGCTCGCCCGCTATTGCAGCGTGCCCCACGTGGTGTTCATCTCGGATGCCTGCCGCACCGCGGCGGTGGGGGTGCAGCAGCAGTTCATCACCGGCTCGCCGATCTTCCCCGGCGTGGCGGGGGGCGGCGTCGAGAAGGCGGTGGACCAGTTCTTCGCGTGCACCCTGGGCAATCCGGCCCTGGAGGTCCAGGCCCAGAGCGCCGACAACGCGGCCGGCTTCACCGCCCTGTACACCGAGGCGCTGCTGGAGGTGCTGGGGGGCGGCGAGCCGACCATCATCGAGGTCGCCAACGACGGCGAGAGCCCCGACGGGGTGATCCGGCCGTGGCCGCTCAAGCGCAGCCTGCGCGAACGGGTCAGCCGCCGGCTGATCGAGCTGAACCTCCCGACCCGCGCCTTCCAGACGCCGGACGCGCGGATCACCTCGGAGCCCGATGTGGCCTGGCTCGCCCGGCTGGCGCCTCCGCCGCCCGCGCCTGCGCCGCGCGGCGGGGTGTTCTTCAGCCTTCCCCGCGGGGCCGGCGGCTGGCCTGACGCGCCTCGCGGCGACGCGCGGGAGCTTGCCAGCGCCCCCGGGCTGCCCGTCAGCCTGCCCGAGTGGGTCGATGGCGCCCTCGACGCGATCCTCGAGCGGCGGCCTCCGCTGGCTTCCGACACCCTGCCCGACGGGGCGCTGGCCATCACCGACGAGGCCGAGCGCCGGGCCGGGGAGTTCGGCCCCCGGCATTTCGAGACCCGCTGCGGCATCAAGCTGCGCGGCGCGCAGGCGGTGCATGCGCTGTGCCCGGGCACCCGCATCGAGTGGGCCGAGCCGGGAGAGGTGCTGCGGGCTTATCCCCGGTCCGATCAGGCCGGCGACCGGGTGCTGCTGGTGCTGGCGGACGGGTCGGCGGTGGTGGTGCCGCTGCTGCCCGAGTTCATCGCCGAGCTGGGTTTCGAGAACGGCGAGTGGGTGAATCTGGCCTACGAGCCCTCCGACAACTCGCCCTTCCACCCCCCCGACCCGGCCCGCCGGGCGCAGCGGCGCGAGCTGCGGGAGTTTGTCGCGGCGGCGGTGGGGCGGGGGGTCTTCCAGCCGGACCGGGAGACTCTCGAGGCGCTGGTCGCGCTGCTGCTCGACGACCCGGTGCCCGACCCGGTGCTGCTGCTCTTTCTGGCCTACGCCCTCGACGACGCGGGGCTGGTGTCGCGCCTCCGCGAACTCGTGGCGCTGACCCGCGCCCGGGGTGTGGCGCCCCTCTTCGATGTGGCCCTGCTGGCCCACCGCCCGGGTGAGCCCCTCGACGCGCTGCTGGCCTGCCCGCCGGGCATGCCGCTCCTCGCCCGGGGCTGGGCGGGCCTCGCGGCCCGCGGGGTGGATCTGCCCGACGACCTGGCCGGCCTGGCGCAGCGCCGCCTGCCTACCCTGTGGACCTGCTTCAACGCCGAAGCCGGGGCCATGCTGCTGCAACATTTCTCGCCGATGGAGGCTTGCCATGCGTGATCTGGTTTTTGTCCACGGACGTGCCCAGGAGAAGAAGGATTCAAAGGCCCTCAAGGAGGAGTGGATCACCGACTGGGAGGCGGGCCTTGCGTTGAGCGGCCTGAGCCTGCCGCTGCCCCGCGAGCGCATCCATTTTCCGTACTACGGCGACACCCTCGACCAGCTGGTGGCGGGCAAATCGCCCGACGAGGCCGCCCGGATCGTCATCCGTGGCGCGGCGCCCGATGCGGCGGGGGATCTCGGGGCCGAGGAGAAGGCCTTCATCGAGGCGGCCCTGCTGGAGATGGTGGCGCGCTTCGAGGCCGACCCCGACCTCGCGGTGCAGCGGGCGCTGCCGTCCGGCCGGCTCGTCGAGCGGGGCGTGCTCAACTGGGAGTGGGTGCAGGGCATCCTGAAGGTGCTCGACCGGCATGTGCCCGGTGCGAGCGGCGCCAGTGTGGCGCTGGCCACCCGGGATGTCTTCCAGTACCTCACCAACGACGGCATCCGCGGCGTGATCGAGGCCGGCACGGCGGCGGCGATGCCGACGGACCGGGAAACGGTGGTGGTGTCCCATTCATTGGGGACGGTGGTGGCCTACAACCTGCTGCGCCTGAACGGCCAGCAGAAGGGCTGGAAGGTGCCGCTGTTCGTGACCCTCGGCTCGCCGCTGGCGGTCACGGTGATCAAGCAGAAGCTGGCCGGCATCAAGCCGATCGGCTTCCCGCGCTGCGCGGCGGCCTGGTTCAACGCGATGGACGAGCGCGACGTGGTCTCGCTCTACCCGCTGGATACCCGGAACTTCCCGCTCACCCCGGCGATAGACAACAAGGTCAACGTCCACAACAAGACGTCCAACGCCCACGGCATCTCGGGCTATCTGGGCGACAGGGAGGTGGCGAAGCGGATCCACGACGCGCTCACCGCGCCGTGAGCGGATGCCGCGTCAGCCCCCCCGCAGCCATTTGCGGCTGCTCTGGGTTTCGAGCAGATCCTGGGCGCTGGCGAGGCCCTGGTGGCGGGCGCGGGTGAGGGCGACCTGGTGGAGCTGGGCCACCGCGTAGGCTTCGAGGAGGGCGTCGCGGGGGGCCAGCCGCTCGATGCCGAAGGCGCTGAGCCAGGCGTCCATGCGAGCCTGGCTGCCGATGCGCTCAGGGTAGAGGCTGGGGAGCAGCACCATCAGGTCGAGCCATTCCAGCGCCGGCTGGCTGCCGAGGTGCTGGTCGAAGGCGCGGGCGAGGGTGCCCTGGTTGAAGGGGGCGTTGAAGACGACCACCGGGGCCCGGGCGATGAAGCGCAGCAGGCCGACCAGGGCGTCGGCGGGCTGCTCGCCGAGCCGCGCGTGCCAGGCGTCGCCCGGGTGGATCAGGCCGCGGTTGATGGCCACCGCGCCCACCGCCAGCAGGCGCTGGCCGGCGCCGTCGGCGGGGCCGGTCTCGGTGTTGACCACCACGTAGCGGGACTCGTAGTGGGAGCGGGTGAGATCGGGTGCCGGCAGGCCGGCGACGAGGTCGAGGCCGGCCTGCTGCTCGGGGCTGAGGCCCGGGCCGCCGCCGGGCAGGAATCGGGAGAGCCAGTTCATGAGATTTGGTAGTCGAGCTTGAGGCGGAGCTGGATCTTGCGGGCCTGCCGGAAGGCCTCTTTAAGGATGCGCCGGTCGAGCTCGTTGAGGTTGTCGGGCTTGACCCGGTTGTCGCCGGGGGCGCCG
>RRZU013082149.1_pt1 | contig 12560 bp, 12 predicted proteins | sample 2165561 | NCBI WGS metagenome assembly RRZU01 (sample SAMN10456909, study PRJNA506462) | wastewater metagenome | isolation source: wastewater sludge | place: USA: Moscow, Idaho | reverse complement strand
AGTGGGGCAGGCCGGGCTCGAACCGGCGACCGAGAGATTATGAGTCTCCTGCTCTGACCATCTGAGCTACTGCCCCGGTGCGTGATCGCGGCGCTCAGCCTATCGCGGGCCGCCGACCCCGCCGCCCCGCCGGCCCGTCCGCACAGCCGGTCCACATCGGGTCACAGCCCGCACCCACCAGGCCACAGCCGGCCCAGGCGAAGGTGCCAGGTCCGGCATAGGGCGCGCTCGCACTGTGGTCGTACGAGGTCGGGACACGCCCCGACCCACACACCAAGGAGATGAGCGACATGAACAAGAACACCCTCGTCGGCGCAGGTGCGGCGGTCCTGGCGGCAGCGGTTCTCGGGATCGGCGGCGCGGCCTTCGCCTCGGCCGACACAACGTCGGGCTCGGCCTCGACTGCCACGACCACGACCCAGGCGCCGGCCGCGAACGGCACCCAGGCGGCACCCGACCCGAGCAAGCCGGTCCGCTCGGACGAGGCCCTGCTGACCGGTGACACCGCCGCCAAGGTCACGGCGGCGGCCAAGGCCAAGGAGCCCACGGCGACGATCCAGCGGGTCGAGACCGACTCCGAGGGCGTCTACGAGGCCCACATGGCGCGGACCGACGGCACCCAGATCATCGTCCAGATCGACAAGAGCTTCGCCGTGACCAACGTCCAGACCATGGGTCAGGGCGGCCCTGGCGGCGCGGGCGCTCCGGGCGCGAACGGCCAGGCTCCCTCCGGCGCCCCGAGCGGGTCGGCGACCAGCGGGACCTCGGCCAACGGCTGACCTCCGGACCCCGGCGACGAAGTCATGACGTCGTCAGGCGCGCGGCGGCATACCTCGAAGGAAGCACCGGCGAGGGCCGCCCCCCACGCAACACAGCGGGGGAGGCGGCCCTCATCGGTATGCCGATACGGGTATGTCGGCCGGCACGCTAGAGCCGCTGGCCGTTACGGACGGCCGTCAGCCGTTGATGATCGAGGACCAGACGGCCGTCGCGCCCGAGTGACCGGCAACGGCTGTGGCCGCGAGCACCGCGAGCGCTGCGATGACGACGAGGACTCGCAGCACCAGGCCGAGCCCGCCGCCAGCGGCAGCCGTCGCGGACGGCGTCGAGGACGTGGTGGCAGCGTCACCGCCCGCCGGCACCGCGACCGCCACCGGAGCAGGCGCCTCAACGGCAGCGCGTCGATGCGGACGTAGCGAGGTCAACATCGCCAGGACCGTCAGGACGAAGAAGGCCACCATGACCTTGGCCATGAGCGACCCCGCGTCGGTGTGCGTCGTCACCTGCTTGACCTTCTCGGCGTATCCGGCAGCGGTGCTGTCGAGCGACGTGAAGACCCGGTTGGCGAGCCGTTCTCCGCTCTCCTTGGCCACCAGCGCGGCCCCCGTGGCGACGACAGTCAGCGCGAGCGTCGGCCACCAGAGAGCGCGCCGCGAGCGGGCCAGGGCGGCATAGGCCAGGGCGAAGAGCGCCGCCGTGGGGGCAAGGATCACGACGGCGTGGACGACGAGCGGGTGGAGCGGCAGCCCCATGATGGTGTCGAACATCGTGCCTCCTCGGTGACGGCGGGCGTGCCAACATCCTGACACGTCAGAGGACTCGCCCCGTAGAGCGCACGCGACATCGTGGCCGAACGGGTACCTCCGGTGCGCGAGTGCCCCCTGGGACGGATGGCACGGCATGTCATGCCTGGTACCGGTGATGTCGGTGGGGCATAATGCGTATGTCGTGCCGCGTGGTGCGTCATACCGCCATTTCTGTCGTGGGGCCGTCGGGGAAGACGTCCCAGCACGGAAGAGGTGGCCACATGACGACGCCTTCGTCGACCCGCGGGGTGGTGTTCATTCACTCCACCCCGGCTGCGTTGTGCCCGCACATCTCGTGGGCGCTGGAGTCGGTGCTCGGGCAGCGCGTGTCCCTTGAGTGGACCGCCCAGCCGCTCGGGCGCAAGCTCGTCCGGGCGGAGTTCTCCTGGCTCGGCCCAGCCGGCACCGGTGCCCGCCTGGCCAGCGCGCTGCGCGGCTGGGACGACGTGCGCTACGAGGTGACCGAGGAGCCTTCGACCGGCTGCGACGGGTCCCGCTGGCAGCACACCCCGACCCTTGGCATCCACCACACCTGGATCTCCGCCGTCGGTGACGCGGTGATCAACGAGGACCGGCTCCGGGACGTCCTCGCCGACGCCGAGGGTGACGCGGCCGCCGTCCTGGCCGCCATCGACGACCTGCTGGGAGCCGCCTGGGACCAGGAGCTCGAGCCCTTCCGGCACGCCGGGGACGGCACTTCGGTGCGCTGGCTGCACAAGGTGGGCTGACCGCAGGGGGCAACGCCGTCCATCTCAGGTAATTTGCTTGTTGCATGCAACTTTATCTACAGTGTCCCGGTGACCCCGGACCTCGACGCGGCCGTAGCCGAGCCCACGGCGCGTGAGCTCGGCAGCGAGCTCATCCGCCTCATCAAGATCCTCAGCTCGATGAGGCAGTACGTGCCGACCCCCGACCCGGCACTCGATATCACGCACTTCCCGGTGCTCTTCCGCCTCGCTCAGGAGCCTCGTCGGGTCTCCGATCTCGCCGAATGCGTTCATGCCGACGTCTCGACGGTGAGCCGGCAGGTCTCCCATCTCGTCCAGCACGGCTTCGTCCACAAGGCGCCCGACGCCCAGGACGGACGGGCCCACCTGCTCGATCTCACGCCAGCGGGGCAGGCCGCCGTGGAGAGCATCACGGCTCGACGCGGCGAGTGGCTGCGCGGGGTCCTGCACGACTGGAGCCAGTCCGACGCCGACGCGCTTCTGACCGGGGTTCGCCGACTCGGCGACGACCTTGAAGCCACCAAGACCCGCCTGGCCCCCGGGCCGGGCCACTCCCGCGGCGTTTGAGCCGCTACCGCGGCGGCGCCTGAGCGGCCACACCCGCGGGCCGCTGAGCGCCCACCCACCACCGACCAGCAGAGCGACCAGGAGCACTCCATGTCCACCTCACCAGCGGCGGCACTGCCGCCGACACCAGCCCCCGCCGAGGGCCTCACCCATCGGCAGATCCTCACCATCCTCTCCGGCCTCATGACCGGGATGTTCCTCGCCGCCCTCGACCAGAACATCGTCGGCACGGCGATCAAGACGATCGCCGACGAGCTCCATGGCCTGTCTGCGCAGGCGTGGGTGACGACGGCATACCTCATCACCTCGACGATCGCGACCCCGCTCTACGGGAAGCTCTCGGACATCTACGGCCGCAAGAAGTTCTTCATGGCGGCCATCACGATCTTCATCATCGGCTCCGCGATGTGCTCGTTCGCGGCGTCGATGTATCAGTTGGCGGCGTTCCGGGCAGTCCAGGGCATCGGCGCCGGTGGGCTGTTCTCGCTCGCGCTGGCCATCATCGGCGACATCGTCCCCCCGCGGGAGCGGGCCAAGTACCAGGGCTACTTCCTCGCCGTCTTCGGCACCTCGTCGGTGCTCGGCCCGATCATCGGTGGCTTCTTCGCCCAGGCCGACTCGATCCTCGGGATCACCGGCTGGCGCTGGGTCTTCCTCGTCAACGTCCCGGTGGGCCTGGTTGCGCTGCTCATCGTCGCCCGCACGTTGCACGTCGCCCACTTCCCACGCGCTTCGGCCATCGACTGGTGGGGTGCCTTCACCCTGGTCGTCGGCGTGGTCCCGCTGCTGCTCGTCGCCGAGCAGGGCCGCGAGTGGGGCTGGACGTCCACCTCGTCGCTCACCTCGTATGCCGTGGGCCTGGTCGGCCTGGTCGCCTTCGTCTGGGTCGAGACCCGGATGGGCGAGTCGGCTCTCATCCCGATGCGGATCTTCCGCAACCGGACCATCGCCATCGCCCTCGGCGGTGGGGTCGTCATCGGGTCAGGGATGTTCGGCGGCATGCTCGTCATCCCGCTCTACCTGCAGATCGTCCACGGGGCGACCCCGATGACCTCAGGCTTCCAGATGCTGCCGATGGTGCTGGGGATGATGACCGCCTCGGTCGTCTCCGGTCAGCTGATGACCCGGACCGGGAAGGTCCGGATCTTCCCGATCGTCGGGGTGTCCCTCATGGTCATCGGGCTGGTCCTGCTCTCCCGGATCTCGGCCGACACCGACATCCGGGCCGTGATGGCGCTGATGTTCCTCTTCGGCCTCGGGCTGGGAAACACCATGCAGCCGCTCACCTTGGCGGTGCAGGCGGTGGTCGACCCGCGCGACATGGGTATGGCGACCAGCGCCGCGACCTTCTTCCGCCAGATGGGCGGGACGCTCGGAGTGGCCGTCTTCCTCTCGGTGCTCTTCAACACCGTCGGTGACAACATCAAGAACGCCTTCGGCGCGGCGGCGCAGGACCCCGCCTTCCTCGCCGCGCTGCGTGACCCCGCGGTGCTGGCCAACCCGACGAACAAGGCCTTCGTCACGGCTCTGGCTGCCAAGGACACCTCGTCCTTCGGCAACGTCCTCGGTGACTCCTCGGTTATCGGGGCGCTCGACCCGCGGCTGGCGCACCCGTTCAAGGTGGGCTTCGCGACGTCGATGGACCTGGTCTTCCTCCTCGGGGCCATCGTCTGCGCCGCCGGTCTGCTCGTCCTGGTCTTCATGCCCGAGGTGCACCTCAGCTCGCGCTCGGCTCAGCAGCGCGCCGCCGACGATGCGACGGCGCGGGCGGTCGGCGGTGACGTTGGCGAGGACACCGACCTGACCGGCGAGGTCGACGTCGTCGCCGAGCGCACCCTCACCCGCGACCTGGTCGATGCCGTGACGGTCGAGGCGGGCGGGCACTCTATCGACGAGCTGCCCGACAGCGCCGAGCGCTACCGGCGGGTCTGAGGGCGCGCCCGCTCGCCGAGCGCAGGTCAGGCCGAGCGCACAACCAAGGCGACATTGTGGCGGCCCAAGCCGAACGAGTTGTTCAGCGCGGCAATATCGCCGGACGGGAGCTCCCGGTGGGTGCTGTGGACCACGTCAAGGTGGATCTGCGGGTCGAGGTCGTCGACATTGATCGCCGCCGGGGCCAGCCGGTTCGCGACGGCGAGGATGGTGAAGACGCTCTCCAGCGCGCCCGCCGCTCCGAGCAGGTGTCCGGTCATCGACTTCGTTGCCGAGACCGGCATGTGGTCGGCGTCAGCGCCGAACGCCCGGCGGATCGCGGTGGACTCGGCCACGTCGCCGACCGGGGTGGACGTCGCGTGGGCGTTGATGTGGACGATGTCGGTGGCGCTGAGGCCTGCGCGCTCCACCGCCTCGCGCATCGCGCGCGCTGCTCCGGCGCCTTCGGGCTCCGGGGCGGCGATGTGGTGGGCGTCGGAGGACATACCGACGGAGGCGACCTCGGCATACACCCGTGCTCCGCGAGCGGCGGCGTGCTCCTCCGCCTCGAGGACCACCACGGCGGCACCCTCGCCGAGGACGAAGCCGTCGCGTCCGGTGTCATAGGGCCGGGACGCCAGCTCGGGCGCGTCGTTGCGGGTCGAGAGCGCCTGCATGGCCGCGAAGCCGGCGATCGGGAGCGGATGGACGGCCGCCTCGGTGCCGCCACAGATGACGACATCGGCCCGGCCCGAGCGGATCATCTCCAGCCCGAAGCCGATCGCCTCGGCGCCTGAGGCGCACGCGCTGACCGGGGTGTGCGCCCCGGCGCGGGCCCCGAACTCCAGCGAGACGGCGGCCGCCGGGCCGTTGTTCATGAGCATGGGCACGGCGAGCGGGAAGACCCGTCGCGGACCCTTCTCGCGCAAGGTGTCCCACTGGCTGAGCAGGGTCCACACCCCACCGATGCCTGACCCGACGGCCGCACCGAGGCGCTCCGCCTCGACCTCGGGAGTCCCGGCGTCGGCCCAGGCCTCGCGAGCGGCGATGAGGGCGTACTGCGAGGACGGGTCGAGCCGCCGGGTCTCGACCTTGCTGAGGACCTCGGCGGGGTCGGTGTGGATCGTCGCCGCGAAGGTCACCGGCAGCTGATAGGTCGCCACCCAGTCGAACGCCATGGTCCGGGCACCGCTGCGGCCGGCGAGCAGCGCCTCCCACGTGTCAGAGGCGGTGCCGCCGAGCGGGGTCGTGGCGCCCAGTCCGGTCACGACGACTCGGCGCGGTGCGGGGGATGTCATGGCGGGGCTCCTAGGCGGGAGAGAGTCGGGCCGTGGGGGGAGTCGCGCGGGGGTCGGACGTTACCTGCTGCCGTGGCCGCTGGACGCCCGACCGCCGCGGCAGCCGGTGCTGCTGGTCAGCCCTGGGCTGAGGCGATGAAGTCCACGGCGTCGCGGACCGTCTTGAGGTTCTTGACCTCGTCGTCGGGGATCGAGACGCCGAACTTGTCCTCCGCGTTGACGACGATGGTCATCATCGACAGGGAGTCGATGTCGAGGTCGTCGGTGAAGGACTTGTCGAGCTCGACCGAGGCGGGGTCGAGCCCGGTCTCCTCGTTCACGATCTCGGCCAGGCCGGCGAGGATCTCCTGGGTGCTCTGCGCCATGGTGCTGTGTCTCCTGGGGTTGGGGGTGAAACTCTTGGTCGAGCCGGTCTGTGGTCGGGTGTCCCGCAGTTCTCGTATGGCGAGCCTGGATATCGAGCCCAGGTGCCAGATCGCGGATGCCGAACCGGGAACGTCGGGGTGGTCTAGGGCAGCTGGATCACCTGGGCGGCATACACCAGTCCGGCACCGAAGCCGATCTGCAGGGCGAGCCCACCCGAGGGGGCCAGCCCGTCCTCGACGAGACGCAAGGTGGCCAACGGGATCGACGCTGCGGAGGTGCTGCCGGAGTCGGTGATGTCACGGGCGACGACGACATCGTCGGGCAGCTTGAGCTGCTTGGTCATCGCGTCGATGATCCGCAGGTTGGCCTGGTGGGGGATGAAGACGTCGAGGTCGGCGGCGGTGATGCCGGCCTTGTCGATGGCCTGCTGCGCAATCGGGGCCATGCCCCACACTGCCCAGCGGAAGACGGTCTGACCCATCATGGTGATCGCCGGCCAGTCGAGGTCCTTGTCGCGGACGTCGAGCCAGGAGTCGCGCTGGACGATCGCGTCCCACTGCGCGCCATCCGACCCCCAGACCGTCGGCCCGATGCCGGCCTCCTCCGAGGGGCCGACGACCGCGGCGCCGGCGCCGTCGGCGAAGAGGAAGGCGGTGCTGCGGTCGGTCTTGTCGGTGAAGTCGGTGAGCTTCTCGACGCCGATGACCAGCACAAACTCGGACGTGCCGCCGCGGACCATGTCGTGGGCCAGGGAGATCCCGTGGCAGTAACCCGCGCACGCGGCGGAGATGTCGAAAGCGGCGGCCCGGTCCGCGCCGAGCTGATGCGCGACCAGCGGGGCGACCGCGGGCGTCTGGTACGGGTGCGACACGGTCGCGACGATGACGGTGTCGATTCGGCCGATGTCGATGCCCGAGTTCGCCAGGGCCTGGGCGCCGGCCGCGCGGGCCATCATCTCGACGGTCTCCTCGGCGCCGGCCCAGCGCCGGGTGACGATGCCCGAGCGTTCTCGGATCCACTCGTCCGAGGAGTCGATGAGGTCGACGATCTCCGAGTTCGGGACGAGCCGCTCGGGGCGGTAGCCACCCAGCCCGAGGATGCGGGCCTGCCGCAGCGAGCCGTTGCTCGAGATCCGGCCGGTGCCCTTCGGCCGGGCGGTTGCTGTGGTCGTCACGACGCACCTCCGTGCTCACGGACGAGTCGGCGCGCCGCGTCGAGGTCGTCAGGGGTCTTCAGGGCCACGCATTCGACCCCCGGCAGGCCGCGCTTGGCGAGCCCGACGAGCGTCCCTGCCGGAGCGAGCTCGACCAACCCGGTCACGCCGAGCGAAGCGAGGGTCCCCATGCACAGGTCCCACCGGACCGGGTTGCTCACCTGGGTCACCAGGCGGTCCAGCAGCTCAGCACCCGAGGTCACGACCGCCCCGTCGGCGTTCGAGACGACCGGGCTCACCGGGTCGGCGGCCTCGACCTGCTGCGCTGCTGCTGCCAGCGCGGCGACGGCGGGGGCCATGTGCGCGGTGTGGAAGGCCCCGGCCACCTTGAGTGGGATGACCCGGGTGCGCGCCGGGGGGTCGGCCCGCAGGGCGTCGAGAGCCTCGAGGGTTCCGGCGGCGACCACCTGGCCGGAGCCGTTCCGGTTCGCCGGCGTGAGGCCGTGTTGAGCCAGCACGGCGAGGACCTCCTCCGGGTCACCGCCGAGCACCGCGGCCATGCCGGTGGGCGCGATGGCGCTGGCCTGTGCCATGCCGTGGGCGCGGATGGCGACGAGGGACATCGCGGCCTGTGGTGTCAGGGTGCCAGCGAGCGCGAGAGCGGTCAGCTCACCGACGCTGTGGCCGGTGAGGGCCCAGGGGGCATCGACGCCATCGGTTCCGAGCAGCGCGGATGCCGCCAGCAGCCCCGCGCCGACGATGAGCGGCTGCGCCACGGCGGTGTCCTTGATGGTCTCCTCGTCCGAGACCGTCCCGTGCTGCTCGAGGTCGATCCCGCCGGCCTCGGAGAGCCGTCCGAGGGTGTCCCGGGCGCCGGGGAGGTCGAGCCACGGAGCCAGGAAGCCCTGAGTCTGCGACCCCTGTCCGGGGCACACGATGGCGAGCACCCTTCCAGTGTGGCGGCCTGCACCGGCATACCGCCGCGAGGAAGCACACCAAGGACCCTCGCGGACTTTGGATGGTTCCTACAGTGTCGCGAGGACTTGGCCTAGCTGGTCGGCTCAGCCGGGGGAGCGGCCGGGAGGTCGCGTGCCCGGGACCGCCGGGCTGCGTCGAGCCGCCCCATCGCTAAGGCGAGGTGCACGGTGAACGCCTCCCGCGGGACGGTGATGTCGTACCCGATGACCTCGCAGATCCGGCCCAGCCGGTAGCGCACCGTGTTGGTGTGGACATAGAGGTGCCGAGCCGTCGCCTCGATCGTCCCGCCGAGCTCGAGGAAGGTCGTCGCGGTGTCGAGCAGCGTCGGATGCGCGAGCAGCGGCCGGTAGACCGTGTCGATCAGGGTCGTCCGGGCCGGCTGCTCGCCGGCGACGGCGCGCTCCGCGACGAGGTCGGCGGAGGTTACCGGCCGGGGAGCGGCCGGCCAGGCCGCCGCCGCGGCCAGTCCGCCGAGGGCTGCCCTGGCGGAGCGGCCGGCGCCGAAAAGATGAGGGACGGTCGGGCCGACGACGATCGGGCCCTCCCCGAAGAGCTCAGCCAGTCCCTGAGCGGCCACCATCGGTTCGGTCGTGCCGCCGAGAACGAGGACGAGGCGGTCGCGCTGCACCGCGGCCAGGGCCTCCGCGCCATACTTGGCCGCCGTGCGGCGAAGCAGGTCGATGGCGCTTGCGTCGGCCTGCTTGGGGGCCGTTCCGGCGACGACGGTCACGGGGGTCACCGATCCCCACCCGAGTGCGGTCGCTCGGGACTGCATGAAGTCGTCCGCCTCGCCGCGCAGGACCGCGTCGACGACGAGGGCTTCGAGCCGGGCGTCCCAGGCACCGCGCGCCTCGGCGGCCCCGGCATACACCTGGGCGGCGGCGAAGGCGATCTCGCGCGAGTACACCAGGACCGCTTCGCGGACCACGACCTCCTCGCCGGGCTCGGCCAATGGGGACACCTCGTCCTCGACGACATCGACGACGGTACGGACCAGGTCGAGGGTCTGCCGCAGGGTGATCGAGCGGGTCAGGGCCTGCGGCGCGGCGGCGAAGACGGCCCGGGCGTCGGCCGGCCCGTACTCGCCGACCTGGAGCCAGGCGATGAAGGACGCGATGCCGGCCTGCGAGACCAGCCCGACCCAGGAGCGCTCCTCGGCGGACAGTGCCCGGTACCAGTCGTGGCTGGTCTCCATCCGTCGCGACGCCGCGGTCGCCAATGCGCCTGCGGCACGGGCCACCCGGGTCATCGTCGCGGCGCTCACCGCACCTCGGTCTCGGCTCACGTCCCCATGCTATTTGTATGCCGCACACAAGGTCTCGTCGGGGCGGCAGATTTCTCGCGGTCAGTCGACGCCGGAGTCGATGGCCGCCCGGTCCAGGGACTCGACATCGGTCGCGTCGTCGTCCACGGGTGCGCCGATCGCGGCGATCTCGGCGGCCCGACCGGACTCGACCTCCCCAACCAGCTCGCGCTGGGAGGTGAGCAGCTGCCCCTGGGCGGCATAGAGCTCGATCTTGGCCCGGGAGTCGGCGATATCGAGGTTGCGCATGGTGAGCTGACCGATCCGGTCGGTCGGCCCGAAGGCCGCGTCCTCGACCCGCTCCATCGACAGCCGGTCCGGGTGGTAGGTGAGGTTAGGCCCTTGGGTGTCGAGGATCGAGTAGTCCTCCCCCCGGCGCAGCCGCAGCCACACCTCTCCGGTGACGGCCGAGGCGACCCAGCGCATCGTCGACTCGCGGAGCATCAGCGACTGCGGGTCGAGCCAGCGGCCTTCGTACATCAGACGGCCCAGCCGCTGACCCTGGGTGCGGTAGGTCGCCAGGGTGTCCTCGTTGTGGACCGCGTTGATGAGGCGCTCGTAGGCGATGACGAGCAGCGCCATACCGGGGGCTTCGTAGATGCCGCGGGACTTGGCCTCGATAATGCGGTTCTCGATCTGGTCCGACATGCCGAGACCATGCCGACCGCCGATGGCGTTCGCCTCGATGACCAGGTCGACGGCGGTGTCGAAGGTGCGCCCGTTGATGGCGACGGGGCGACCCTGCTCGAAGCGGATCGAGACGTCCTCGGTCGGGATGGACAGCGACTCGTCCCAGAACTTCACGCCCATGATCGGCTCGACGCTCTCCATCGAGACGTTGAGGTGCTCGAGCGTCTTCGCCTCATGGGTGGCGCCCCAGATGTTGGCGTCGGTCGAGTACGCCTTCTCCTTGCTGTCCCGGTACGGCAGGCCGCGCTCGGTGAGCCACTGGGACATCTCGGCCCGGCCGCCGAGGTCCGCGACGAAGCGCTCGTCGAGCCACGGCTTGTAGATCCGCAGCTGTGGGTTGACGAGCAGCCCGTAGCGGTAGAAGCGCTCGATGTCGTTGCCCTTGAAGGTCGAGCCGTCGCCCCAGATGTTGACCCCGTCCTCGTGCATGGCGCGGACGAGCAGGGTGCCGGTGACGGCCCGGCCCAGGGGCGTGGTGTTGTAGTAGGCCCGCCCCGCGGAGCGGATATGGAAGGCACCGCAGGCCATGGCCTGCAAGCCCTCATCGACCAGCGACGCCTTGCAGTCCACCGCCCGGGCGATCTCGGCGCCGTACTGCATCGCCCGCCCGGGGACCCCGGAGATGTCCGGCTCGTCATACTGGCCGATGTCTGCGGTGTAGGTGCACGGTATGACGCCCTGCTCGCGCATCCACGCGACAGCGACGCTGGTGTCGAGGCCGCCCGAGAAGGCGATGCCGACACGTTCTCCGACGGGCAGGGAGCTCAGGACCTTGGACACGGCGACAACTCTATTGGGCGCCCTGGCGCGTGGCGGTGGCCGCCCATTGGGCGGGCTTGGCCAGCAGTCTGCCGGGCGGCTGCTGGCGGGCGGCGGTCTGGCGGCGGCGGTCTGGCGGGCGGTCTGGTGGGCGGTCTGGTGGGCGGTCTGGCGGGTCGACTGCGGCGCTCGGGCCGTCGACGCCGCGACGTTCCCTTGGGGACGGCTGTCATGCACGATCGCGCACCGCACGTGCTCTTCCTGGGGTGCCTCCCGCCGCCCTATGCCGTGCTCCACGTTTCGACGCAGGACCCCTTTGCTCCCAGATGTGGAGCAGGGGGCTGTTGCTTCCGGCTGTGGGGCAGAGGGCTGTTGCTTCCGGTTGTGGGGCAGAGGGCTGTTGCTTCCGGTTGTGGGGCAGAGGGCTACTGCGTCGAGATACGGAGCACGGCGTAGGCGGGCTTGGGGGGTCCTGCCAGGCGTGGAGCCGGGTGGGCCACGTGGGCGCGGCGGGTCGCGACGGCTTCGTCCCCAGGGGGCTGTGTCGTCGTCACGTCATCCACAGGCGCCCGACCGACCGTGGCATCACCGCTTGCCGCGGCGTGGACTTGAGCTATGACATCCCTCCCATCTCGCCCCGCGCCGCGGTCCTTCCGGGAGCGCCGCCTGGAGCAGATCGCCGCTGAGCTCGGAGAACACGCCGACCGGGTCCGCGAGCGCCTCTCGCTGGCGGACGTCGTTTCGCTCGCGATCCGGGCGCACCGGCGCCAGCTCGGACTCAGCCAGCGCGGCTATGCCGCCGCAAGGGGCTACTCCGCCAGCCACGTCGCCAGGCTCGAACGCTCGGCCGGCGACTTGCGCCTCGCTGCCGTCGTGGACGCCTTGCGCAGCACGGGTTTCCGGCTCTGCGTGACACCGGACGCGCCCGGTCCTTCCGCTTCGACCACGGCCACGACGGACTGGCCGGTATCGGAGCTCGTGGCGCGGGACGATGCGGGGCGTCGGCTCCCCGCGCATCGTCCGGCCGCCATCGCGACGACACCGCTTTCGTGGTGGTTCACCAGGCATGGCTACTTCAGCGGCGACGGCCCGTTGTGGACCTGGCGCCGGGTGCCTGGTCGGGGCCTCTGAGAGTCGCGCCGAGCGAAAGGGACCGCCCCGTGGCGATGGGGTGGGCGGCCGGTGGGCGGTGCGTAAGAGGTCGGTGGGAGGTGGGGTGGT
>RRZU010809600.1_pt1 | contig 12563 bp, 7 predicted proteins | sample 2165561 | NCBI WGS metagenome assembly RRZU01 (sample SAMN10456909, study PRJNA506462) | wastewater metagenome | isolation source: wastewater sludge | place: USA: Moscow, Idaho | reverse complement strand
CGGTTCGTACACGTGCCCGAGAAGCGGAAGCTCCTACACCTGCACTGTGACAACCACGTGGGTGAGCAAACTCGGATCGGCATACGGGAGCGCTTCAGGCACCGGCACAGGAACTGCAAGCAGCAACCAGACAACAGCAAGAAATAACGCATTAGCAGCGGCGAAGACCAACCTTGCCACCAAGCTCTATGCTTCCGGCTCCACGTTCTTTGGCCCCATCACCAACTATCCCATGACGGTTCAGGTCTCTGATGTGTACACCCTCGAGGCAAACCTTTCGATTACTGCATCCGCAGGTAGCGGAGCTCTCTCCGTGGTTGCTTCACGGTTCCCGACATATGGTGGTTCATTCCTGGGAAACAGAGGCTTCTACACAATCGCCGATCCGAACGTCAAGCCTGCTCTTTACCAGTCAACCAGCGGTACCACGACCGCCACCTTGAGCAATATCAAACTCACAACTGATGGCGCTGTCGTGAGGGGATACTCGATCGTGGTGGCGGACGCAGAATCGACGGATGTCAACGAGCAAATTACATGGTCAGCGCAGAATGCAGCACTGACTAACAGCCGCGCCTTCACCTGGTTGCCGAATAATCCGGATGCGTGGAAGAACGCGACGACGGACGCTACTCGGCGAACTGCCGCCGTCGGCAATGCGTGTAGTGGAAATAGTGAGAGTAACTGGGCAACTCTCAACCTGGCAAGTCCGTTTAGCTGCAACGGTGGGTCGGCGACCGGAAATAAAAGCGGCACAACTTTGCTGCAGGTGTCTCCGGCAGATACCACCTCGAATTTCTCAGTGACCCAGCAAATGGTCGGTGGTGGCCGGCAAGCGGTTGCTTTCGGTGTCATCGCCTCCGGCGGAAAGGTCAACGTGAATGTTGACGGCAGAATTGTGAATGCTGCGGGAAGTCCCAGCACCACCGATTTCGCCGCCTCTATTACGCGCGAATCCGACAGCCGTCCGTTTGCGACGGCGTCGACAGGCGCCTCCGCACTGAGTGCAACGTCGGGTGCACATCATTTCCCGGTGGCGGCAGGTACGCAGACGCTGTCGTTTGTTTCAGCTCCAACCACAAGTGACGCGATTGCTGCCGCGTACACCCCGGCCTGGGTGTGCGACAAATCGACGACGACGGGGCCGGTGCGCTGGCCCACGTCAGGTACCCGTCCGCAGCCGCCGAGCAAGACCACCGACTTGGCGTTCTTGTCGATTGGCCCTGGCGAGTTCATTGAGTGTACGGTCACCTACACTCCGCCCTTCCTCACCTTGGTCAAGACTGTAGATAGAGCAACGACGGCGGCCTCGGACGGCCCGAATAGCTGGGCACTGAGCGCCGATCAAGCAGGCGTATCGAAAGCCAACGCGGTTGCTTCGGGAACCAAGGTGGCGGTGGCACCCGGAACCTATTCCCTGAGCGAAGCAAGTAGCGGGCTAACATGGCCGCACGGTTACCGGTGGTCGGGATTAACCTGCTCGGGAGCCTCACCTACCGTTACTCGAGATCCACTCTCGCAGGCGGTGACATCCGCGTCAGTGGCAGTGGCCAAGGGCGGTCATGTCACCTGCACATATGCCAACACGGCGAACGAACCGAAACTCAATCTGCTCAAAACAGCGAGCAATGCGGCAGGAACACTGTTGCCCTCCGGTAGCACTCTTGGTGGCGACGGTAGCCTCAAGCCGGGTGACACGCTCACCTACACCCTCACCTTTGACAACACGGCGGGTTCTGCGTCCATGCCCGTTAGCCACGTGGACTACCTTCGTGATGTTCTCGACGACGCCACGTATGTGGGTAACATCCGCTACGGCAGGCTTGCTCCAAGTGTCGTTGCGCCCAGGGTCGCACAGCTGGGAATCACAGCTCAGACCACAAACGTGACAGATACCGCCAATCCACGACTGACCTTCACCGGGGCTGTTCCCGCCTACACCTCGCTCACTGTACTTTTTGACGTCAAGCTCAAGGCGAACGAGAGCGATTGGCAGGCACGCGAGAAGGGGAAAGAGGGAGCAACAGGTGTTCCTGCTGTGGTCGGGTTTGAGCTGAACAACTATCTTGTGCCAAGCGGAGGCCCTGTTCCGACGAGCTGTGCCGTGCAAGGAGATGCTGCCAAGACCTGCACCACCCATCCGGTTCTCGCCTGGACCACGGAGAAGGATTCTCAGCCACTCAACAATGCCTCCCTTCACGTGGGCGGCGATCTGCACTACAAGATCACCGTACGCAAGCTCAACACCAGGGCCAAGGGGGACATTACGGGCATTGTTGTGTCAGATGATCTCACCGAAGTTTTCAAGTATGCCCGGTGGTATCCGGGTGCTCCGGTGCCCTACCCTGCCCGTCAGCGCGGGATTTACTTTTACGACGCCGCGGGTCACGGTGTGATTCCTAACGAGAACGCCGGTTCCCCGAATCCCACCAACCGTTTGCCCAATCGTGCGACAGACGGGGCAGGTGTGGGAGCAAGTAGCGCGGACATCGCCGCGGCGGACGAGTATGTTCATCCGCCGGTGTTTACCCCGCGAACGGTGGAGGATCCGGCGCTACCTTCACCGGTTGATCCAGACCACCCCTCAGCCAAGAATTGGGGAGAATGCCCGGCCAACGTGCGGCCTCCCGGTGCACCGGGCCCCACCAATCCGGCCTGCTTCAACGGAACTTGGGAGCTGACAACGAAGGCTTTCACACTGCCTTCGGAGGCGGCATATGCCGAGGTGTGGCTCTCGGTGAGGATCGGTTTCCACACGGATCTAACTGACCAAGCCAAGGTGACGTGGAGTGACGATAGCTCGATCTCAGACGGTAGCTGGACGAAGTACTGGGTGCCTCGCAGGCAGGCGGCGACGGGTACCTACTTCGTCAACACCGCGACGATTGACCAGGCGGCTACGCCCAGCGTTGCACCGGTCTCGTGTGGGGTCGACGACGCCCGGACGTCACCTGAGAATCCGACGGGTTCGCTGTGTGCGATCCAGCAGAAGGTTGATGCCAACTACTTCGTCATTCGTAAGGATCTCATTCATCGGGTGGGTGGCGCCGTCGTCCGAGATATCAACCTGGTGGGGCATCAGCTCAAGCTCTACATGGACATAGACGGACAGCCGATTCCGGTTGATGATGTGTGTACGGTGCGCGACGAATTTGGCGGCGTTCTTTCGGTATCTGAGAAGACTGGCGGTGAGTGTTCGGGTACGAACGTCACTCCGCTTATGTGCGAGGACTGGAACCAGGCCGAACCCAACTCCCTACCCAACGAGGCCTGCGCTCGCTTCCGGCCGATCCCGGAGGGCGCGCAGGCAGGACGTTGGCGCGCCGATCGTCTGCCTAACGGCACCTATTGGCTGGAAGAAACAAAGGCGCCCACGGCGATTCGGAACGGCCCGGGTAGATGGAATGACGCTCCCGGAACTGGCAACACGACGCGGGTGAGTGGGGCGCAGGTTCTTCCGGAGAGGGTGAAGTTCCGCGTGTCCGGAGGAGAGCCAGGCGAACAGAAATGGCTGTGGGAGGGCGAAACTCTCGCCTCGATGCAGTCACCGGCGGGACAACTGGATGTCTTTGACCCACAAGCTACTGACGGCAGGGATGTTCATCCCCGCTGCCAGATCCCTTACCGGCAGGAAGGTAGCCGCATCAGCTCCCTCCCTACCGCGTGTATCAACCCGACTGGCTATGTCATGGTGCTGACTGACGTCGCTCCCATGCCATTGCCGCGTGCTGGAGGAGCCGCGATCAACACCGCGGTTGCCGGAGTGTTTGCCCTCGTGGTGGCGCTGGCTGGCGTGGTGTGGTGGCGACGCAAGAAGGCGGTGGCGTAACGAAGAACAGACTGTCCTAGAATCCTCCTTTTCTATCCTCGATCGACAAACTGACAACGATTGACCTATCACCATGGTTGTTTTCATGAAGGGAAACACAATGACAATGCAAAAGAAGCGAGGCTTCCTCGCCGCTGCCAGTGCCGCATTGACTGCGCTTGCACTGGGCTTTGGAGGGGCAGCTTCGGCGGCCCCCAACACTCCGGCCAACCCGCCTGCGACGAGTGACGTGACAATCACGAAGCTCACCCAGCCGGATGCCGTGGGAGCGCCAGCCGATGGCGGGGTTCAGAATCCGGTTCCAGTGGGCGCTGAAGGAATCGCGGGAGTGACGTTTGATTACTACCTCATTCCTGGAACAAATGCGGGCCAGCCAAACGATATTGGCACTAACACGGGCCAGGCATGGGCCGCGCAGCAGACTGTTACCAGCCTGGCAGGGAGCATTCCGGGAACCGCGACGGGTTCCTTCCCCGTGACCGTCGCGAGTGGAGAAACGACAGTCACCGACCTTCCCCGAGGCCTCTACGTTGTGCGTGAACGTATCGTGCCCGCGGGCGTCACCCCGGCAGCCGACTTTGTGCTGGCTGTCCCGCTGACGGATTCGGACAACCCGACCGCATGGTTGGAGCACATCTACGTGTACCCGAAGAACTCGAAGATCGCGGGATCGAAGAGCGTCGTGGATGGCGTGGGTGCGAATTCTAATTACGTTGTGGGTGGCAAGGTCTCCTGGACCATCAAGGCCCAAATTCCCCGCATTGCCAACGATGCGGCGGGTGCAACCACACGCTACAAGGCAACGGATGCCTTCGAGATTCGAGACACTCTGGTTGACGCACAGTTGACCTCCACAGCAGACGACATCACCGTGACCTCGCCGGCCGGCCTTGAGAAGGGCGACAACGACGATAACAAGGACTACACCGTCACTTCCGCCACAGCAGATGGTGAAACCACCTGGACGATTGCCTTCACCGCGACCGGTCGGGAGAAGCTCGCCGCTGCCGTAAACAATGCCGCGAACGCAGAGGTTGTGGTTGGACTCGTGACCACCGTGCAGTCGGTTGGCACGGTCACCAACGAAGCGTCCATTTTCCCCGATGGTTCCTCTATCACGAGCAACAATCCGCTGAAGACGGGTGGGGCTACCATCAAGTACGGCAACTACCAGATCGTCAAGAAGAGCTCGGATAACTCCGTGGCAGGAGCCGACCTCGCCGGTGCCGAGTTCAAGGTCTACCTCACGAAGTCTGACGCACTCGCAGCAACCAACGCCGTGACCACCAAGGAAAATCCTGCCGGTCTCTGGATCACCGGAGCAGGCGGTAACGTTACCGTGGGCGGCCTTCGCTACACGAACTGGGCCGACGGCGCCGCTGCCAACGGCACGCCCAAGAGCCAGACATACTGGCTGGTCGAGACCAAGGCGCTTGAAGGCCATCAGCTGCTCGGTGAGCCGGTCGAGTTCGTTGTGGATGATAACTCGGCAACTCAGACCAGCCAGGAGATCATCAACGCCAAGACCAGTGGTGGTGGCTTCGAGCTGCCTCTCACCGGTGGCACCGGCACCGCCATGCTGACCATCGGCGGTATCTTGCTCCTCGCAGCTGTGCTGGTTGTGGCACGTCGTCGCCGCGTCAACGAGATCGCCTAGTACTGACCGTGTGCCCGGCGGACCCGCCGGGCACACCCTCGATCACAGTCCTAAATCCCTGAGAACACCACGGAAAGGAGGTACCCCATGCCTACAAATCATGCTGGGGAGGCCTCCCTTCCGGGGCTCACATGGCCACATCTGGATGACCATCGACCAGCTGATCAGACGCCGACCGGCCCCGTATCTGTTCGTCAGACGCGAGCGGAGACCACAGCGAGCCAAGCTTCGTCGTCGTCACAGAAGTATCCGTGGGTTATCCCGCTCCTGCTGCAATTACTGGCAATGATCGGTATCGGTGCTATTTTCTATCCGGGTGCCGCAGACTGGTTCGCCACGCGGCACCACGGTTCCGAGATTTCGGGATACGTGGAGTCGGTCGAGCAGTTGCCGAGTGCCGAACGGATTGCCGAGGCGCAGCGCGCTCGCGAATACAACGCGCATCTCCCGCAGGGAATCCTCCGCGACCCCTACCTCAACCCGCTCGACGCTAAGAAGCAAGATGCGGCATACGCCGCCTACCAGCAGATTCTCCGGGTGAGTGACAACGACGTGATGGGAGAACTTACGTATCCTCGTCTTGGAATCGGGCTTCCGATGTATCACGGAACATCCGATGACGTTCTGGCGCACGGAGTCGGTCACCTCTACGGCTCCTCACTACCCGTGGGAGGGACCTCCACACATGCGGTTCTCACCTCCCACTCAGGTCTCGTCCACGCCTCACTTTTCTCGAAACTGCCGAAAGCCGTGGTTGGAGACACGTTTCGAATCGAGGTGCTCGGGGAAGCACACTATTATCGCGTTGAATCTATTGAAACTGTCCTGCCCGACGACACCGAGTCGTTGCAGATTATCGCAGGCGAGGAACACGTCACCCTCGTGACCTGCACACCCATCGGAGTGAACACCCATCGTCTTCTCGTTCACGGGGTCCGAATCGCTTCGCCGGACGACGACGGCCTGGGCTCCCGTCCTCTTACCTCTCACAAACATGGGGCCGGATTCCCCTGGTGGCTCGTATGGTTCGTGGGTGGATCTGTGGCTGTGGCGTGGATGCTCTTCGCGCCCACGCGCAGATGGCCCCGTAGTTCTCCTCGAAAGGCAAGCTCGTGAGCGGCTGGCGACTAATGACCTGGCTCGGTGGACTCCTCGGGGCACTGCTCGTTCTTGGCGTTGCGGTAACCGGGACGGTGTATGCGACCGAGCCGAAAAATGCCCCGGCGTTTGCCTCCCTTGACCCCAACGCCCATGCAGCGTTGGTGCTGCACAAACTGGAACAACCCGAGGGTGAGGGAATCCCCGCCACGGGTCTGCCGGATGCGGCAAGTGTGGCCGGGATGATACCGATCCCCGGTGTGACTTTTGAAGCTTGGAAGGTTCCCGGTGTGGATCTGACGAGTGGAGCAGGCTGGGAGAGGGCGCGTGCTCTCGGTGTAGACGAAGCGGCTGAGCTTGTGTCCGGTATTCCTGCGGCAGGTTCCGGAGTGACTGACGCAAACGGCGTTGTGGAGCTCGGATCGCTGGATGTTGGGATGTATTACGTGTCTGAGACGAATACCCCTGCCGGTGTGGTGGCAAGCCCACCCTTCCTCGTGACTCTCCCGATGCCTCATCCCACCGAGGATTCCTGGCTCTATACTGTCCACGTTTATCCCAAGAACGCTCGTGTGGGCGTAACTCTCGGGGTACGTGATGAAGATGCCGTGACCTGCGGAGACACTGTTACTTGGAATGCCCGCGCCGACATTCCGAGAAATGCCGATATTTCCCGATATGTGGTGCGCAACGTGCTGGCCGCCGGGGTGGATCCGGTAGGAGACGCCTCCAAGATCCACGTGGCCATTGATGTTCCCGGAGCCGATCAGCTTGCCTTCGGAACGGATTACACCGTCGTGCAGTTCGGTATGGGGGATGCCGGTTTTGTTGCCTATAAGACGTTGGGTGCCGGTGCTGGTGCCGGTGCTGCCGTCAATCGTTCTGTAGGTGTTGCCGATCGTGTGGTCGCAGGTGGTGAGCGGGGCTTCGACGTCGTGCTGACAACCGCCGGTCTTGCGACACTGGTGAAGTATCCGGGGGCGCAGCTGCGCGTTGATTACCCGAGCCGAATTCTGGGACCAGGTGAACACGCCAACCAGGTGCGGCTCTTTGTTAACGAATCGCTGCCCGTAGAGGACTCCGCCATCACGAAGTTTGGTCCGCTAGATGTCTGGGTACATGAAAAAGGCAACGAATCGAACCCGATTCCGGGTGTCAGATTCCGGCTCTACCTCACGGCCAAAGATGCGCTTGCCGGCCGCAACTGGGTCACCACGGGGGACGTCTCTGAATGGGTTTCCGGCTCGGATGGCATGTTCTCCGTTGGATGCGTCCGATTCTCGAATCATGCAAACGGCCTCAGCCGTGATCCGAACGACCCGCTCTATCGGCCCTATTTTGTTGCGCCGCTTGCCTACCCGGCCGGATGGATGGGGAGCCTTGATCCCCAGGTGGGAGCCGTGACCAATACTGGGCAAGCACTCCGGCTTGTCTTCGAGGTGTGGAGGAGTGGATCGCCCTCGCCGAGTGAATCGCCCTCGGCAGTGCCAAGTGGGAAGCCGGGAGGCACCGGGACGCCTACGGAGAAGCCGAGGTGGCCGGAGCTTCCCATCACCGGAGCTCGAGTTGGCGGTACCCTACTGCTCGCTCTGACACTCATCGGAGTTGGCGTGGTGCTCATCCGCCGCCGCGCATCCGAGGGAGATGAAGCATGACGGACGTTGGTGGGTTGACGGACGCTGGTGGGTTGACGGACGCTGGTGGGTTGACGGACGCTGGTGGGCAGAAGAAACTTGCCGCACGTTCTGGTGTCGTTACCGCGGAAGCGGTTGGTGCGAGACGGACGGGGCGTCGTCGTCGTATCACGGTCAATGTTATCTTGCAGATTCTCGCCATGATCGCGATTGGAATGCTGGTGTATCCGCAGGGCGCTGACTGGCTGTCCCGGATCGGCCACAATGCCGAGGTCTCGGGGTATGTGGCGCGGGTTGCCGATACGCCGAGTGAGGAGCGCGAGAGAATTCTTGAGGCGGCCTACGCCTACAATGACCAGTTACAGCCGGGGCCGTTGACAGACCCGTACACGTCACTCGCCGAGGACGAGGCGCTTCGTTCGGAACTCTATCTGGCGTACGAGGAGATGCTACGGATCTCCGGGACGGAAGCGATCGGAACACTCAGCTATCCTGAGGTAGGAATTGGCTTGCCGATCTATCACGGAACCGCGGACGATACGATTTCGCGGGGGATCGGGCATCTGTACGGCACGTCGCTGCCGGTGGGTGGGCCCGACACACATGCCGTTCTTACCTCCCACTCTGGGCTGCCGCATGCGCAACTCTTTTCCCCGCTACATAAGACGGAGGTGGGGGATACCTTCTGGATTTCGGTGCTCGGTGAGGACCATTACTACCGCGTGGAACGCATCGAGACCGTGCTGCCGGGACAGACTGAGTCGCTCAAAATTGTTTCCGGGGAGGACTGGGTCACGCTCTTCACGTGTACGCCGATTGGCGTCAATACGCATCGCCTCATGGTCCACGCCATCAGGATTCCAGATCACGAAGCGCTGGGCATCGAGGATATCGCTGGAGATGGTGTCACCCTGGGATTCCCATGGTGGGCTGTGTGGTTCGTAGGTGGATCTTTGGCTGTGGGGTGGCTGCTATTCGCGCCGCGGCGGCGTCGTCGTTCTGCGAATAGCCGAGCCTTGATGTAATAGGTGAGCGAAAAAACGCCGGAACAACGCTCGGTTATTTCACTTTCCCTCGGTTATTTCCCACGCGGTCCCGGGATGTCCCGCGCAGTCCCGGGACTAGAGCGGAAATCAGGCGAGTTTAGAGTCTCTGCGCACTGGTCGTGTTTTCTGGGTGAAACTCCGATCTGCTTTCGCTGGGTGTCTTCTCCCCGTCGAGCCCTCCCTGGTGCCCTGCGCCGGGGAATTCAGGAAGCGATCAATCAATCGGGACAGAGACTGGGGATCGTTGAGTTGACGCCATGAGAGGTTAAGAACCCGATACCCGGCGAGCCGAAGCAAGGATTCACGTGCGCGTTCCTCCGCAACCTTGCGCTCTCGTTCGGCCCCGGTCCCATACTTGGCCTCACCATTGAACTCAACAACTACTTTTCTCTCATGCCATGTGAAATCAGTGAAGAACTCATGTCCTTCGAGATCAAATCGGCACTGGAGCTCCGGCACCGGAAACCCGTACGCATGTATAAACCACAGGAATCGCGCCTCGGCGACGCTTTCCAGGAGTCCCTCGGCTCGCATGATGATCTGCCTGGCTCTTGCCCTGCCACTCACCCGCGGCAGCTTGTCAACTATGGTCAGGATTTGTGCTCGTGCGGCTGCCTCGCGCAACAGGAAGTCCTTGCGGTAGGTCTTCCTGTCCCGGTAGTTCGACCCCGAGGATGCCAACCGTCCAAGTATCGAACACACTGTAATGAACGCCGACTCACTCCCTGCGAGCCGAGCGACATCAACAGCGGTTCGTTCCAGACTTGTCAACGCAATCCCATTGACTTCAAGAATCTGGTCCAACTGTGGGACCGGGATCATCGGCCGATAGCAGATGGGATTGGGTGTTGTCGGTGGTGCTGGTGTTGTCGGTGGTGCTGGTGTTGTCGGTGGCAGCCCCAACTCTCGCAAGGTTCTCCGTCCCTTATCGCGATAGACAAACACGTCACTGACAGGTGGCCACAACGGATGCCCGAGAAGCATACTGGCGGTGGGACCTGCGAGAACCGAGTCGTCCGGGCTTGTCTCGGCTACCGCGAGCACGTGAGCGAGATGCACATGCTGATGTGCCTGGGGACTACTCGGGTGTATCCCATCAGGTATGGGTTCGGCAAGGACCCCGCGGGTTGGTCGCCACCAACCAGCCTTCTGAAGATCTTCGATCTCAGACCTCGACAAACTGGCTGTTGTGACAACCTTGGGCCAGGAGATTACCTCGGGGTTATAGAACATGTTCCCAATCCTGCACCTGGAAGGAAAATGTTGCAGAAGTTATCCCCAGATTTGGGTTGCGGGGTGAAGAGTGGGGTCGAGAACGGTACCGCAGCTTGTGGATTGAGGATGATCCTTCCGAATAACCGAGGGAAAGGTGAATAATCGAGGGTTTTGTCGCCGTTTTTTCACTCGGTTATTACATGAAGGCTCGGTTATTCGTACGACGACGTAGCGGACGGGAGTACATCGCACACCTTGCGTAGAGCTGGTCCTTAACTAAGTTCCCCGAAACAGGTACTACCAGTAACACCCTCGCGTGCGGCGATGGGGCTAGTGTTAAAAGGTAGCTGTTGAATGGTTCGGACCCACGTTGAACTGGTTGAGCTATGGGTCGGATGCAACGAAGGAGCACGCCATGGGCGCACAGGATTTTGAGCAGATTTTTCCCCTCGGCGAGGAGAACACGGCGTTTGGTCAGTACTTCATTGGCCAAAGTTACCTTGCCTCGCTGACCAGCGAGGGCGTTGGAATCAACAACGTCAGCTTCGAGCCGGGTTGCCGCAACAACTGGCACATTCACCACGCCACGAAGGGTGGCGGCCAGATTCTGCTCTGCACCGCGGGCAGCGGTTGGTACCAGGCTGAGGGCGAGGCGCCGGTGAGTTTGGAGCCGGGTTCGGTGGTCAACATCCCCGCGGGTCTCAAGCACTGGCACGGCGCGAAGGCGGATTCGTGGTTCAGCCACGTTGCCATCGCTGTGCCCGGCGAGAACACGAGCAACGAGTGGTTGGAGCCGGTGGAGGACGATTATTACAACGCCCTCTCGCAGGACTAATTGGATCGAACGAAGGAAGTAACACATGATTCTGAACGAGACATACACACTGTCCAACGGCGTCGAGATCCCGAAGTTGGGTCTGGGCACCTGGTTTATTGCCGACGACGTCGCCGCGCAGGCCGTTCGTGACGCCCTCAGTATCGGCTACCGAAACATTGACACCGCGCAGGCGTATGGCAATGAGCGTGGTGTGGGCGAGGGCATCCGCACGGCCGATGTGGCGCGCGAGGATCTTTTTGTCTCAACGAAGCTCGCCGCCGAGATCAAGGACTACGAGGGCGCGCTGGCCGCGATTGACGGTTCGCTCGCGAAGATGGGGTTGGACTATGTGGACCTCATGTTGATTCATAGCCCGCAGCCGTGGTCCGACTTCCGCGGTGGCGATTACTCCAAGGGTAACCGTGAGGCGTGGCGTGCTTTGGAGGAGGCGTATGAGGCGGGAAAGATCTGTTCGATTGGTGTCTCGAACTTCCTAGAGAAGGACGTGGAGAGTCTGCTGGAGACGGCAAAGGTGGTCCCGCATGTCAACCAGTTGCTGGTGCACGTGGGGAATACTCCGTCTGAGCTGCTGGAATACTGCGCGTCGAAGGAGATTCTGGTGCAGGCCTACTCACCCATCGCGCATGGTGCCATCCTGGGGAATCCGGCCGTGGCGGAGGTGGCCGAACGTTACGGCGTGAGTGTTCCGCAGCTGTGTATTCGCTACACGCTCCAGCTGGGCACGCAGTCGCTGCCCAAGACTGGCAACCCGGAGCACATGCGTGACAATGCCCAGGTGGATTTTGCCATCTCGGACGAGGACATGGCCGCGCTACGCGATCTTGATGACCGCGATTACGGCGAGTACACCGCTTTCCCCGTCTACAGCGGTAAGTAGAGGTGAAGTGTTGATTGCGATCTGAGGTCCACAAGGTTTGTCCTTGATAACATGCGGATTGTGGGCAAGAAGCAAGGAGAATCAAGGGCGTCGCGAGGCTGCGTTCCGCAGCAGCAAATGAGGACGTGGCATGATCATGTGGACCCTGCGCATCCTTCGGTTGTTGCGCTGGATGAATGGCTGGCTTCGCTTCCCACATTTGCTCGTGCACATGAAGAGGGCGAGATTGATGCTCTGTTTGAAGCCGCCGCTTACGGTGAATTGTGGGAATCTGCAGACGCCAGTACTCCGATCAAGCCAATTCATTACCAGCCTGACGTGTACGAGTTGCGTCGAAAAGCTCTGAAGAAGGCTCTTCGCTTCTACCAT
>RRZU010954357.1_pt1 | contig 12565 bp, 8 predicted proteins | sample 2165561 | NCBI WGS metagenome assembly RRZU01 (sample SAMN10456909, study PRJNA506462) | wastewater metagenome | isolation source: wastewater sludge | place: USA: Moscow, Idaho | reverse complement strand
TCTGTTATTAACAAGATTAAGTTCAGGGAATGACGATGGCATTCTGTTGTAAAATTTATTTTTTATTTCTTTGGTAACATCATCAACGGATAACTTAAATTCTCTAAGACCTTTTATAAGAATTTCATATGGTGTGACTCCAAACGTAGAGTGACTAAAGTTAGTTACAGTGATACTTCTCATAGTACTATTTTCTTTAAACTCTTCTTCATCAAATGTTATTTCACTTATATTTTGTTTAACTATCTCATAAGCTATTTTGTTTTCTATATAACTCTCCAGTAAATGTTTTTCATTTTGCTTAAGCATTTCAGGGGGGTCTACCAACCCTGTGATTGCATACACTTCGTTTGATAAATCCCATATATTTAGCTTAACGCTAAAATCATCACCAATATACGTAAGTCCTTTTTCTCCAAGTCTCCTTTTAAACCTATCTATCGATGAAAAATAAAAAGTTGGTTTTTCGTGTATATAAGCCGATGTTTCTATAACTTTATCATCTATTTCAAATTTAATTATATAAATATAATCTTTCTCAAATTCGAATTCTGCCTCAAAGTTTGAATTTAATTCTATATAAGTTTCGTTTACGAAAAAATCTTTAAAGTCTAATAGTTCGTATTTTTGCACAAATATATTTTTTAATAAATCAAGTTGTGTGGTACCGCACCACTTCACTACCACCCCATCTTTATTCACCTTAAAACCTAAAGGCCAACCTTTTATTTTTAAATTATCTGGTTTGCCTATTAAAAAATCGCACGGATTTGTTTTTGGAAAAGCAAGTCCAGTTTGAGGAACATCAACAACTTTAACAGTTCCGAGCACTTCTTTGAATTCTTTACCTTCTACAGAATAAGTAAGGAACATAACTACGTCGTGCCCTCTCAATAAGTGCAAAATAATCCTAGATTCAGACCATATGTTTTCAACATATAACGGGATATCTCCATTTTTATCTACAAGTTTAAATTGACCTTTTTCAATTATGCTTTCTATTTGTAATCCGTTAATTGTAACACTTTCGTTTTCAATAATGAATTCCATTTTTCACCTTCTTTTTTATAAAAAAAATACAGAGTTTAAAAACTCCGTATTATTTTTTCAATTCTTTTTCCAGTTTTTCTTTTTCAATTACTAAGTCTTTATTTGCTTTAGTAAGTTCCGCATTATCTTTTTTAAGTTGGGCAATCTCTTTATCTTTTGCTTTTAAAGTCTCTCCCATTTTTTCTTCAATTTCTTTTATTTTTGCTCCAACTTCAGCTTGCACAGTTTGCATTTCAAGCTTATTAGTTACACCAGATTTTATTTCTTTTAACAATGTTTCTGTTAAAGGATCATCTTTTTTAGCTCCAGCAAAAACTATAACTTCTTTTTGAATAAGCAAAAAGTTTTCTTTTACTTGATCTAATGTTAATTCATGAACAGGTTCCACTAAAGTAAATACAGGTCCATCACCTTTCAATCCCATTCCAGAACTTTTTTCAGTGTTTAATTTATATTTATAAGTTTTAACTTCTTCCATTTTTTACCCTCCGTTTATTTTGCCAGGGGGTGGTAGCCACCCCCTAACTTATTATTTTAATTTGCTTAAAATTCCTTGAGCTTCTGTCATACTAACATGAATATGTCTCATTAAGTCGAATTTAGGTTCTTTTCTTATTGCAATGTTTTTTATTACTCTTATTGCAGAACCTTTGAAAAGAGCTTCAAATTTATATCCTTCTTTAAAATGAGCTCTATAGTATTCTCTAAAGTCATCTTCTTTATCGATGAATGACATAGGTCTTTGTTCAGCATACATAACTGCTTTAGAAGGGTCTAATAAATACATATTAGTTAATGGGTCAACACCACATTTAACTGGTTGTCCTAACTCATTTACATAGTATTCTTTTTTAGCTTCTTTAGATAAATCATGGTTTCTGTAAACTATATCTCCTTCAACAAACTCAGGTACAAATCTACTTACTATGAAAGTAGTTTCGTGACTTGCTAATCCAGAAGGTATAACAGGAGTTATTCTGTTGAACTCTCCGCTTCCTTCAGTTTTGAATTTTCTTATTAAAGGTTCATTAGCTCTTCCAACTTGACCTGTTGCTCCCATCATTTTAGGGTACCAAACAAGTCCTTTTTCTTTAATGTACTCTTTCATTTCAGGAGTTGACATTAAAGCTTTATATCCATTTGGAGAGATTATACAAACTGAATAATCATGTCCTCTTTGAAGTCCTTGGAATTTAACCTCTTCGAAGTCAGCTTGAGTAATTGTCATATCAGGCACTCCACCATTTTCTAAAGAGAATCCTTTTGAACCTCCTAACTTAGCCGAATTTGGATCTAAGTTATCTATATCTACTACTCCAAAATTATGTAAGCAAGCTATTGCTTTCATGTTTTTCCATTGGATTAATGCATTTTTTGCAACCATGAAATGTAGTTTTAACATGTCATAGTTAGTTGCAGCTAACTCTTGGTAAGTTAAATGCACAGCGATACCAGATTGCCCCATAGAAGCATAGATATCCATTGCATCCCCAATGTTAGTTGTTAAAAGGTCTTGTCTTCCAGAATAATCTAATCCACCAGGAGCTTCCATTTGTGCATAAGGCATTCCAACTATTTGACCTGGTTCTAACGATACAGGGATAGTAAAGTATTGATGTATGTCTGGCTCTGTAGGAAGAATTTCTAATCCGGCCCAAACTATTGATTGTTGCATTACAGTTAAAACACCACCGATTGCAAAGTTATCTTTAAGAACTCCAGCAACTTCTCTCATTTCTGATACAAAATCAGAAGCTCTCAATCTTCTACCATCTGGTGCAAAACCATTGTTTTTGAAAACTTCAGTATAGAAATCAACTATTGCTGAAAGTTCTTTTGTAGCGGCAGCTGAATCCTCAGCTTTTTCTCTACTAAATAATTTTGATTTACCTTTTGCAACGTTATCTTTGAAGCTTGTAGCAAGGAATTTTCCTTCAAATGCAACATCACAAGCTTTCATTCTTTTAACAGAATCAACAACTTTTTCATTGTCATGAATTCTCATATCTTTTAAAACAGTTTCTTTTTTTCCATCTACTTCTACAACAACAGGCATTTTTTCCCATTTATCAAACATAACACCAGAGTATTTCTTACCAGAAATTCTATCGATGATTTGGTCTACCGTTAAAATATTATCCATTCTTTACAACCTCCGCTTATCTTTTTCCTATAAGAGCAAATATTAGTTTGCAGTTATAAGTTTCTTTTCTTTTGTATTTCACATTAGAGTTTCTTGATTGATTTGAGAAGTCAAAATCATATTTCCAGAAATCCCAATAAGTTGGTAAGAATCCGTTAGTCATTGGTCCAACCATGTTTAAGTTAGGATCATCATAATCAGTTGCTAAGTAAGATTTATCTCTTGGCACTTCAGAGATATCTACTACTGAGTGAACTTTTGCTACAGCTTGTCTTATAGAATCTCTTTTTTTTCCATAAACAATTCCTGATACTCCATGAGGTCTTTCTATTTCACTTTTACCTAAAGTATCTTTTTCAGCTTCTATCCAAACTCTCCATTTACCATGTCCAGCTTTAGGATTTAATAAACGGTCAGCATCTGAAGGGTTATCAGGAGCTATGTAGTCTCCAGGTTTTATATCATATTTATTGTTTTCACCTTTATAAATATGAGGAAGTATTATGAATCCTTCTTGGTCTATTTGAGAACCTATTTGGAATTCATCAAGAACTTGTCCACCTCTTGTATAAGGGTTTTGTCTACTGAAGTAGAATATCCATCCAGCAGGAGTGTTTGCTTTGAAAGTATGTGTATCTCCAGCATTTACTGGCACAAGTCTTCCTGTATCTTCTTTCATAACTACAGAATTTGCATCTTCAGCTGTATATGTAACAACTCTATCTGTTCCACCATTAGCATGAACTAAGTAAAGACTATTATCAGGGTCCATAGCTACTATAGTTGCAGGGTCAAATACAAATCTATATGTATCTGGGAATCTATTGTCCATAGGTGTTGTTAAAACTGGTAATCCTGGATGAGGAATAGGATTTCCTTCTTTTGAGAATACAGGTGAGAACTCATGTTCCGATTCAAAGAATTTCGCTTTAGACATCATACCTGGTTGCATAAAAGCGGCTTTACCAAGAGCAGCGTTAGCTCCTGTGCCAATATTAAATTGTCTATTCATTTCTATTTACCTCCATTTTTTTTAATAACCTAAAAATTCAAGAACTGTATCAGTTTCTGGAGTTATCGAATCATTTTTTTGTTGTTGATTTTCAGCTCCTTGAGTATCAGTTCCTTGTCCATCAGTTTTTTGAGAAAACGGATTGTTCGAATCTGAATTGTTCAAACCTTTAATTTTCTCATTAGCCTCAGCTAAATCTTTTTTCATTTTTTCAAATGCTGTTTTTTGTTCATCAGTCATATTAGCCATATCAATTTCTTGATTATCCTCAGCTTGACCTCCTGCCGATTGACCTGTTGTTGATTGGTCTTCAGTGTTTGCTTCTTCTTCACCGTTATCACTAGTCGGTTTATAAGCTTCGAATTTAAAATCTTCAGCTGTTGCGTTCCCAACTAATTTAACAAGTTTTCTAACAATTTCCAATTCATCTTCAGTTTTTGCTTCGTCTAAGACTTCAAGGACTTTAGTTTTAAAAGCATCATTTGCAACTTTATCAAGTTGTAACTCAGCATTATCAACTATTGCGTTTTTTAATAGTGCGTTCACTACGATTCCTCCTCCTGTATTATTATTATCAGAAGACTGATTACCTTGAGTTCCTGTATTTTGAGAATCATTTGTTTCCATAGCATCAACTTCACCTTGGTTATCGTTTGAACCAGGAGCAGTTGTGTCATTCAACAAAGCAATTACTTCATCATCAGAAAGTATTTTACCAGTCTTTGTGTTATAAACAACTTTTTGACTTGTATCATTTGCAGGGTTATAAACTCTTGAAATTTCTACAGGTCTTCTTCCATCAAGTATTGGAATACATTTTATTGATTTACCGTCTTTTTCATATGTCTCTCCTATCCTGTGGTTGCAATCTTCATGGTAGTAACTATTCCCACAAACATTACAATCAGCTTTAGTATACACGCTTCCTTGAGAAAAAGTTACAAACTCTCTATCAATTATGCTTTGCACACCTTTATCGTTAATATCACATTTAAGGATGTTAAAACCTGTACCGGTTTTTTCTTTATCTAGGAAGTGAGCTTTTACTTGATTAGGTAAATCATTTTTTGTAGATGCCATAACTCTTCCGTTATCTCTTCTAACATAATATGAATCTCTTACCCTTCCAAGCATTGAAGGAGTGTCACCCCAACTTGAATTAATTATATGGTCTGTCATTAATGGTTTTTGATAATCTTTTGTCCATCCACCATTTGCTGAAGCCATAATTGCAGAATCTCTATATTGTCTAGCATTTATTTCTTTGTCACTAGTTGTTTCAAGCAAATACACTTGAAGCCCTAAATCAGTAAACTTTTTAGTTAACTGTCCACTTGTAGAGTCTCCTGTATTTAATGAAAAGTCATTCGATGTTTTTCTATTTACAGAAAAAAGCGAATCGAATTTATTTTGGTCTAGTTCCATCATTTCTGTATCAGAAACAAATAATCCAACAATATCTGTTTTTTTATCAACTACATACAATGTAAAAACCTCCTTATTTTTTAATATATATATTTTTTTTACTTTTTCATAATTTTCTAATTTTTCTTAGAAGGTTTACTAGAATTTCTAGCACCATATTGATTTGTTGGGTTAGTCTGGTTTCCTAATAATTTTTGTTGAGCCTCTTGTTCTGACCTTTGAGAAGAAAAAGTTGTTTTAAAATTCATTTTTTTATTCATACGTTTTTCAAACTCTGCTTGATCTACAGAACCAGTAGTCCATAAATTAGCATGATGTTTTTCTTTTCTTTCAACTTTATTAAAGTTTTCATTAGCTTTAATAAACACCATATCTTCTTCTTTTATATTTTCACCAAACAATTCATAGTTAAGTTGCATAAATAATTTTCTATTAAGTTGCACAACCAATCTTTGTTGGTAACTATCCACTTGGTCTTCTTCGCCAGTAATATCAGCTTCAGCAGATTGTCTTCCAGCACTACTTGCTCCAAGGCCAGTTTTAGAACTTCCAGTAGAAGCAACCATTCTATCCGTGAATATATTTATAAGAGGGACACCATCAACATAAGATATATCAGTTTTTTTAATCTCAGCTCTACCGGTCAACACAGGTATTTGTTCTTGCTTCATTCCTGATAAGTAGTTAATAATACTAACTATCTCTTCCTGGGGCGCTCCCTTTTCTTTATCCCCAACGGTAACATAAGGTTTTTGTTCGGTAGCATTTATGAAGTTTCCAGCTGCCGCATTCTCTAATTCTCTTTTTAAAGAAGAATCTTCTATTGCCGTTCTCATCATAGGAACCCCGAAGATTTCATCTATTTCTTTATTAAAAGTTAAATGAACGACATTTCTATAATCAAATGTTATGTTGTCTCTTACGAAAGCCGACCTATCTTCTGGAATAAATTCCCACTCAAGAACTGAAAAACCAAGTTTTTTCTTAGGCCTCCACCTTACAGGCGGCATTAAAGTTAAAGCTTCGGTTTTGTTTTTAGAATAATCATTTTTCTTGTGTATATAAATATTACTGTAATGGATGTTATGAACTAAATCGTCAAAAAACGAAGAAGTCGTGTGTCCAGATTTATTTAGTATACCAGTAAAATAATCTTTCATTTTCTGAATTTTTATTTCGTTGCTTTTTTCATTTTTTTGGTTTTCCACATAAAACGAAAATGCATCAGAAACCATTTTGTGTTGAAGATTCCAAAGAGCTCTAGCGATGTAACCATCGGTATTTCTAGCTTCTTTTAATGCTTTGATATCAGCTTCTATATTTCTTGTAGAATTGTTTCTTCCACCGTAATTAGAGAAAAAGTTGCTTTTGTACAATTCAGAACCGCTAATTCCGAACTTATGCACGTCATCAGGCACTCTCTCTTCCTGGGCGTAAGGTTTTATAAAATCTGTCCTGGCTGTTGAAAATAAGTCTCTAAAATATTCTTTATTCTTGTCTTTACTCACTCTATTCTATTCCCTCCTCTCCAGCCTTTATTCTTGTTTCATTATACAGGAAAAAAATCAAAAAAAAATTTTTTTGGTTTTTCTAAAAAAATAAGGGGTGGTAGCCACCCCCTAGCATTATTACAGAAACCATTTCGTTTGATATTTTTGAGAATTGTTTAGAACTTCTTCTATCAACGAAACCGAGGTTTTCAAGTATTTAGCTATTTCTTTTATAGCTTCGAACTCTCCGTACTTCTTTATTTCCTTTTCATTAAAATTCATAACCATATTGAGATTTTCCATTTGCTCCATCTGTTTTCTTAAGGCAGGTTGTATAAATGTTTCCATAAAACTATCCATGGCTTTTACTATTTTTCCAGTAAGGTCACTAATTTTAACACTACTATCTTTATCCTGTGACCCTATAAAATCCAGAACTATGTCAACACTTGGTTCTATTTTACTGTACCCATCAAGGATTGAACAAGCCGCTCTTTTAGATTTGATATATTCCTTTGCAGATGTTTCAAATATTTTTCTATTCTTGTAAAAATAGGATAATCCATCTAATATTTCATGTCTTTTTTGAGTTAACATGTCATCTATACCAGCTCTATTTTTCCCATCTTCTAAATAGAAATTCAATATTCTTTCTCTTTCTGCAAAATTTTTAGAATCTCTTTTATAATCTATAGCAAGTTTATAAACTTCTATTTCTGGATAATTATATAAAACTCTACTTATAACAGTTAAATCATCAGTCCAAGACCTATCAACTTCAAGGTCGATTACTGTTCCATTTTTATTTTTATCCAGGATATCAAATTCATTTATAGCATTCAAAATCCCTTTCGAATCAACATCATAAGAACCACTACTGCTTTTCATATAATATGTATATAGAAAAATTTTAAACTCATCAATAGATACATTTCTATATTCTGAGTTAAAAATATTAGAAGAACTAAACACTGTTTCACCGTTATTTTTCAATCTATATTTATATTGCAAATAATTAGAGAATGTAAAAAACAAATGGAACTTAGCTTCTACAGTGTGATTACCTGTTTTAAGAACATTAATATCTACAGATAGTTTTTTAGAAACTATCTCTAAATAGTCATCCGAAAAATTAAAATCTAAAAACTTCTTAGTGTTTTCATATATCGACAAATTCCTTGTTAACGAATATAATCCGAAACCAACATTTTTAGCTTTTTTATAAAACACATCATTTTCAACACTAAACACACTATTTAAAATTTTTTGTTTTCCAGCACCACTATCCAAAGATTTAGCAACATTATCAACAGTAACTACATTTTCGTATACTTCCAATGGTGTAAGTCCTAACTTCCCAATTTTCTTATTTAATAAAAAATTAACAGCGAGAACTATCGAAGTATTCACTACCACCCCTTTAATAGCTCTTATAGAAGCACCTTTTAGGGTAGGCGGAGTTTTAGGAAACAACTTAGGTTTTATCAAATCAAATGCGCTACCAAGTTCATCAAGGTCTCTCGAAAGAGTGCTTAAATTTTTAAGTATACCCATTTCAATAAATACGACATTTAATATTTCAGAAACGAATTGAGTTCCATAAGCCATATCTTCCCTTATACTTTTAGCAACACTTTGCATTTTATCAAATGGTATATCTGAGACTAATTGACTTGCAATACTTTTACTATCTCTCGTGCTATAGTTATACCCTGTGGCAAAAAACCTAAAAAAATCATCAGCCCAGGAGAAAATTTTATTATTAGCTGTATTCCATTTAGCAACTTTTATAAACAGTATTTTGTATGAAATGTTTTTATAAGTTTCCTTATATTTTTCAGCTATTTCTTCAAATCTGTTTTCAAATTCAAAGTTCTGTTTGTTGAGCCCTAATTTTATTTCTTCACTCATTATATAATCTTTAAAAGCATCATAGCTTCCCAATATACTTTCTTTTTTCTTAGAATCTGTTTTATTATAAATATCCAAAATGCTTTCAAATCTTTTTGTATTTTTAAAATAAAAATAAATTGTAAGAAATATTACCAAGTTCCAGAAGTTAGCAAATTCTTTACTTTTTTCAAAACCAACATTTTGCTTAGGCATTCCTATTCCAAACTTTTCCTTAAGCTTATCTATTTCAGCCTTATAACTGTCTTTTTCTTGTTTTGCAATATTATTTAGATAGTTTTCTATTCCATTTGTAGCATTGTTTTCGGCAGCCTTTATCTTATTTTCAAATAAAAGTTTTTCACCTTTATTTTGTTCAAAAAACATTTTACATTTATCTTCATCTTTCCGTTTCCAAAGGTGGAATATCATTCCGGCCATATTAAACAAAACAGCATAAATGCTATAAGGCGCTATAACTCTTTTATATTTGTCTCTCATTTCGAAACCAAAACCAAACTTGTTTACATACTCCATATGTGTAGAAGCAGACATAAACTCAGCACTAAACCTTTTAGCAGCTTCAATTTTTTCTTCTGAAAAATTTCTTCCATCTATAGAAAACTCTAATGGAAGATTAACTTGTATACCATCATACATAACTTTATTGAAAATCTGAGTTTGCCATATACTCCAGGCCATTGAGTTATCATAAACTTCGCCAGCTTCAGCAGTTTTAAATCTCTCCAATATAGGGTCTATAAGAATCATAAATAACTCAACATAAACTCTATCATTCATATCTTTTGTAAAAAATTCAGTTTCTAAATACTTGTCATAAATTTTAGATTTTAGGCTGCCTTCCAAGAAAAAATGTTCATCTACATATGATAAATAAGACTCAAACAAATTAAACAAACTAGTCCCATAAACAACATAATTTGTACCTTTTCCAGTGTTTACTATTTTAGCTTCAATGAGGTCTTCAAAAGCATCATTCTTTTTAGTTTCATCAACCAAAGGAATTAAAACTTTTTCAGGCCCAATAGTTGGAATAGCAAGTTCTATTTGTTCAAAAGTTATTTGAGTACCAGTTATTCCAACAACTTTGTTAACCATGTTTTCAGCCAAAACATATACATCTGTAAAGTCTTTGGTTACAGTACCAGTAACTACTTTAGATACACTTCCATCGCTATTAACCTTTTCAAACTCTTCAGCTTTTTCTTTAGCTTTTTCTTCTACTTTTTTAGCTTCTTCTAAAACAGTATCGACACCATCAGTTTTATTAAGGTTTTCATTTTTATATTCTTCGTAAATTGGCGGAACATCATCTTCAAATTCATTATCAGGAATTTCATCTTCTTCTATAGTTACATAGATAGTATTATCGCTTTCACCATCATCAAGTAAATTCGGGACAAATTCTTCTTCCTCTTCAGTATATACCCAAGTGTTATCCACAGCATAAGAACCAGCCTCTACAGTTTCTTTATAATAGCTAGAACCAGTCCCTGTAGAACTAGAGCCAGATGACGTGGTTCCAGAACTAGCGGGTATAGTCAAATCCACATCCATAGTTCCAGTTGAATAAAAAGCAATTTCTGTTTTTTTTCTATTAGCTGCTGCATATGTATTCGTCATCCAAACTTCTGATAATTTAGCCAATGTCCCTTTGACATCACCATTAGTTCTTTTAGCATTTTGATGAGCTATAAATGCGCTAGTCCAACGCGTATTGAAATCAACTTTAGAAGTTAATATTCCAGAACCTGTTAAGTAAAATAGTGATGCAGCCGCCCCTAGCTCGTAATCTGTCATTTTGCTTAAGTCTACTTTACTGCCGTAATTTTTTTCCAGTGAACTTAAAAACTCATCTATATAAATAAAAAATTCAACTTCTGATAGTTCCATAGCTTGTTTCATTGGTGTTCTTTTAGTCTTAGGGTCGTAAACCAAATATTCTCCTAAAACAAATTTAGCACGATTTTTTTTTTTTTTTTAACTTCTTCCATTCGAAACATAAGGGTAGGAAGTGTTATTATAAATATTACCAAACCCTAACGGAGTGTAGTCTCCAACTTGTTTTGCTTTAGCACCTTTATAATCAGCATTATTGATTTCGGTAGAGATTGCATTATAAAGGTCCATATCTTCAAATCCCCAAAGCATTCTAAGTGCTTTTTGTAAATTGGTATTTTTTTTCAAATCATTTTTTGCACTCGCAACGCTTTGAGCGCTTGCAGTTTTAGGAACATCTGTTTTTTTCGTAGATACATTTCCATAAGCGACCCAGGGAAGTTTACCTGCAATCTTCCAGTTGTTTTTTCTATAATCAGGTCCAACGCACATTACCTTGTTACCTTTAGTGGTAGCCTCTACTATTTTACCGTCCCCAACAAAGAATCCTATGTGACCGTCCATCCATAAAGCCATACCAGGAACCAAGTTTTTGTTATACCATTCTTTAGTACTTTCTGCTATATTAATCGGACTCTCAAACTTGTCTTTAATATTATTAGCTGTAGCGTTAAACTTCATATTGTTTTCACTTATAAATGTTCCGTCTTCTTTCCAGCCATAAGCACTTACAGCAAGGACAAGTCCGCTGCAATCAAATCCAAAAGCATCATTAAGTTCGCCTCTTTTAAGCTCCATTAATAAATCTGTACCTCTGTTATCCTGGTTATACCATTTTTCATGAATCTTTATTTGTTTTTTTACAAAGGATTCTGTAAGTTTTTGCCCGTGAGCACCCCAAACATATCTAGTTTTTTGCTTAAGAACTTTTGCTAATTGTTCCACAACGACGGAGGAACGAATTATTTTTTCCAATTATAGTTCGCCCCCTTTACTTAAAAACCCACTCTTTAATTGAATTTCCCTTTTTAAATCTTTAGCCTCTCTATATGTATTTATCTTTTCTGATTGTTCCGAGGTCGTTGAAGAAGTGACCTTTTGATATAAAATATTTACATTATGCATTTGTTCATCATCATTTATAAGCCTTTTCATTAAATCCTCCTAGAAATTGTAGCTATATTTTATACCTTTACTTGTATATCTATTTCCATTGAATACTTCAAGGTTTAATTCTTTAGCTTCGCACATATCTATGTCCTCCATACTATTTTTTAGAATAGTCCAAATATTACTTGGGGAAATATCGTCATATGTTTTATCACCATCTTGAATACCAGTAACATAATTGTCGTTCCTTTCGTTGTCATTGTATAAAATATGAAATCCTTTTTGATACATTTCTTTAGCCGTAGAAGGAGTAAGCTTTCTGTACTTATTCATTTCTTTTAAAGCATATGTATCAATGTTGCTATAAACTTTTATAACAGCTGAGAGCTTAGAATCTAATGTAATTTCGTCATTTTCCCCAACTGTGTATAACTCTTCTTTTTCAACAAACTCAAAAATTCTAGCAAAATTTAATCTATAAAACATTTCTACTTGAATTTCAGAGTAATTCGCTAAGTCGAATTTCTCGAAATTTTCGAAAGAATATCCACTTCCATCCTGGTTAAGTTGAGGCATTTTTATATA
>RRZU013216065.1_pt1 | contig 12567 bp, 12 predicted proteins | sample 2165561 | NCBI WGS metagenome assembly RRZU01 (sample SAMN10456909, study PRJNA506462) | wastewater metagenome | isolation source: wastewater sludge | place: USA: Moscow, Idaho | reverse complement strand
TCTAGCTTCTGAAACAATTGATAATAATGTTGATTTACCCACATTTGGATAGCCAACTAATCCCACATCAGCCAATAATTTTAATTCTAGCTTTACTACTTTTACTTCACCTTTTGTTCCTGGCTCTGCATATCTAGGTGCTTGTCTTGTAGCTGTGGCAAACTTAGCATTTCCTTTACCACCTTTACCACCTTTTGCTATTATAAAAGAACTGTCTTTATCTTTTATATCAACTAATACTCTATTAGATTCTGCATCTTTAACTAAAGTTCCAACTGGAACATATAATATTAAATCTTCACCCTTTTTACCATATTGTTTTTTATTTCTACCTTGCTCACCATGTTCAGCTTTATAATTATGTTTATATCTAAAATCCACTAAAGTATTTAAACCTTCATCAGCTTTTATAATTATACTTCCACCATCGCCGCCATCGCCACCTGCTGGACCACCCGCTGGAACATATTTTTCTCTTCTAAAAGCCACTGCTCCATTTCCACCATTTCCTGCCATCAATTTTATATTTGTTGTATCTATAAACATTTTCTCTACCTCTATTCTTTTTCTCTATACAATTATATCAGCTGCTTAGATACTGTCAATTATAATTCTAACTCATATCTAATAGAAATTATATCTTCATTTCTTGTATTAACTCTTCTTGTCTCTTCTACTTTTTCCATACCTAGTTTTTCCAATATTCTTATACTAGCTATATTTCTAGAATCCACATTTCCTATAAAATATTTTATCTCTGGTATCATCAAAACTATTTCTTTTAATGCCAATGCTGCTTCAGTTCCGTAACCTTTTCCATTATATTTTCTATTTAATGTATATCCAATTTCAACAGTATTATCTACAATTCTAAGAGAATAGTTTCCTATGAGTTTTCCAGTTTCTTTTAGTTCAATACCATATCTACCAAGTGGATTGATTAAATTATATATCATTAAAGACTCTGTACTTTCCTCAATATCTTTACGAGCAATATAATCATATTTTACAAGTTCATCATCGCTGGTATATTCATGATAATCATTTAAATCAGAAAATCTCATAGGTCTTAGTGTCAATCTTTCTGTCTCTACAATACTATTTTCTGCTAGTACTTTTAATTGTGATATTTTTATATCCATATTTTCTCCTTAAAACTTATATTAAAAAGAAAGACTGTTACATTATGTAACAGTCTTATAAACTATGCTAATTCTTCAACTTCTAAATCTAGTGGATAAACAGAAACTTGTTTCTTGTCTCTACCTTTTCTTTCGAATTTAACATATCCATCTACTTTTGCAAATAATGTATCATCCTTACCTCTTCCTACATTTAGTCCTGGATGAATCTTTGTTCCTCTTTGTCTTACTAAGATATTACCAGCTAAAACTACTTGACCGTCGCCTCTTTTAACTCCTAATCTTTTAGCCTGGCTATCTCTACCATTCTTTGAACTACCTACTCCTTTTTTAGAAGCAAATAATTGTAGATTTAATTTAAACATTTCTACACCTCCCTATATTTGAGAGTTACATACTCCGGATAATTTTCTATTATAGATTTTATTCCGACTTCCAAAGTCTTCATAACTATTTGAATTTCATTTTTATTATTATAATCAAGAATCTTAGGCATATCAAGCTCTAAGAATCCATCTGATATCTTATAATCAATTTCATTTTCTGGGATATTACAAACAGATACGACTGACATCAATGCTGTTTGAGCTAGTATAGAAATTGCTGAGCAAACTATATCTTTCCCATATTCACCATAATTGGAATGCCCTTTTACAGTATATCCTTGTATATCTCCAATTTTATTAATGTAAAATACTACCTTGATCATCTTAACCTACAATCTTATCAATAGTTAATTTTGTAAATGGTTGACGATGTCCTTTTTTCTTTCTATAAGCTTTCTTTGACTTATATTTGAAAACAATGATTTTTTTATCTTTTCCTTGTTCAACTACAGTCGCTTCAACTTTAGCTCCATCAACGAATGGTCTTCCAGCTTGAACATTTCCATCTTTTGAAACAAGTAATACTTCAGAAAAATCAACTTTATCTCCAGCTTCAACATTTAGTTTTTCAACGAATACTGTATCTCCTTCTTGAACTCTATATTGTTTCCCACCTGTTTTAATAATTGCGTACATTATAATTGCACCTCCTCAATCCAGTCTCGCCAATAGTAGGTGCTATGCTTTAATACCTATACTGAGCGGCTACATACAACAAGAGAATTTTATCAAATAAATCCCCTTTTGTCAATGTTTTTATATATTTATATAATATAAAAATATTTAGTGTTATATTATTATATTTTTTAATTTATATTTTCATCATAAGCTTCGCCATTAGATATCATTATAATATATGACATTAAATCTGTATTCTTGTAATCAGTTGAACTATTTATTTTTATATCATTAAAAGGAGAGTTTTTACCTTTTGTTTTATAAACAACAACTTTTTCATTGATTATACTATTTATATCTCTTATATCATAATAGATTAAATGTTTTCCACCCATTTCTCCACTATTTATTGTTCTTAAATTAATATTATATGTTATTGGATCCACTGCTAATGATTTGCTATTATAATAAAAGTAACATATAGGTAATATTTTATCTTTAAAATTTTTATCTTTGTTTAATCTGGTAGCAAATGTATCTTCTCCTCCTGATATATTTAACATATCTATATGAAATTCTCCAAATTGCCCAAAATATAAATTTCCATTTAATTCCTTGTGAATTTTAATAAAATTATCATATAATATTTTATCTCTATTAGCAACATATCTATCTTTATAAAAAGATAGTAATTCTTTAGTATTTATTAAAGAATTTATTATCATATCAAAGTCAAAAAAGTTTTCTTTTAAGTACTCTTTATATAATTCTTCATATTTTATATAATTTTCATATATTTTTTCTAAATTGTCTGAAATTTTGTTATTATAAATGTTATTAATATCTTCTTTTAATTCTTTTGGAGGCTCTGTTTTAGGTAATATTAATTTTAAAGTTTCATTACTTAAATTAGGGTTTTTTTCAATATCTATCCCAATAAGTCTTAATTTATCCTCATCTGCTAGAGTTTTATTGTATTCATAGAGTTTAACATATAAGGAAAATTCATTTTTAAAATTTGAAATAGAATTTTTATTTTTATTAATGTAGTTTTGTTCTAAAAATTCATTTTCACCTGTATTTATGTATTTATTTAAAAGATATACTGTACTATAACTGCTTTCAACTAGTATATATTTTAAATTATGATTTTCTTTTAAATATTTTATCATCTTAAATTGAATTATATTATTTTCAGAAACACCATGATATTCACCTGTTAATATTATCTTTTTATCTTGTATTTCATCATCAAAAATTTCCATTCCACTTAAGTCATCAATATCATCCATATTGATAACTGAGTGATTAGCCTTAATCCATTTTTCAAGTTTAGGATCTATTTTAAGATCTCTTTCTCTTCCATTACTAGCTTTAACTTTAGGTTTTTCATCAGAACTTTTATTATTACAACTTGTTAAAATAATTGCGATAAATAAAATAATAACTAATTTATTTTTTTCATTTTAACTCCTCCATACTTAACTCAAGATTCCTTTTTTCTATTTGTCATTTTATTAAGTATTGTAAATTTAATTCTAATTTTCTATTTAATATAATTATAATTTATTATCTAAAATAATTTTTTTATATCTTTCAATATCAGAATCTCTATTTTTTTCTCTAGTCAATTCTAACAATCCTAGTTTTGTCATACTTATTATTTTTGCAGGGTTTATATCTTTTTTTAATTCATTATTAAATAATTCTAAAAATTGTTTTTCACTATTCTTATCTCTAAAGTCTATAAAATCAATTATAATAATTCCCGTTATATTTCTAAGTCTTATCTCTCTAATTATTACTTTACAAGCTTCTCTATTCACTTTATATATCATATCATTTATATCAATACTATTTGTAAAGCTACCAGAATTTACATCTATTACTGTCAATGCTTCTGTCTTATCTATAAATATATAAGAACCATTGTTTAATTCTATCTTTCTTTTAAGTCCAGAAAGTAAATCATTATATAATTCTATATTATATCTAAAATCAAATTGCGTATCCAGTGATATACTATCATTATTATCTTTTAGTTCATTATATATATCCTTATTATTTACTATTATATTATAATTAGGATATTTTAATATTAGTTTATTAAATAGATTCTTATCCTCATATATAAATTTTGGACTTGGAAGAAAGTTTTCTGCTAATAATATTTTTCTATAGATATTTAATAGTCTATTGTATTCCATCACTATATCTTCTTCATTAGCGTTCTTAGCATTAGTTCTTATAATAAATCCTATTTCATCTTCGATTATATTTTTTCCTATCTCTCTTAAACTATGACAATATCTACTATCTATCTTCTTAGAAATACTTATTTTATCTGAATCAGGAGTAAGTATAATATATTCACCAGATAAGGTAATTTTATTAGTCAATTTTGCTGCTTTATTCTCATAGGATTCCTTTATGATCTGCACTAATATATTGTCATTTTCATTTAAACTTTCTCTATAATAAATATCTTTATTAAGTAAAAATCCATCTGTATTATCTCCTAATTCTATAAATAATGCATCTAAAGCTTTAGATATTTTTTTAACTCTTCCTCTAAAAATATTACCTATTTTATAAGGATTTACATTATCTTCCATATAAAATTCTACGAGCTTATTTTCTTCAACTATCCCTATTAAATCATAGTCATTTTTTCTATCTAAAAAGATATAATCCATCTTATTCTCCTTTAAATATACTTATAATTTCCTTATTATCTTCACCTAATAATTCTGTTCTTATTATATCAACACTGTCTTCTACTAATTCAAGTTTAGCATATTCTAGAAATACTTTTAAAAATTCTTCTGGCTTTACATTTCCTAAATTAGTCTTTAATCTTGTACTTATAGATATATTATTATTTTCTATCTCTAATAATTTTATATATTTTATGGAACTAACTATATTTTCCTTCCATTTTAATAATTTTCTCTTTTTTTCCTTTGTCTTTATTACCATTATTGATTCTTCTTGTAAGAATCTTTCAATAATATTGTTAAATTCAATTTCATCTATCTTTTTATCAATAGAAAAATTTATTATATAATCTGCCCACTCAATATAATAACCTATTGATTTCTTATCTTCTACAAATTCTGCTTCTAAAAATTCTATGTCTTCAGGTAGTTCCATATTTATCTTTTTTAAAAATTCTACTATATCTATTTCACTTTCCAAATCTATATCCATATATTCTCCATAACCTTCCATACCAAGTGGCAACGGTGCTGCAATGGAAAATTTTTGTCTAGGATTATATCCTTGAGAATATCTTATAGGTAAATCTATTATTCTAAATGCCTTATCAAATAATCTGACTAAATCTAAATGTGAAATATATTTTAAATAATTTTTCTTTGAAAATTTAACCCTTAACATCAAGACATTCACCACTTTCAAAAAATTTATTTACTCCACAATTATTACAACCCAGTCTACAGTCTTTGGTTAATTCACCATTGATTGCCTTTTTATGTTCCCTTATTAAATATTCTTTCTTTACACCAATATCTATAAAATCCCAAGGTAATATTTCATCGTATTCTCTAATTCTCTCAGTATAAAAATCTATATTTAATCCAATATTTTTTGCAGATTCTAGCCAGTTAGTATAATTAAAATAATCTGTCCAGCCATCAAACTTTGAGCCATTCTTCCATGCTTCAACTATTAAATTTCCAACTTTTCTATCTCCTCTAGCAATAATTCCTTCAATAATACTCATTTCAGGTCTTGAATAATCGAATATTATCTTTTCATCAAAAATATTAGCTTTAAGTAGATTTATCTTTTTATAAAAATCATCTAATGAAGTTTGACCTTCCCATTGAAATGGTGTAAATGCTTTTGGTACAAAACAACCAGTACTCAAGGTTACTTTAAAATTACCCTTTTGATTTTCTCTATCTTGACTAAAGAATAGATGTCTTACTTCATATCCAATATCTTTTATACCTAAAACATCCTTATAGGTCTCCGTTGGCAATCCTATCATAAAATATAATTTAATTCCTGACCAGCCACCTTTAAATGCAAGTTTAATAGTCTCTATTAATTGTTCATATTCTATCCCTTTATTTATAACATTTCTAAGTCTTTGTGTTCCAGCTTCTGGAGCAAAGGTTACTCCTGATCTCTTTGATTCTTCAATTTCTTCCAAGGTTTCTAGACTAAAACTATCTATTCTAAGTGATGGAAGTGAAACTTTTATGTTTTTCTCACTATATCTTTCCATTAACTCATGGATTAATAATTTTAATTGACTGTAGTCACAGGAACTTAATGAAGATAGATTTATACCTTCATGTCCAGAATTAGTTATTATATTTTCCGTTATCTCTACTAATCTATCCTTAGACCTTTCTCTTACAGGTCTATATATCATACCTGCTTGGCAAAATCTACATCCATGTGTACAGCCTCTAAACATCTCTAAAGGCATCTTGTCATGAACTATATTTATAAATGGTACTAATACCTTATCTGGATAATACACTTCTTCTATATTTTTAACTATTCTTTTTGTTATTATATCTTTTGCATTTTCATCTAGAGATATTCTCTTGGAAATTGTTCCATCACTATTGTATTCAATCTCATAGTATTTTGGTACATAAATTCCTTCAATATCCAATGCTCTATATAAAAATTCTTCCTTATTTTTTGCAAGCTTATATAAATCCATTAACTCTAAGATTATCTCTTCGCCTTCACCTATTACAAATAAATCTATAATATCTGCTAATGGTTCTGGATTATATACACAAGGTCCACCTGCAATTATTATTGGAAAACTTTCATCTCTATCCTTTGAAAATATAGGAATATTTCCTAAATCCAATATATTTATTATATTTGTATAGCTTAGTTCATATTGCAATGTAAAACCAATAAAATCAAATTCTCTTATAGATAATTTATTTTCTAAAGTAAATAATTCTATATCCCTATTTCTAAGTTCACTTTCCATATCCACTGCAGGACTAAAAACCCTTTCACAAGCTATATCTTCTCTTGTATTTAATAGATTATATAATATTTGCATACCAAGATTTGACATTGCTATTTCGTATGTATCAGGAAATGCAAATGCAAATTTAATATCAATATTATCTAAATTTTTTTTTATAGAATTTTTTTCCATGCCTATATATCTTGCTGGTTTTTCCACTCTTTTTAATATTTTATCTAATTCATTTTTCATATAATCACCTTATACCATTCTACCATAAAAAAAATAAATTAAACTTTCATATCAAAGTTTAATTTATTTTAAAGCTCTCATCTGTAATCTTAAAGCCATTCTCCAAATTTTTGTCTATAAAAACATTTTTATCTTTCAAAATATAAATTCCATCAATCTCACTATATTCTTTCAATAATTCTATACCTTTATCTTTTCCTAATACAAATACCGCAGTTGATAATGCATCTGCTTCCATGGAATTATCAGATATTATACTAATACCCGAAAGCCCAGATTGTGATGGATAACCTGTCTTACTATCTATTATATGATGATATCTTTCGCCATTATATTCAAAATATCTTTCATAGTCTCCCGATGTTACTATTGTTTTATTATTTAATTCTAAAACTCCAATATATTTTGATTCTGTATCAATTGGATTTTGTATTCCTATATTCCAACTACTACCATCTACTTTAGTTCCTATTGTATATATGTTTCCACCTAAATCTATAATTGCAGATTTAACACCATTTTCTACAAATATATCCTTTACTTCATCTGCTGCATATCCTTTTACTATCCCACCTAAATCAAGTTTCATTCCCTTATCTTTTAGATACACTTGATTATCATCTAATAACTCTATATTTTTATAATTGACAAGAGACTTTGCACTTTCAATTTCTTCTTTTGTTGGAATACTATCTCTTTCACTACTACTTTCTTTTATATTCCATAATTCTACCAATGGTCCAATACTTGGTTCATATGCTCCATTGGATTTTTCAGCTATTTCTATTGATTTCTCTATTATATTATACAATTCTCTATCAACTTTTACTGGTTTAATACCAGCATTTTTATTTATATTTGATAAATCACTATCTTCTAAATGGGCACTCATTATTTTTTCAATTTCTGCAATTCTTGCAATTCCCTCTTCCATAGCTTTTTCATTTTCACCATCATAAATTTTTAAATTTATTATAGTATCCATCATAAATTCTGTTTTTTCATGGATATTTGCTTCCTTATTACATGAAACTAATAATAGGGATATTATAAATATATTAAGTAAAATCATTTTCTTTTTCATATTATTTTCCTTTCAAAAAATTTAACCCTAACATTTGTCAGGGTTATTCTTTTACTTTTCTTTCATTTTTATTATTGGAATATTTGCCACTAATGCTGAAACAGGCATACCATCCTCTTCACTCTTCATTCTTGTCAACTTTAAATCTAGGGTTTTTCTATCTATTTCTGCATGTTTTTCTATAGCTTCTATTATGTCTTCCTTAACTTTCTCTAGAAAATCAGGGGACATTTCTGATCTATCATGAACTAATACTAGTTTTAATCTTTCTTTTGCTACATCTTTACTCTTTTCTTTTTTCTTAAAAAATTTGAATAAATCCAAGATTTCTCCCCCTATCTATTAAATAATAATTTAATTATTTTTGAAAATTTACTTTCATTATCTTCTAAATTTAAAAATTGTATCTCTTCACCCATTATCCTCTTACATATGTTTCTATAAGCATTTGCTGCTTTGGAATCCCCATTTAAAACTACTGGTTCACCTTTATTTGTGGAAATAACTATTGATTCATCATCAGGAACTATTCCTATTAAATCTACTGCTAATATATCCATGATATCATTTACATCCATCATATCTCCACGATCAACCATATCTTGTTTTATTCTATTAACTATTATCTTTAAATCTTCTATCCCTTTTGCTTCTAATAGTCCTATTACTCTATCAGCATCTCTTACAGCGGATACTTCAGGTGTTGTTACTAATATAGCTCTTTCTGCTCCTGCTATAGAGTTTTTAAATCCTTGTTCTATTCCTGCTGGTGAATCTATAATTACATAGTCAAATTCTTTTTTTAAATCTGCTACAAGTTTTTCCATTTGCTCTGTGCTTACTGCAGTTTTATCTCTAGTTTGTGCAGCTGGCAATAAGTAAAGATTTTCTAATTTTTTATCTTTTATCAAACCTTGCTTTAATCTACAGTTTCCTTCAACTACATCTACAATATCATATACAATTCTATTTTCTAATCCCATAACTACATCGAGATTTCTTAATCCAATATCAGTATCCACAACAACAACTTTCTTCCCTTCTAGTGCGAGACCAGTTCCTATATTTGCACTTGTTGTTGTCTTTCCTACTCCACCTTTACCAGAAGTTATTACTATTACTTCTCCCATATAATTTACCCCCTTTTATCTTTTAGCTAGATATGGTTCTATATATATTTCATTTTTTTCTATCCTTGCTATTTCAGGTATTTTTCCTTCATTTACATATCCATCTGGCTTTCTACCTATTTTATCCGCAATTCTTAGTTGAGTCGCCGATAAATCGTATGCAGCTATTATTGCATTTTTATTTCCATTGTTTCCTGCATGAGCAATACCTTTTAAACTACCTAGTATTACAATATTGCCCATTGCTGATATCATTGCTCCAGGATTTACATCTCCTATTATAACAATATTTCCGTCAAATTCAATTAATTGACCTGATCTAATAGTTGAGTTTAAGAAGATGGATTCACCTTTTTCAATTCCTTGATAAATTTCTTCTTCTATTATTTCTTCTGGATTAAATAATTCTTTTAATTCTTCTGATAAATCTTCATTATCAACTTCTAATCTATGCCTATATTTAATTATATTTAAAATCTCATTTTTTTCAATCTGTGATAAAAAATCAGATTTAATACCTATGATTTTAGCACCTTTAAAAAAATCTTTTGATTCTTCTAATATATTATCTAACTCATCTACAATTTTGTCAAATTCTTCCCCTTTAATAATTAAATATATCCCCTCTTTTACACCCTTAAATTTTATATTTCCTCTTTTCAATTATAGTACCTCCATAATCCATTTTAGAAATATATTTATTCTTCCTGGATTTTTATTCTTGTATAAAACCATCTGTATTTTCTTCATCCTCTGTTTCTAAAATACCATTTAATTTAAAGTATTCTCCCATTATATCCCTTGCTATAGGTGCAGAATTACTACCTCCACCTCCTTGGAATATAAGTACTGCTACTGCAATTTCCGGATCCTCATATGGTCCAAATGCTACAAACCATGAATAATCATCATAACCTACTCCAGTTACAGGATTTATTGATTCTAATTCTGCTGTACCTGTCTTTGCACCTGTACTTATTGGAAAACCTTTAAATGCGCTTAATGCTGTACCTTGGAATTCTGACGTAACCCTTCTCATACCTTCTTTAATAGCATCTAGGTTATCTTTATTAAATCCTGTCTCTGTTGATTCCATTTCTCTTTTACTAATTAGTTCTTTCCCATCATAAGATACTACACTATCTACTACTCCAATTTTATTTAAATTACCACCATTTACCATGGTTGCAACTGCATTTGCCATTTGAAGTGGTGTAAATGCACTTTGTCCTTGTCCTATAGTAACATTTAATGTATCGGTAATATTCCATCCTGCACCTTTTATATGTGTGAATGTTATTCTATCAGCTAAATCATCCCCTGAACTGCCTTCAAGTTTCATTTCTCCATCATAACCTAGTTTATACAACTCATTTATAACTTCGGATTTAGTCATTTCTTCATCTTTTTCAAGCCATGATAATATTTCTTTAATATTTATTTCTCTCTGTTCTTCTGAAATATTTTTTCCCTCTAATATAGATCTATCTAAATATTCGTCTAAAAACATTTTAAATAATGCTTGATTTGTTCTCATATTTCCCTCTGGTGTTGGTACTCTACCACTAATTTCACCTGGAATATTTATTTCTAAACCAGTTTTACTGTCTAATCCTAATTTTGTTGCAGTATCAACTATATCATTAATATTTATTTCTACACCATTATCCCCTTTAGCTAAACTATAAAAATAATAGTTACAAGATACTTTTAAAGCATCCATAAAATTTAAATAACCATGAGTCTGTCTATACCTATTCCATATTAGACAACCAAATACTGTATCCCCTTCTTTATAGAACCCTCTATCATATATCTGTCTATAAGGACTAAATCCTTTTTCCATAGCTGCCAGTCCTGTAACCATTTTAAATGTAGACCCCGGCTGTACAGCAGTCTGTGTTGCTATATTCCAAAGAGGTCTTGGCGCAAGGTGATCTTTTGGATTTTCTGGTTGTAAACTTTCCCAATCAGCTTCTGATATTCCAGTTGAAAATAAGTTTGGATTGAATTGAGGATAGCTAACTAAAGATATTAATTCTCCAGTCTTAACATTTACAGCAACTGCCGCTGCTGTATTGGCATTTGGAAATGCTTTAGAATATCCATAATTACCAAATTCACTTTCATATACTCCACCAACTTGCAATTTTTTAAGTGCATTTTCTACAATTTCTTCAGATTTTTCTTGTAATCTTGTGTCGATTGTCAAATAAATATTATTACCTGGCTGTGACTTTATTTCCTTGCCAAAAGTTGAAGTTATATTTCCTTTAGAATCTACTTCAACTTGTTTACTACCATTTTTACCTCTTAATATTTCTTCAAAGCTTTCTTCTAATCCTAACTTACCTATTATATCATTTTGTGTATAATCTTTGTTCTTATCATTTACATATTTTTCTATCTCTGCCTCAGAAGATATTTTACCTAGATGCCCTATGATATGTGAAAGATGCTCTCCCTTTGGATAATATCTAATAGGTTCATTTGATATTTGAACAGCTGGTATATCTACAAAATTTTCTTCTATTTTAGCAACTGTTGAATCTTTAACATCATATGCTAAATTAATTGGTTCATATGCTCTAAAACCTTGTTTTTCCAATTGATCATATAAGTTTAAAATTGATCTAATTTCATATTTACTTAAACTAGAGTTTATATCATAATAATTTATCAAAGCTTTTAAAACTTCCTCTGCATTTGAATCATTATCAATTTTAATATTGGCATCTTTTAATTTTTGCGAATCTTTTATCTTACCTATTAAAATATTTTTTTCTGCTATGCTAATATATTCTAATTCTTTTTCTGATATTGATATTTTAGGATTTATTCCCTTATCAAGTATTAGGGTTTGGGCTAATCCTTTTATATCTTTATTAGTAGCAAATGGCATTAATAAATTTTTCTCAATTAAAAATTTCTTTAATACTTCTAATGTATCTTCCTTATTTTTATTATCTTTATTTACAAGTTG
>RRZU010540982.1_pt1 | contig 12568 bp, 11 predicted proteins | sample 2165561 | NCBI WGS metagenome assembly RRZU01 (sample SAMN10456909, study PRJNA506462) | wastewater metagenome | isolation source: wastewater sludge | place: USA: Moscow, Idaho | reverse complement strand
TCGCCACGACGTGCCGAGCTCCAGCACGCCCAAGCGCAGCGAGTCGCGCGCCAGGCCTCCCCGCAGCGTGAACACCTCGTGGCCGCCCGCGGCCATCTGCTCGGCGACGTCGTGCACCACGCGCTCGTTGGCCGTCGCCGTCGTCGCGAGCACCGGCACGTCAGCGGGCAGTTCGGCGATCAGCGTGCGGATGCGACGGTAGTCGGGCCGGAAGTCGTGTCCCCAGTCGCTGATGCAGTGCGCCTCGTCGATCACCAGGAGCCCCGCCGTGCCGATCAGCCGGGGCAGCTGCTCCGCCCGGAACCGAGGGTTGACGAGCCGCTCCGGCGAGACCAGCAGGACGTCGAGCGCGTCGTCGTCGAGCAGCCGCTCGATCTCGGACCACTCCGTGACGTTGGCGGAGTTGATCGCGGCGGCGCGGACGCCGGCCCGCTCGGCGGCGGCGACCTGGTCGCGCATGAGGGCAAGCAGCGGCGACACGATCAGCGCCGGCCCGGCCCCGGCACGGCGCTGCAGGAGTGCCGCGATGAAGTAGACGGCGGACTTGCCCCATCCGGTGCGCTGCACGACGAGCGCGCGCCGGTGCTCCGCGACCAGGGCCTCGATTGCCTCGAACTGCCCGTCGTGGAACTCGGCCGCCGGGTTGCCGGTCAGCGCCTTCAGGGCAGTCAAGGCCTCCTCGCGCAGCCCCGCGGCGCCGCGCGTGACGGCGCCTCGGGTCGGAACGGGTGGCCGCGCGGGACCGGGGGAACGCGGGGGCGCGGGGCGCGCGTCGGCCAGGTCGGCGGGCGGCTCGCCCCACGGGTCCGGCGGCAGCTCGTCGTACTCCGGCGGCGGTTCCTGGTCCCACGGTTCAGTCATGCGAGCAACCCTCCCATGACCCACCGACAATTACTCCCCCAGGATGCCCTGGACGAAGCCCTCCGGGTCGAACGGGGCCAGGTCGTCGACGCCCTCGCCCAAGCCGACGAGCTTGACCGGGACGCCCAGCTCGCGCTGGACCTGGACCACGATGCCGCCCTTAGCGGAGCCGTCGAGCTTGGTGAGGACGATGCCGGTGACGTCGACGACCTCGGCGAAGATGCGTGCCTGGGTCATGCCGTTCTGGCCGGTGGTGGCGTCGAGGACCAGCAGCACCTCGGTGACGGGGGCCTTCTTCTCGATGACCCGCTTGACCTTGCCGAGCTCGTCCATCAGGCCCGTCTTGGTGTGCAGGCGGCCGGCGGTGTCCACGAGGACGACATCGGTGCCGTCCGCGACGCCCTTGGCGACGGCATCGAACGCGACCGAGGCCGGGTCGGCGCCGTCGACGTCGCTGCGCACGGTCTCGACGCCGACGCGCTCGCCCCAGGTGGCGAGCTGCTCGGCGGCGGCGGCGCGGAAGGTGTCGGCCGCGCCGAGCACGACCGACTTCCCGTCGGCGACCAGCACGCGGGCCAGCTTGCCGACGGTGGTGGTCTTGCCGGTGCCGTTGACCCCGACGACGAGCACCACGGCGGGGTCGCCGTCGTTCGCGGGGGTCAGGTTCAGGGAACGGTCGAGGCCGGGGTCGACCAGGCGCAGGAGCTCGGCGCGCAGCACCTCGCGGGCCTTCGCCGGGTCGGCCACGCCGTCGACGGCGAGCTGCTTGCGCAGCGCGTCGGTGAGTTCGGTGGCGGGGCCGACGCCGAGGTCGGAGGTGATGAGGGTGGTCTCGAAGTCGTCCCAGACGTCGGCGTCGATCTTGTCGACCGACAGCAGGTCGGCCAGCGCGCGCGCCAGCGCGTTGTTGCTGGACGACAGCCGACGGCGCAGGCGCGCCCACCGCGACAGCGGCGCCTCGGGCTCGTCGAGCGCGGGAACCTCGGGCTCGACGACCTCTGGCGCGGCCGGGGCCGGCTCGGGCTCCACGGAGGGAGCGGCGGGTTCCTCCTCGGAGGGCTCCTCGACGGTCTCGGGCTCGGCCGACGGGGTCAGCTCGGGCTTGGCCTGCGCCTGGAGCTCGCGCTGCCTGCGCCCGTCCACGGCGATGATGACGCCGCCGACGACCAGCGCGATTCCGACGATGGCAAGTACTGTCCAGAAGATCCACACGGCGGACATCCTACTGGCGCGGGCTCACGAAGCCCGATTCACGGTCTCCCGAAGGTCAGCGGGTCGACGCGCGCTCGTCGAGCCGCTCGAGGAACCGGGGCATCTGCCCGCGGCCGCTCATGTGCAGCTCGGTGGCCTCCGCGATGTCGTTCAGCTTCTGTCGCTTGAGGGTGACATGGCCGGAAGAGATGGCCACGACATAGAAGACGGCCACCGCGAGAGCGACGACCAGCAGCACCGCGAAGACGGCTGCGAACGACATGAGAGACCTTTCAAAATGCTTCTTTGGGGGTGTCAATCAAGTGTGCCACCGTGGCCTGCCCACACCGAATCGACACGCGCGAGGCACCGATTCTGAGACGAGTGGTTAGTCGGTGTGGAGGCGCTGGCTGACGACGGTGGAGATGCCGTCGCCGCGCATGGTCACGCCGTAGAGCGAGTCGGCGATCTCCATCGTGCGCTTCTGGTGCGTGATCACCAGAAGCTGGGAGTTGGCGCGCAGCTCCTCGTAGATGCTCAACAGGCGGCCGAGGTTCGCGTCGTCGAGCGCCGCCTCCACCTCGTCGAGGATGTAGAACGGGCTGGGGCGCGCGATGAAGAGGCTGACGAGGAAGGCGACGGCGACCAGCGAGCGCTCGCCGCCGGACAGCAGCGACAGCCGCTTGACCTGCTTGCCCGCCGGGCGGGCCTCGACCTCGACGCCGGTGGTGAGCCAGTCGCCGGGATCGGTGAGGATCAGGCGACCCTCGCCTCCGGGGAAGAGGCGGCCGAAGACGTCGCTGAAGCTCTTCTCGACGTCGCGGTAGGCGGCCTCGAAGACCTCCTGGACGCGTTTGTCGACCTCGGCGACGATCTCCAGCAGGTCGGTGCGGGTCTGGCGCAGGTCCTCCAGCTGCTCCGCGAGGAACTGGTGGCGCGCCGTCATCGCCTCGAACTCCTCGAGCGCGAGCGGGTTCACGCGGCCGAGGATGGCGAGGTTGCGCTCGGCGGCGCGCAGCCGGGCCTGCTGGCGGTCGCGATCGTACGCGACGGGCTCCGGCACCTCGTCCTCGTCGGTGAGCGCGGTGCCATCCGGCCTGGTCAGCACGGGAACGGGCCGGTCCGGGCCGTACTCGGAGACCAGCGGCCCCGGCTCGAGACCCAGCTCGCTCAGCGCCCTGTCGGTCAGCTGCTCGATGCGCATCCGGAACTCGATGCGGACCATCTCGTCGCGGTGCGCGCCGCGGACGATCTCGTCGAGCCGGGTGGCCGCGGCCTTCGTCTCGTGCCGGGCGCGCGTGGTTCCCGCCTCGGCCTCGCGCCGGGCCTGATCGGCGGCGTCGCGCTGCGCGGTGGCCCGCTGCCGCGCGATCTCGACGAGGTCGGCAACCCGCAGCGCCCCCTCGTGCACGGCCCGGGCGACCTCGGCCTCGCGGCGCAGCTGCTCGGCCCGGGCCTTCGCCTTGGCTCGGGACTGCCGCTCGTGCTGGGCCGCGCGCTGCAGCGCGTCCGCCCTGCCCGCGATCGCCTTCAGCTGCTCCTCGATGCTGCGCAGGGCCAGGCGCGCGTCCATCTCCGCCTGGCGCGCCCGGCGCGCTTCGGCCGCCTTCTGGTCGCGGTCCGTCGCGTCGGGCTCGGCGACGTCGTCCTCGGCGGACGCGGCTTCGAGCCGGGTGGCGAGCTCCGCCAACTGCTCCTCGTCGCGCTGCCGGGCGGCGGTGGCGGACACGATCGCCTCGGAGAGGCGCTCGGCCTCCTTCAGCGCGGTGGCCTGCGCCTGCCGGAACGACCCGAGCTGGTCCGCGACGGCGGCCAGCTTCGCGTCGGAGTCGTGGAGCTCGGCCAGCGCGGCCTCCTCGTCCGCCCGCGCCTCGGCCAGCGCGGAGCCGGCCCGCTCCGCCTCGAACCGCAGGCGCTGCGCCTCGTGATCGGCCTCGGCGAGCGCGGCCTCGGCCTCGGCCAGCTGCGCGTGCAGCTCCAGCAGCGACGGCGCCGCCGCGGCCCCGCCCTCGACGAGCCAGGCCGACACCCACTCCCCCGCTCGGGTCACCGCCGCGATCGAGGGATCGGCGGCGACGACGGCGGCCGCCGCGTCGGCGTCCTCGACGGCGACCACGCCGGCCAGCAGGCGATCGAGCGCGCCCGCCAGGTCGGCGGGCGCGGAGACGAGCGCCCTGGCCGCGAGGCCCGACACGGGATGCGGGGCGGGTGCGGGCGCGCCCGCCACCACCAGCGGCGCCCGGCCCAGCCCGCCCGCGGCGAGGTACCCGGCGGCCCCGACCGCGCCGTCCAGGCCGTGCACGACGACGGCCTCGGCCGCACCGCGCAGGGCCGCGTCGATGGCGGCCTCCCAGCCCGCCTCGACGGTGAGCCGCTCGCTCAGCCGCCCCTGGACCTCCGGCCGCCCAGAGCCGAGCAGCTCCGCCGCCCCGTCCTTGCGCTCGCTCATGAGGCGCAGCGCCTCGACGCGCGCGCCCAGCGCGGCGCGCGCCTTCGCGTTGTCCGCCTCCCTGGCCTTGACGGCGTGGGCCTCGGCGTCGGCGGCCTCCACGAGGGCCGCGGCGCGTTCGTAGACGGCGTCGAGGTCCGACTCGGAGGCGCCCAACCCCGCCAGCGAGGACTCGGTCTCGTGATAGCTTCGCGCGGCGTGCTCCGCCCGTGCCTCCGCCTCGCCGCGGCGGGCCTCCAGGCGGGAGACCTCCTCGCCGGAGGCCTCGAGGCGCGCCTGCGTGCTCGACACCCGGCCCGCCAGGCGGGCGAGGCCCTCGCGGCGGTCCGCGATCGCGCGCAGCGCGGCGCTGTAGGCCTGCTCCGCCGCGGAGTGCTCGTGCTCGGCGCCGCCGCGACGCAGGGTCGCGTCGGTCAGCGCGCCGTTGGCAGCGTCCGCGTCCGCCCGAAGCGCGTGCTCGCGGGCGCGGATCTCGGTGGCCTCGGCCTCGAGCGCCTCCGGGTCGCGGCCGCCGACGTCGAGGGCGGGCTGATTCTCCCCCATCCGCATCCGCTCGGCGGAGATCGAGATGGTGGTGCCGACGCGCTCCCGCAGGGCGGCGAGGGCGTACCACTGCTCCTGCGCGGCGTCGAAGTCCGCGGCGGCGGCCCGAAGCCTGCGCTCGGCGGCCTCCTCGCCGGCCTGCGCCTGGGCGACGGCCTGCTCGGCCCGGGCCCGCGCCTCGGCCGCGGCCGCCTCGTCGGCGAGCTCCGCGGCGAGCTGGGCCTGCGCCGTCGCCAGATCGTCGGCCAGCAGGCGGGCCTTGGCGTCGCGCAGCTCCGCCTGGATGACCGCGGCCTTCCGCGCGGCCTGCGCCTGCCGGCCCAGCGGCTTCAGCTGGCGAGACAGCTCCGCGACAAGGTCCTGCAGCCGCTCGAGGTTCGCCTTCGTCGCCTCCAGCTTCCGCAGCGCCTTCTCCTTGCGCTTGCGGTGCTTGAGGACGCCCGCGGCCTCCTCGATGAAGCCGCGCCGCGACTCCGGCGTCGCCTGCAGGATGGCGTCCAGCTGCCCCTGCCCGACGATGACGTGCATCTCGCGCCCGATGCCGGAGTCGCTCAGCAACTCCTGCACGTCGAGCAGCCGCGCGGTGGTGCCGTTGATGGCGTACTCGCTTCCCCCGCTGCGGAACATGGTGCGGGTGATGGTGACCTCGGAGTACTCGATCGGCAGCGCGCCGTCGGAATTGTCGATGGTCAGCTCCACCTCCGCGCGGCCGAGCGGCGCGCGCTTGGTGGTGCCCGCGAAGATGACGTCCTCCATCTTGCCGCCGCGGAGCGACTTGGCGCCCTGCTCCCCCATCACCCAGCTGAGCGCGTCCACCACGTTGGACTTGCCGGAGCCGTTCGGGCCGACGACGCAGGTGATGCCCGGCTCGAACACCAGCGTCGTGGCCGAGGCGAAGGACTTGAACCCGCGCAGGGTGAGCTTCTTGAGGTACATCGGCTACGCGACCTCCTCCGGGGCCGCGGCCAGGCGATGGCTACGGACGGCGCGGAAGGTCCAGAACTTGTTGAGCAGGAAGCTGACGGGCAGCGTGCACACGATCATGATCAGCTGGGCCCAGTACAGCTTCGTGCGGAACCCGGTGGAGTTGTCGAAGATGTGGCTGGGCAGCTCGATCGGCGAGCGGTCCCACATCAGCGCGGTGAGCAGCACCATCCCGATGCCCTGCGCGGCGAGGCCGACGGTGAGGAACGGCCCATACTCGCGCCACCACCCCGCGTGCCGGTGCGAGCCGAACGTCCACAGCCGGTTGAGCTGGAAGTTGAAGAGGTTGGCGACGAGGAAGGCCACCATGCTCATCACGTGGTACCAGCGGATGTTGAACGGGGTGCCGGGGATGGACCACCAGGCGCCCTCGCCGTGCGCCGATCCCGGCCAGATCACGGGGTAGCCGTGGCGCTGCACCCAGATGACGGCCATGTTGACGAGCACGCCGGAGCCGCCGACGAGGCCGAACTTCACGAACTGCCACAGCGACCGGCGCTGGCGCGCCGACAGCGCGGTCACCGGGCCACGCCCCGTGGGCGGCGCTGGCAGCGCGGGCAGAGGAAGGAGCTGCGGTTCATGAACGGCCGCCGCACGATGGCCGTGCCGCAGCGCCCGCACGGCTCGCCCTCGCGGCCGTAGGCGTTCAAGGAGCGGTCGAAGTATCCGGACTCGCCGTTGACGTGCACGTACAGCGCGTCGAACGACGTCCCGCCCTGGGCGAGGGCCTCGGCCATGACATCGGCCGCGGTCCTGATCAGGGCGACGGCCTGCCGCGGGCCGATCTCGTCGCCGGGGGTCTCGAAGTGGGTCTTCGCGCGCCAGAGGGTCTCGTCGGCGTAGATATTGCCGATGCCGCTGACCAGCCGCTGGTCGAGCAGCGCGCGCTTGACGGCGGTGCGCCGGGTGCGGAGCCTCCGGCCGACGGCGGCGGCGTCGAAGGCCGGGTCGAACGGGTCGAGCGCCACGTGGCCGACGGGGCAGGCGCCCTCTCCCGGCCGCCAGTCCAGTCCGCCGAACATCCGCTGGTCGACGAAGCGGAGCTCGGCGCCGTCGTCGAGGAGGAAGAGCGCCCGGGTGTTGGGCAGCAGCGGATCGCCGACCTGGTTGACCCGGAACTGGCCGCTCATGCCCAGGTGGACGACCAGCGCGTCGTCGCCCAGCGCGAGCCACAGGTACTTGCCGCGGCGGCGGACGTCGTCGACGGCGCGGCCCGCGAGGTCGCGCGCGAAGCCGTCGGGGCCGACGGGGTGGGTGCGGACGGGCCGCGGGTGCAGCACCCGGACCGCCTCGATGGTCCTGCCCTTGGCGTGGGTCTCGAGGCCGCGGCGCACCACCTCGACCTCGGGCAGCTCAGGCACCGCCCAGCTCCCGCACGGCGATCCGGGCGGCGATCTGCTCGGCCCGCTTCTTGCTCGGCGCCACGCCGGTGCCCCGGGGGTGCCCATCGGCGATGACGACCGCGGTGAACTCCCGCTGGTGGTCCGGGCCGCTCCCGGTCACCTCGTAGCGCGGCGCGGCCCAGCCGTTGGCGGCGCACAGCTCCTGCAGGACGGTCTTGTAGTCGGCGAAGTCGCCGGCGGCCGCGGACGCGGCGATCAGCTCGTCGAACGTGCGGTGGATGAAGCGCGCGGATGCCTCGGACCCCGCGGAGATGTGGATAGCGCCGATGACCGCCTCCATGGTGTCGGCGAGGATGGAGGTCTTGTGGGCGCCGTCGGTGAGGATCTCGCCCTTGCCGAGCAGGATGTGTTCGCCGAGATCCAGCGACGCGGCCACCTTCGCGAGGGCGACGGCGCTGACGACGCTGGCGCGCAGCTTCGCCAACTGGCCCTCGGGGAGGTCGGGGTAGGTGCGGAAGATGTGTTCGGTCACCACGATCTGCAGCACCGCGTCCCCGAGGAACTCCAGGCGCTCGTTGGAGTCGTGCCCGGGGTTCTCGTACGCATAGCTGCGGTGGGTAAAGGACAACTCAAAGAGCTGGGCGTCTACCTCGACGCCCAGCTCCTTCAGTCGAACGACTAGCCTGCTCACCCGCTTCGCTCGCGGGGGTGGCTGGCTCAGGCCTCGAGGACCTGGCGACGCGCGCCGCGCGGGCCGTACTGGCCGCAGCTCGGGCACGCGGTGTGCTGCAGGTGGGGCTCGCGGCAGGCGGGGTTGGCGCACACGACGGTGGGAACGACGGTCGTCTTCCACTGCGCACGGCGCGAACGGGTGTTGCTGCGCGACATCTTCCGCTTCGGAACGGCCACGATCTTCTCCTTATGTCTTGCGTAAAGACTGTTTCGTCAGTTGTTGGTGTCGCCAGCCAGGCCGGAGAGCTGCGACCACCGGGGATCGACCTGCTCGCCGTGCCCGTGCCCCGGGTCGAGGTTGCGGTTGAAACCGCAGTCCGGGCAGAGGCCCAGACAATCCTCCTCGCACAGGGGCGTGAACGGCAACTCGAGCACCACGGCGTCCCGCAGGGCCTCCTCGAGGTCGATCGTGTCGTCCTCGACGACACTCTCCTCCTCGTCCACCTCGTTGCCGGGGTAGAAGTAGAGCTCCTGCAGGTCGAAGGACCCCTCGTCCGAGATCTCGTCCAGGCACCGGGCACACTGTCCGCGCAGCTGCACGGACGCCGTCCCCGACGCCAGGACGCCCTCGGATACCGACTGGAGCGTCAGATCGAGCTCCACGTCAGAGTCCTGCGGCACCCCGATCACTCCGACGATCAGGTCGGCCGGCGCGGGAACCGTCGTGTTGATCCGCTTGATCGCCCCGACCCTTCGCCCCAGCTCGCGCACCTCGAGCACGAGGGGCGAGCGGCGATCCGGGTGGTGCTGCGACACGTCGGATTCCCTTCGCTAACCGTCCATGAACCTCGTCATGACCGACCGCCAACTCTACCTCAGCACCCGTCGGGCGGCCAAAACGGCGGCCCCACCGGGGCGGCCTACCCGGCTCCGGCGGCCCGCTTGGCGTCGAGCGCCACCCGGACGTTCTCGGGTACGTAGGCGGAGATGTCGCCGCCGAGCCGGAACACCTGTCGGATGATCGTCGACGACAGGGACACGTGCGCGCGGGCGGCCGGCAGCAGCACGGTCTCGACGCCGCCCATGTCGGCGTTCATGTGCGCCTGCTGGAGCTCGAAGTCGAAGTCGGCGCCGAAGCGCAGGCCCTTCACCACCGTCGTGATGCCCCGGTCGCGACAGAAGTCCACGAGCAGCCCGTCGAGCCCCTCGACGGTGATGCCGTGGAGGTCCGCCGTCGCCCCGTGGACGAGGCCGACCCGCTCGTCGAAGGAGAAGAGGTAGTTCTTGGTCGAGTTGTTGCCGATGGCCACGACCACCTCGCCGAACAGGGCGTGTGCGCGCCGGACGATGTCGAGGTGGCCGACGGTGATGGGGTCGAACGACCCGGGAACCAGCACCTTCATGTCTCTTCGCTCCTTTGCGGGTGTGAGATGAGGGAGGGGCGCCGACCCGAAGGTCGACGCCCCTCCCTCGTCAGACGGGATGCGTCAGTTGCCGGCGAGCTTGTCGCGCAGGGCCTGCAGCGACTCGTCGGAGGCGAGCGAGCCCTCAACCGGGGACTCGGTCACGTAACCGGTGCCGGCCTCGACGGCCGCGTCGCGGTCCGCGGACTCGGCCGACTCGACCTGACGCTTGTGGGCCTCCCACAGCGCGTGCGCCTGGGCGTACTGGGCCTCCCAGGCAGCGCGCTGCTCGTCGAAGCCTTCCTTCCACTCGTTGGTCTCCGGATCGAAGCCCTCGGGGTAGATGTAGTTGCCCTGGTCGTCGTAGGACGCCTGCATGCCGTACAGCAGCGGATCGAAGTCGTCAGCGGCGACGTCGACACCCTCGTTGGCCTGCTTCAGCGACAGCGAGACGCGGCGACGCTCGAGGTCGATGTCGATGACCTTGACCATACGGTCGTCGCCGACGGAGACAACCTGCTCCGGGATCTCGACGTGACGCTCGGCCAGCTCGGACACGTGGACCAGGCCCTCGATGCCCTCGCCGACGCGCACGAACGCGCCGAACGGAACCAGCTTCGTGACCTTGCCGGGCACGATCTGGCCGATCTGGTGCAGGCGCGCGAACGTCTGCCACGGATCCTCCTGGGTGGCCTTCAGCGACAGGGAGACGCGCTCGCGGTCCATGTCCACCTCGAGCACCTCGACGGTGACGGGCATGCCGACCTCGACAACCTCGTTCGGGTGGTCGATGTGCTTCCAGGACAGCTCCGAGACGTGCACCAGGCCGTCGACGCCGCCAAGGTCGACGAAGGCGCCGAAGTCGACGCTCGAGGACACGGCACCCTTGCGGATCTGGCCCTTCTGCAGCTGGGTGAGGAAGGTGTGGCGCACCTCGGACTGGGTCTGCTCCAGCCAGGCGCGGCGCGAGAGGACCACGTTGTTGCGGTTCTTGTCCAGCTCGATGATCTTGGCCTCGAGCTCCATGCCCACGTAGGGCTGGAGGTCGCGGACACGACGCATCTCGACGAGGGAGGCGGGAAGGAAGCCGCGCAGGCCGATGTCGACGATGAGGCCGCCCTTGACCACCTCGATGACCGAACCGGTGACGACGCCGTCTTCTTCCTTGACCTTCTCGATCGTGCCCCAGGCGCGCTCGTACTGAGCCCGCTTCTTGGAGAGGATCAGACGCCCTTCCTTGTCCTCCTTCTGCTGGACAAGTGCCTCGATCTCGTCGCCCACTTGGACGACGTCGAACGGGTCGACGTCGTGCTTGATGGACAGTTCCTTCGAGGGAATGACGCCTTCGGTCTTGTAACCGATGTCGAGCAGGACTTCGTCCCGGTCGACCTTGACGACGGTGCCGGACACGATGTCCCCGTCGTTGAAGTACTTGATGGTGGCGTCGACCGCGGCCAGGAAGGCCTCGGGAGTGCCAATGTCGTCGACTGCGACAGTCGAGGCCTCAGGAGAGGAGGTCATGTAGTAGGGCTCCGATGGATTACTGTTGTCGCACCTGGCCCAATTGAGCGCACTCCCTGCTCCGTCTGAGGGAATACAGGCCATAGTGCCTGGCCAGCGTACCCGCGCCGACCGATGGGGGTCAAACGGGGCCGAGGGTTGCGACTGCCGCGGGGCGCCCGCCTAAGCTTGCCCCCGTGAGCCACGCCGCCGCACCGCGCAAGAACCCGTACGTCCGCCCCGTCCTCCTGACGCTGGTGGCGCTGCTCGCCGTCGCGCTGATCGGGGTCGGCGGCTGGATGCTTTTCCTCCAGGGCGCCCCCTTGCCCATCCCGCTGGGGTCGCCGTCCGCGACGCCGTCCCCGCAACTCACCCGCAGCCCCGATCCCCTACCGTCGGCCGGAGAGTGCACGACCGCGAAGAAGGGCTTCGTTCCGACGTCGTTCACGATGGAGGGCTTCGACGTCGAGTACCCGATCATGTCGCTGAACGTCGACGAGAACGGCAACATCGCCGCCCCGCCGAAGAACCTCTCGCACACCGCCTCCTGGTGGAACGCGGGCCCGAAGCCCGGAAGCGACGCGGGCAAGGCCGTGATCAGCGTTCACACCTACCGCAACGGCGGCGCGCTGGGCAACGAGATGTACTCCGACGAGGACGGCCCCGCGCTCCAGCCCGGCGACATCATCCGGCTGACGAGCAAGAAGGGCAAGGTCCAGTGCTACGAGTTCACCGGCGCCACGAAGGTCTGGGTGAAGGACTACGACCCTGACTCCGACGACATGGTCGACTTCCACGGCGACCCGCAACTCCTGATCATCATCTGCTGGGACTTCAACAAGGAGACCGAGGACTGGGACTCGCGGATCTTCTTCCACGCCACCCCGGTGGAGTAGTCCACGCTCCCGGAGCCGCGCCCCAAGGGGCGAAGCGACGCAGGCACGTGTCGAGCCGTGGTGAGCCGACGCGCGAGCGAAGCCGCCGGCGTGTCGAAGTAAAAGGCGCTGGCACCCGGTTCAAGGACTCAACCACCGCTACACGACCGGCCTTCTTCGTCGCCTTCGAGGTCCTCGACCGCGGTGTCGGCGGCTCGAGCCCATACCGTGCCTCGGGTGGAGAGCTCGCGCCCTGTTGGTTTCGGGCTCCTTCGTCGCGGTCCGGCCCAACCAGCACCGAGCAATTGCAAGGATCTGCCAGCATCTCGGCCCAACGGGCACACACGTGCCCGTTGGGCCGAGACCCTTGGCAATCTCAGTCGGTGAGTCGTCAACCCACCTTCTTCGTCGCCTTCGACACCACCGACTTCGACGCGTACCCAGCCTTCTTACCCGTCACCTTGACCGTGATCTTCTTGCGCTTATCCTTCGAGGTCAGCTTGTAGCTCGGCTTCGTCGCGCCCTTGATCGCCTTCCCGCTCCGCAACCACTGATACGACACCTTCACACCCGACGGCTTCCAGACACCTGGCTTCACCGTCAGCCCAAACAAGCCGTTGCGCGAATCCGAACTGATCGCCACCTGCTTGGCACCCGCGGTCAACCTGGTCCAACCGCCATGCATCCCCTGCTTGCCATGAACAGACCCATCGGTCTTGACCGCGGCCACAAACAATCCGTTGACTG
>RRZU013032457.1_pt1 | contig 12570 bp, 11 predicted proteins | sample 2165561 | NCBI WGS metagenome assembly RRZU01 (sample SAMN10456909, study PRJNA506462) | wastewater metagenome | isolation source: wastewater sludge | place: USA: Moscow, Idaho | reverse complement strand
TCCTACGTCGAGGCCATTCTGCGGGTGTTCAACCGCCACGGCCGCCGTGACAACAAGTACAAGGCGCGGATCAAGATCCTGGTCAAGGCGCTCGGCGTCGAGGCCTTCGCCCGCGAGGTGGAGGAAGAGTGGCAGCACATCAAGGACGGCCCGGCCGAGCTGACCGAGGCCGAGTACCGCCGTGTCGCCGCCCACTTCGCGCCGCCGGCCTACGCCGCGCTGGACGATGCCGACCTCGGCTACGGCAGCGCGCTGGCCGGCGATGCCGCGTTTGCCCGCTGGGCCGCGCACAACCTGCAGGCGCACAAGGTTCCGGGCTACGCGGCGGTGGTGCTGTCCACCAAGCCGGGGCCGGCCCTGCCGCCGGGCGACGTCACTGCCGAGCAGATGGAGGGCGTCGCCGAGCTGGCCGAGCGTTACGGCTTCGGCGAGGTCCGCATCGCCCACGAGCAGAACCTGGTGCTGCCCGACGTACGCAAGGCCGACCTGTACGCCGTCTGGCAGCGTGCCGGCGAGCTGGGCCTGGCCACGCCGAACATCGGCCTGCTCAGCGACATCATTTCCTGCCCGGGCGGCGACTACTGCTCGCTGGCCAACGCCAAGTCGATCCCCATCGCCCAGGCCATTCAGGCGCGTTTCGCCGACCTCGACCACCTGCACGATCTGGGCGATCTGAGCCTGAACATCTCCGGCTGCATGAACGCCTGCGCCCACCACCACATCGGCAACATCGGCATCCTCGGCGTCGACAAGAACGGCAGCGAGTGGTACCAGGTGACCATCGGCGGCGCCCAGGGCAAGGCCAGCGCACTGGGCAAGGTGATCGGCCCGGCGTTCGGCGCCGAGCAGATTCCCGAGGTCATCGAGCGGCTGGTCGACACCTTCGTCGCCTACCGCGAGGGCGACGAGCCCTTCGTCGACACCGTGCAGCGCATCGGCCTGGAGCCGTTCAAGGAGCGGGTCTACCGCCAGCAGGAGGCTTCGGCATGAACAACCTGATCAAGCTGGGCGCAGAGGGCGCGCGCCTGGTCGCCGACGATCCGTGGCGCTGGGTGCGCGAACCGCTCGAACCGCTGCCGGACGGCCCGCTGCTGCTGCCGCTGGCGCTGTGGCGGCAGCGGCAGAGCGAGGACGTGCTGGCCGGGCGCGCCGATACCCGCGACGGACTCTGGCTGGCGCCCGACGACGAGCCGGAGGAGCTGGCGCCCTGGCTGGCCGGTCTGCCGCTGATCGCCCTGGAGTTCCCCAGCTTCCGCGACGGCCGCGCCTACAGCCAGGCCTACCTGCTGCGCACCCGCCTGGGCTGGCAGGGCGAACTGCGTGCGGTGGGCGACGTGCTGCGCGACCAGCTCAGCCACATGCGCCAGTGCGGCTTCGACGCCTTCGCGGTGCGCGAGGACAAGTCGGCCGCCGACGCGCTCAAGGGCCTCAATGGCATCAGCGTGCTGTACGGCCGCTCGGTGCTCGAACCGCGTCCGCTGTTCCGCCGGCGCAGTGGCGCAGACGCGGAGGAGTAGGGCATGAGCGTGCATGGCCTGCTCCTGCTGCTGGCCTTCCAGCTCGCCGGTACGGCGCTGAGCCTCTGGCTGCTGCCGGCCCTGCCGGGGCCGATCCTCGGCATGCTGCTGGCCCTGGCCTGGCTGGGCCTCGACGGTCGCGGCAGCGAGGCGCTGCGCCAGAGCGCCGGCACGCTGCTCGGGTACCTGCCGCTGCTGCTGGTGCCACCGGCGGTGGGCATCATGGTGCAGTGGCAGCGGATCGGCGCCGACTTCTGGGCGATTGCCGCCGCGCTGGTGCTCTCGCTGCTGGTCGCGATCCCGCTGACCGGCGTGCTGATGCAGTGGCTGATCCGCCGCCAGCTGGGCCGGGAGGGGCGACCATGACGGCGATCTGGACGGCTATCGTCGGCCATCCGCTGTTCGTCCTCGGCCTGACCCTGCTGGCCTACCAGCTGGCCCTGGAACTGTACCAGCGCAGCCGCTGGCTGCTGGCCCAGCCGGTGCTGGTGGCGACCCTGCTGCTGGTCGGCGCGCTGTGGGCCTGCGGTATCGACTACCCGCGCTACCGCCAGGAGTCGAGCCTGCTCTGGCTGCTGCTCGGCCCGGCCACCGTGGCGCTGGCGGTGCCGCTGCAGCAGAACCTGCCGCGCATCCGCCAGCTGTTCTGGCCGGTGAGCATCTCCCTGCTGGTCGGTGGCACTATCACCGTCGCCCTGACCCTCGGCCTCGCCGCCCTGTTCGGTGCCGACCGGGAGATGCTGATGAGCCTGGCGCCGAAGTCGGTGACCTCGCCCATCGCCATCGCCCTGGCCGAGCAGATGGGCGGGATTCCTGCGCTGACGGCGGTGTTCGTGATGATCACCGGCGTGCTCGGCGCGGTGCTGGGGCCGCTGCTGCTCGACCGGGCCGGGGTGACCAGCCCGGCCGCGCGCGGGCTGAGCCTCGGCCTGTCGGCCCACGCGATCGGCACTGCCCAGGCGCTGCAGGAGCATCCGGAAGTCGGCGGCTTTGCCGCCCTGGCGATGAGCCTGGCGGGGGCGTTCAGCGCGCTGGCCTTGCCGCTGCTGCTGGGCTGAACGCCCGTCTGCCCGCGCTCAGCGTCCGCCGGGCTTGCCGAGCAGGCCGCGCAGGCTGTCCTGCAGGTCGGCGGGCATCAGCACGATCTTGGCGTTGTCGCTGTCGCCGAGCTTTTCCAGCGCGGCGATGTACTTCTCGCCGAGCAGGTACATCATCGGCCCCGGTTCGCCGCCCACCGCGCTGGTGACCCGGCGGATCGCCTCGGCGCTGGCCTCGGCGAGCATCACCTGGGCGTCGGCGTCGCGCTTGGCCGATTCCAGGCGCGCCTCGGCTTCGAGGATCGCCGCCTGCTTGGCGCCTTCGGCCTTGGTCACCGCGGCCTTGCGCTCGCGCTCGGCGGCGGCCTGCAGCTCCATGGCGCCCTGCATCGAGGCGGACGGCTTGATGTCCTGGATCTCCACCGACTTGACGGTCAGGCCCCAGTCCACCGCCTCGTCGGCGATGCTCTCGCGCAGCCGCGCCTTGATCTTGTCCCGCGAGGACAGCGCCTCGTCCAGCTCCATCTCGCCGACGATCGAGCGCAGGGTGGTCATGATCAGGTTGCGGATCGCCTCGGAGAAGTCGGTGACGCCGTAGACCGCCTTGACCGGGTCGGTGATCTTGATGAAGGCGATGGCGTTGGTGAGGATCACCGCGTTGTCGCGGGTGATCACTTCCTGTTCCTGCACGTCGAGGATGATGTCCTTGGTCACCAGCTTGTAGGCGACCTTGTCCAGGTAGGGAATGAGGATGTTCAGCCCCGGGCGCAGGGTGCTGTGGTACTTGCCCAGGCGCTCGACGACCCACTCCTCGCCCTGGGCGACCAGGCGCACGCCCTGGGCCACGGTGACGACGACGAATACCAGCAGTGCGATGGTGATGGCCAGTCCTGCAGTCATGTTGTGCTCCTTGAACGCTGGGGAATCAGGCGCGCGCTACCTTCAGGTAGCTGCCTTCGATGGATAGCACCTTGACCCGCGTGCCCGCGGGGATTTCGGCATCGGCCATGCAGGCCCACTCCTCGGCGCCGAGGATCGGCCGCTGGAAGCGCACCTTGCCGCGCTGGAAGGGCGCCACCGCGCCGACCAGCAGGCCCACCTCGCCGAGCACCTCGCCGCCGGCGCTGCCGATCAGCGTGCGCTGGCGGCGCGGGCTGAACACCCGCAGCCAGAGCACCAGCATGGCCAGCGAGGCGAGGGTCCAGAGCAGCAGTTGGGCGCTGAGGGACAGCTCGACCAGCAGCAGCGCGCCGGCCACCAGCAGGGCGCCGAGGCCGAACCAGAGGATGAAGAACGAGGGCACCACCAGTTCCAGCAGCACCAGCAGGATGCCGCCGAGGGCCCAGTACCACCATTGGATTGCCATTGCGCCTCCTTGGCGTCGTCGGTCGTGGCCAGCGTAGCTCAGAACGGGAACAGCCAGGGCACCAGCAGCACGCAGGTGGCCAGCACCAGCAGGGTGAAGGGCACGCCGATGCGCACGAAGTCGGCGAAGCGGTACTGACCGGGGCCGAGCACCAGGGTGTTGACCGGCGAGGAGATCGGCGTCATGAACGCCGCCGAGGCGGCCAGCGCCACGGTCATCGCGAAGGGCGCCGGCGAGGCGCCGAGGGCCTGGGCGCAGGCGATGGCCACCGGCGCCATCAGCACCGCGGTGGCGGTATTGGAGATGAACAGGCCGACCAGCGCGGTGACCGCGAAGAGGATGGCGAGGATCGCCCGCGGCCCGGCCTCGCCGAGCACGGCGAGCAGGCCCTGCACCGCCAGGTCGATGCCGCCGGTCTTCTGCAGGGCGACGGCGAAGGGCAGCATGCCGACGATCAGCAGCAGGCTCGGCCAGTGGATGGCGCGGTAGGCGCTGTCCAGGTCGATGCAGCGGAAGGCGCCGAGCAGCAGGCAGCCGATCAGCGCGGCCAGCACGTTGGGCACCGCGCCGCTGACCATCAGGCCGACCATCACCGCCAGGCTCAGCAGGGCGTAGGGCGCCTGGCTCTGCGCCGGGGCCACCTCGTCGATCTCCGCCGGCAGGCTGAGCACCAGGAAGTCGCGGCTCAGGCCCTGCAGGCGGTGGATGTCCTTCCACTTGCCGGCCACCAGCAGGGTGTCGCCGGGCCTGAGCTTCTCGTCGACCAGCACGCCCTCCAGTGCCCGGCTGCCGCGGCGCAGGCCCACCACGTTGAGCCGGTAGCGGCTGCGAAAGCCCAGCTCCTGGATGGTCTTGCCGGGCAGCCGCGAGCCCGGCGGCAGGGCCACCTCGACCAGGCCCAGCTCGCGGGCGTGGTCGGCGTAGTAGGACTGCTTCAGGACCAGCGGCTCCAGGCCCAGCTCGCGGTAGGCGCCGAGCAGGCCGATGGCCGGGCTGGCCAGGTCGACCAGCAGGATGTCGCCGCCGCGCAGCTCGCTGTCGGCGTTGGCGGCGAGCAGCTCGCGGCCCAGGGTGCGGCGTCGCTCGATGGCGATCACGTTGATGCCGTGCTGCTTGCGCAGCTGCAGGCCGTCGAGGGCCTGGCCGGCCAGCGGCGAGTCGTGGCGCAGGCACAGGCGCCGCTCGCGGCCGGCCAGGCGGTAGCTGTCCACCAGGTCGGCGAGGGTCAGGCGCGGCTCGCCGGCGGCCTCGCGGCTGCGCGCGCTGGCCAGCCAGCGGCGGGTCAGCAGCATGTAGCCGATGCCCAGCACGAGGATCGCCAGGCCGATGGGGGTGAAGGCGAAGAAGCCGAAGCCGGGCTGGCCGGCGCGCAGCAGCTCGCCGTGCACCACCAGGTTCGGCGGGGTGGCGACCAGGGTGAGCATGCCGCTGATCAGGCCGGCGAAGGCCAGCGGCATCATCAGCCGGCTGGGCGCCAGGTCGAGGCGCGCGGCGATGCTCAGCACCACCGGGATGAAGATCGCCACCACCCCGGTGGAACTCATCATCGAGCCGAGGCCGGCGACGCAGAGCATCAGCAGCACCAGCAGGCGCACTTCGCTGTTGCCGGCGCGACGCATCAGCCACTCGCCCAAGCGGTAGGCGATGCCGGTGCGCACCAGCGCCTCGCCGACCACGAACATGGTGGCGATCAGCACCACCGCCGGTTCGGCGAAGCCGGCCAGCACCTCGTGGACTTCCAGCACGCCGCTGAGCGGCAGGGCGGCGAGCATCAGCAGGGCGACCGCGTCCATGCGCGGGCGGTTGCGCACGAACAGCACCACCGCGAGCAGCAGCAGGCCGAGCACCAGGAGCAGTTGCGGGTTCATGGTCGCGGCCGGTCCGCGACGGGGTAGCCGAGCGCCTCGCGCAGCCGGGCATGGTGGGTGGCGACCCAGGCGCGGTCGATGGCGCCCCAGTCGCGGATCGCGTAGTGCCCGGCGTTGTGGCGCTCGCCGGACTCCTGGACGAAGGCGCAGTCGATGTCCAGCTCGGCCAGCGCCGCCAGGGTGTCCTGGGCGGTGCGGCGCGGCATGCCGGTGGCGGCGATCAGCGCCGGCACGCTGGTGGCGATGCCGCTGTCGATCAGCCAGGCGACGTAGAGGCGGCGGTAGAAGCTGCTGCGGGTCTTGCTCAGGTCCATGGCGGTTCCGTCAGTTGAGGGCCAGCAGGCCCAGGTAGGTGGCGGCGCCGGCGCTGTAGCCGAGCAGGGCCAGCAGGCTGACCCGTTTGAGGTACCAGATGAAGCCGATGCGCTCCATGCCCATCGCCGCGACGCCGGCCGCCGAGCCGATGATCAGGCTGCTGCCGCCGGTGCCGGCGCAGTAGGCGAGCATTTCCCAGAAGGTGCCGTCGGCGACGAAGTGGCCCAGCCAGGCCTGTTCGGCGGCGGGCGCGGCGGCCAGGGTCTGGGCGTCGACCAGCGGGTACATCTTCATCGCACCGGCCACCAGCGGCACGTTGTCGACCACCGCCGAGAGCAGGCCGATGGCGTAGTTGATCGCATAGACGTTGCCGAAGCCGTCGCGCAGCGCGGTGGAGACCTGGGCCAGGTGGCCGGCGCTGGCCAGGCTGGAGACCGCCAGCAGGATGCCGAGGAAGAACAGCACGCTGGGCGTGTCGATGCGCCGCAGCACGCCGGCCACCGACAGCGGGTGCTTGTCCTCGGCGTGCTTGCCGCGGTGCAGCACGTCGGTGACCACCCAGAGCAGGCCGACGCCGAACAGGATGCCCATGTACGGCGGCAGGTGGGTGACGGTCTTGAACACCGGCACGAACAGCAGCGAGCCGAGGCCGAGGGCCAGCACCAGGTTGCGTTCGAAGTCGGTGATCCTGATCCGGCTTTCCTTGGCGTGGTGGGCGAGGGCGCGCGGGCGCGGCGCCTCGCCGCGCAGGGTGAAGCTGAGGATGGTCAGCGGCACCAGCAGGCACACCAGGCTGGGCAGGAACAGCCCGGCGATCACCCCCGGGGCGCTGATCTGGCTGCCGATCCACAGCATGGTGGTGGTCACGTCGCCGATCGGCGACCAGGCGCCGCCGGCGTTGGCGGCGATCACCACGACGCCGACGTACAGCCAGCGCTCGGGACGGCCGCGCACCAGCTTGCGCAGCAGCGAGACCATCACGATGGTGGTGGTCAGGTTGTCCAGCACCGCGGAGAGGAAGAAGGTCATCAGGCCGACGATCCACACCAGATGCACGCGCTTGCGCGTCTGGATGCGTCCGGTGATGGTGCGGAAGCCCTCGTGGGAGTCGACCAGCTCGACGATGGTCATGGCGCCGAGGAGGAAGAACAGGATCTCGGAAATCTCCCCCAGGTGATGGCGCAGTTCGCCGATCACCCCGTGGCCGCCGGCCGCGGCGGCCGGCAGGATGCTGCCTTCGCCGAGCACCAGCAGGGTCCAGCAGAGCACCGCGGTGAGCAGCGCGGCGGCGGCCTTGTCGATGCGCAGCGGGTGTTCGAGGGCGATGCACAGGTAACCGACGACGAAGATCAGGGCCATCCAGGCGTACATGGGGGCAATTCCAGTTGACAGGTGGAGGAGGGAAAGGCGGCCCGAGGGGTGGCCCCGGGCCGGCGGCGGGCGGGATGCCCGCCGCGTTTCAGCCGAGCAGCAGGGCGTCGTCGGCGAGCTTCTCGCCGCGCACCTTCTCGAACATCGCCAGAAGGTCCGGCACGTCGAGCCCCTTGCGCTGCTCGCCGCTGACGTCGAGCACCACCTGGCCCTGGTGCAGCATCACCGTGCGGTCGCCGACGTCCAGCGCCTGGCGCATGCTGTGGGTGACCATCATGGTGGTCAGCCGCTTCTCGGCGACGATACGCGCGGTCAGTTGCAGGACGAAGTCGGCGGTGCGCGGATCGAGCGCCGCGGTGTGCTCGTCGAGCAGCAGGATGCGCGAGGGCTGCAGCGCCGCCATCAGCAGGCTGACCGCCTGGCGCTGGCCGCCGGAGAGTAGGCCGATGCGGTCGCCCAGGCGGTTCTCCAGGCCCAGGCCGAGGGTCGCCAGGCTGTCGCGGAAGGCCGCGCGCATCTCCTCGCGTACCGCCCGCGACAGGCCGCGGCGACCGCCGCGCTGCTGCGCCAGGGCCATGTTCTCCTCGATGGTCAGGTCCTCGCAGGTGCCCGCCAGCGGGTCCTGGAAGACCCGCGCCACGCGCTCGGCGCGCGCCCACACCGGCAGGCGGGTGACCTCGTCGCCGTCGATGAGGATCTGCCCGCTGTCCACCGCCAGATCGCCGGACACCGCGTTGAGGAAGGTCGACTTGCCGGCGCCGTTGGTGCCGATCACGGTGACGAACTGGCCGCTGGGGATGTCCAGCGACAGCCCGCACAGCGCGCGGGTCTCGATCGGCGTGCCGGGGTTGAAGGTGATTTCCAGGTTGCGTGCGCTGAGCATCTCAGGCCCCCTTCTTCGGCGCGGACAGGCGTTTCTTCAGCAGCGGGATGACCAGCGCGAAGGTCACCAGCAGCGCGGTCACCAGGTTCAGGTCCTGGGCCTGCAGGCCGATGAAGTCGCTGTTCAGCGCCAGGGCGATGAAGAAGCGGTAGACGATGGCGCCGAGGATCACCGCCAGGGTGGCCAGCACCAGGCGACGCGACGGCAGGATGCTCTCGCCGACGATCACCGCGGCCAGGCCGATGACGATGGTACCGATGCCCATGGAAATGTCGGCGCCGCCCTGGGTCTGCGCGAACAGCGCACCGGCCAGCGCCACCAGGGCGTTGGACAGGGCCATGCCGAGCAGGATCATCGCCCCGGTGTTGATGCCCTGGGCCCGCGCCATGCGCGGGTTGGAGCCGGTGGCGCGGATCGCCAGGCCCTTCTGGGTGGCGAAGAACCAGTCCAGGCCGAGCTTGGCGAGGACGACGATGCCCAGCAGCAGCAGCGGGCGCAGCACGTAGTCGCTCAGCCACTCCGGCTGCAGCACGGTGAACAGGGTCGGCTCGCTGATCAGCGGCACGTTGGGGCGGCCCATGATGCGCAGATTGATCGAGTAGAGGGCGATCATCATCAGGATGCTGGCCAGCAGGTCCATGATCTTCAGTCGCACGTTGAGCAGGCCGGTGACGGTACCGGCCACGGCGCCGGCGGCGGTCGCCGCCAGGGTGGCGAAGAACGGATCGAAGCCGTTGGCGATCAGGATGGCGCAGACCGCGCCGCCGAGCGGGAAGCTGCCGTCCACGGTGAGGTCGGGGAAGCGCAGCAGACGGAAGGAGATGTACACGCCCAGGGCCACGAGGCTGAAGATCAGGCCGATCTCCAGGGCGCCGAACAGGGAAAACAGGGACATGGGGGATTTGCCGGTCAGGGTCGGAAGAGAACCGGAGCGGCCCCGGCCGCGCGCGGCGGGGCGGAGCCGCCGCGCGCAGGGGAGCGCTCGCTCCGGCCGCTGGGCTTACTGGATGATTTCGGCCGCCGAGTCGAGCAGCGCCTGGGAGAGGCTGACGCCCTGCTTGGCCGCGGCGCCCGGGTTGACGAACAGCTGCAGCTTGTCGCTGGTCTGCGGCTGGATGTCGCCCGGTTTCTCGCCGTTGAGGATGCGCACCACGATGCGCCCGGTCTGCTCGCCGAGCAGCCGGTAGTCGACGCCCAGGGCGGCGATGGCGCCGCGCTTGACGCTGTCGGTATCGGAGGCGATCAGCGGGATCTTGGCGTCGTTGCCGACCTTGACCAGCGCCTCGTAGGCCGACACCACGTTGTTGTCGGTGTTGGTGTAGATCGCGTCGACCTTGCCGACCAGGCTGCGCGCCGCCGAACCGACGTCCACCGAGCGCGGCGCCGAGGCTTCCACCAGGGTCATGCCGAGGGTCGGCAGCAGCTCCTTGAGGGCCTTGACCACCACCACCGAGTTGGCCTCGCCGGGGTTGTAGACGATGCCGATGCGCTTGGCCTCGGGGACGATCTGGCGGATCAGCTCGATCTGCTTGTCCAGCGCCAGCACGTCGGAGACGCCGGTGACGTTGGTGCCCGAGGCTTCCCAGCTCGGGGTGAGCTGCGCGCCGACCGGGTCGGTGACCGCGGTGAACACCACCGGCACGCTCTTGGTCGCGGCGACCAGTGCCTGGGCCGAGGGAGTGGCGATGCCGACGATGGCGTCGGGCTGGTCGCCGACGAACTTGCGGGCGATCTGCGCGGCGGTGCCGTTGTTGCCCTGGGCGCTCTGGTACTGCCACTTGAGGTTCTTGCCCGGCTCGTAGCCGGCCTGCTTGAGCGCATCGAGCACGCCGTCGCGGGCGGCGTCGAGGGCCGGGTGTTCGACGATGGCGGTGACCGCCACGGATTTCTCCTCGGCGGCGCTGGCGCCGAACGGAACACCGGCGGTCATGGCCAGGGCCAGACCGAGGGGCAGCCATTTCTTCTTCTGAGCCTGCAGCATGCGGCACTCTCCTGAATGATCTGTCGGCAGGTCGCCGCGGCGCGGCGACGTGGCGGAAACATCGCACGTTTTCCCGTCGTCGTCAGCAATTGTGCGGCGCCGACGGCAGCGCCCCGGCCAGGGGCCGGGGCGCGGTGCGGGGGGTCAGAGCGCGGCGATGCGCGCGCGCTGCTCGGCCAGCTTGGCCAGCGCCTGCTCGGCCTCGGCCAGCTTGGCGCGCTCCTTGTCGAGCACCTCGGCCGGGGCCTTGGCGACGAAGCCCTCGTTGGCCAGCTTGCCGCCGACGCGCTTGACCTCGCCTTCCAGGCGCGCCAGCTCCTTGTCCAGGCGCGCCAGCTCGGCGTCCTTGTCGATCAGCCCGGCCATCGGCACCAGCACCTGCATGTCGCCGACCAGCGCAGTGGCGGCCAGCGGCGCTTCCTCGGAGGCGGCCAGCACGCGCACCGACTCCAGCTTGGCCAGCTTGGCGATCAGCGGCTCGAAGGCGGCCAGGCGGCGCTGGTCCTCGTCGCTGGCATTGGCCAGCACCACGTCGATGCGCTTGGCCATGGAGATCTTCATCTCGCCGCGGATCTGCCGCACGCCGAGCATGAAGTCCTTGACCCAGGCGATGTCGGCCTCGGCCGCCGCGTCGATGCGCGCATCATTCGCCACCGGCCAGGGCTGCAGCATCAGGGTCGGGCCTTCCTTGCCGGCCAGGGCCTTGATGCGCTGCCAGATTTCCTCGGTGATGAACGGCATGAACGGGTGGGCCAGGCGCAGGATGACCTCCAGCACGCGCACCAGGGTGCGGCGGGTGCCGCGCTGGCGCTCGACGGAAGCGGTTTCGTCCCACAGCACCGGCTTGACCAGCTCCAGGTACCAGGCGCAGTACTCGTCCCAGACGAACTCGTAGAGCGACTGCGCGGCGAGGTCGAAGCGGAACTGGTCGAGGTGGCGGGTGACGTCCTGCTCGCAGCGCTGCAGGGCGGAGATGATCCAGCGGTCGACCGGCGACAGCTCCACCGCTTCGTCGTTGGCGCCGCAGTCCTTGCCGTCGGTGTTCTCCAGCACGAAGTTGGTGGCGTTCCACAGCTTGTTGCAGAAGTTGCGGTAGCCCTCGACGCGGCCCATGTCGAACTTGATGTCGCGGCCGGTGGAGGCCAGCGAGCAGAAGGTGAAGCGCAGCGCGTCGGTGCCGTAGCTGGCGATGCCGTCAGGGAACTCGGCGCGGGTCTGCTTGGCGATCTTCTCGGCCAGCTTGGGCTGCATCATGCCGCTGGTGCGCTTGGCCACCAGGGTTTCCAGGTCGATGCCGTCGACGATGTCCAGCGGGTCGAGCACGTTGCCCTTGGACTTGGACATCTTGTGGCCCTGGCCGTCGCGCACCAGGCCGTGGACGTAGACGGTCTTGAACGGGATCTGCCCGGTCAGGTGCAGGCTCATCATGATCATCCGTGCGACCCAGAAGAAGATGATGTCGAAGCCGGTGACCAGCACGTCGGTGGGATGGAAGGTCTTCAGGAAGTCGGTCTGCTGCGGCCAGCCGAGGGTCGAGAAGGTCCACAGGCCCGAGCTGAACCAGGTGTCCAGCACGTCGTCGTCCTGGCGCAGGGCGATGTCGCCCAGGTTGTGCCTGGCGCGCACCTCGGCCTCGTCGCGGCCGACGTAGACGTTGCCGGCCTCGTCGTACCAGGCCGGAATGCGGTGGCCCCACCACAGCTGACGGCTGATGCACCAGTCCTGGATGTCGCGCATCCACGAGAAGTACATGTTTTCGTACTGCTTGGGCACGAACTGGATACGACCGTCTTCAACGGCGGCAATCGCAGGCTCGGCCAAAGGCTTGGTCGATACGTACCACTGGTCGGTCAGCCACGGCTCGATGATGGTGCCGGAGCGATCGCCTTTCGGCACTTTCAGGCCGTGGTCGTTGACGCTGACCAGCAGGCCGGCGGCGTCGAACGCAGCGACGATCTGCTTACGCGCTTCAAAACGCTCAAGGCCGGCGTATTCAGCCGGAATCGCGCCATCAATGCTGTCGTTCAGCGTGCCGTCGAGGTTGAACACCTGGGCTGCCGGCAGCACCGCGGCGTTCTTGTCGAAGATGTTGAGCAGCGGCAGGTTGTGGCGCTTGCCGACTTCGTAGTCGTTGAAGTCGTGGGCCGGGGTGATCTTCACGCAGCCGGTGCCGAACTCGGGGTCGCAGTAGTCGTCGGCGATGATCGGGATACGGCGGCCCACCAGCGGCAG
>RRZU010450188.1_pt1 | contig 12570 bp, 12 predicted proteins | sample 2165561 | NCBI WGS metagenome assembly RRZU01 (sample SAMN10456909, study PRJNA506462) | wastewater metagenome | isolation source: wastewater sludge | place: USA: Moscow, Idaho | reverse complement strand
CAGTCGTTACCATTGAACTGCCCAACGCCACCACCATGCCCAGCCAGAAAGACCAGCAGGAGATGTGGCAGGATATGCTGAAATGGATCAAGAACGACAAAAGATAGGACATGCAACGCGGCATGTGCATCTTGACTCTGGCCGCCTCTGCCATTAGCCGATTTTGCACGGGAAAGAATCAGAGTCCGCTATTTCCTTGGTTTTTATCTTGTTATCTCGCGCCCCTGTGGAGCCATTTGAATCGTGGTCTAATGGAAGTAGGTAGAAGGTAGGAAAGAGGGATTCTGACTTCCGATTGCGGATGGGTTCGTGCCCATTTCGGGACAGTCTTGGGCCGTGATTTTAAAACCGGAAAATTTGTCCGAAATTCACGCCATCGCGCACACCACCTCTGCGCTCATTCTTTCAATCGCCTTCTGATGTCATCTGTCGCTTATATTGGCGCCTACTGAGCAACTATCGCTATAGTCGGCGCACGTTTGTCAGTAGTTATATCTATCTGAAGTTGTTGGTGTGAACCAGCTTTAGATCGCAGCAGGAGAAGGGTGCCGGGATGGAAACACGAATAGCAATTTCTTTGCCAAGCCAGTTGGCTCTTATCGGCGGTATGGCGACGATGTCTAGCCGGATGGAAAGTCTGCGCATTGCCCTCGACAGCATCTTGCCGCAGTTGGACCATCTGTTCCTTTATCTCGATAAGTGCGCCGTTGTACCGGAGGCGTTTGTCGGACACCCCAAGATTACGGCGATACTGCTCGAAGGAAGGCAATTGGGGTGCCACGGCAAGTTTCTCGGTCTTCAACGCTTGACGGAACCATGCTTATATTTCTGTTTTGATGACGATATCATCTACCCGCCTGGCTACGTTGCCTATCTTGCTGCTGTTATGCGCCGCCATAGCTATCGGGCCCTCGTGGGTGTCCATGGCAACGTCTTTCGCCTGCCGGTCAGGTCTTACGTCGCCGACCGCATATGCCTGCACTTCGAGCATGAACTGGCGTTGGAATGCGTTGTCGATGAACTTGGTACTGGCACGCTGGCGTTCCACTCACGGTGCATTGATCTTGACCCCATGCGCTGGGGGCATATGAACATGTCGGACTTGATGGTGGCGATTGAGGCCGTGCGGCAGGAGGTGCCAAGGCTAGCCGTCCGGCGACCGCAGCATTTCCTCCGGGCGATCATGCAGAACCAGCCGGACTCCATATGGTTCCAGACCCGGCACGATGACTCGATCCAGACAGCGCTTCTGCAGGCCGCGATAACGCACTATCCAGAGCGGTGGTGTCTATCAGACCGGGAAGCCTACTGAATATCGAGTTGGACGTCATCCTGTTGCGCCCATATTGCCTCGTGCGGAATCGTTTGACCATCCATGGCCGGCGTGAAGGCTGCAATGGAATCCAATTGTGCCGTCAATTGGCTGGGATAGAGTTGGATCAGCGACAGCTTAATCCTCTGCTGCTCTCCCAGAGGCCACCAATAGCGGGTCAATGTGCGCTCGGCCAGGGCTTTTGCAAACGCACTGAGGCCCAGGCGGCGCTTGGTCGGGTCGGCAGCGTAGTGTAGATCCTCGTAGAAAGCGACACGATAGAAACGGTTCAACTCGTCCAAGTGCCGAACAATAAGCATGCGCACCGCCACATGGTCCAGATGGTCTCCTATGCCGGCCGGGCAGAATAACCAAGGGCGCAGTGCGCTTATACGACCGATTGTCGGCCCCATTAGTGAGCGGAGGAGAGCGTTCTCGATCCGGTCGGCGTTCTCTGCTCTATGCTGCAACTCAAATGGAGGCCAGCCGAGTTCAGAGGCTCCTTGAAAGTCGAGATAGGTGGCGGACAGGCCGCAAGAATTGCAAAATTTGGCATCTTCTTTTATGCGCATTCGCGTGATGGCGCGATTCTCAATTCCTAAGGCGAGGGGCTGCCCGGCTCTATAGCCAGACCGGGGGAAAACAGTCAAGAGCGTTCCCTTTTGCCGACGCCAGGCCAGCAAGCCCAGCGAAAAACAAACATCGTCGCTGTGCGGAGACAAGTAAATATCGCCGGGATCGGCAATGGCAATGGCTTTGCTCATCTAAGGATTGTTCTATGTAAAGGTGACAATCGAAGCCCTGTAGAGTAGGGCAAAGGAGGCTCGTAGCAAGAAGGACAATGTTGCAGCTACATATTGTAGTCATTCTCGTGCTGTTACTCACATTGAATGGCATCCACTACTGTTAATGGGGGGCGGACGCCTGGGGGCTGCGACGGTGATCGTGGCGGGGTGCAAACATCGGCATTGGCCGCGAAACGCACATGTATGCAACAAGGCCGAGCGGCAGGTGTCTGATAAGCTTTCGTCCGCTCGATTACCTGGATTTCACGGGCGGCTACGTCCGCACCTTGTCGGGTTAAGCCGTAGCAGGCCTTTATCTCATTGCCGTAAAGTAGCCGCTCGCAGATGCCAACTCAAGTCTTAGCCAGATTTTGCCGTTAACTCCGGCATGGTGAAAAGGAGTCGATAATGGATATCAGTAATGTGGCAAGTGTCGCGGCTTACGCCAGTGCCGTGAGCCAGGCGCAGGTTGGTGATGCGGTGGCGATTTCGGTATTGAAAAAGGCGCTCGACATTCAGGCGCAAGGGACGATGCAGCTGATTCAGGCCATTCCGCAAGTGTCGGGAACAACCGAGATCTTGGGCCATAACGTCAATACGACGGCCTGATTTTTCTTTGAGCTGTTTCGCTCAGTGTGTGAGATTGAGAGCCTCTTTGATCGCGGCGGTTCGCGTGCTATGTAACCGTTCTGGGATTTGCGCCGGGGCGCTGCAACTGCCGGCAATTTCTGCGGCGTCGATCGAGCGGGCTGCGGCGAGGGCGCGCGGAAACAACTCAGGTTCCGGAATCGGTTTGTCTTCCCAGCCCAGCCGGCCGTGATAGTCGCAGGCGCAGGCTTCGAGCAGTTGGCCAAAGCGCTGTGGCCGACGTAGAGCATCACAATTCGTTAACAGCTTGTCGATCGTCGCGGCGCGCATTTCTGGGCCGCGGCGGATGTCGCCGTGATAGCGTGCCATCAGTAGCGCGAGGTCGCGGCATTCAGCCGGCACCTTGAGTTGCTCGCAGACCTCTTTGACCAAGGCTGTGCTGCGGGCTTCGTGCCCCGGATGGCGCGGTAGGTCAGCCGCGGGAGTCACTCCCTTGCCAAGATCGTGGAGCAGCACGGCAAAGCGCACCGGCAGCGCGTAGTCGTGTTGTGCGGAATGATCGAGTGCCATCATCACATGCACTCCGGTGTCGATTTCCGGGTGGTAGTCGGCGCGCTGCGGTACGCCAAAGAGCCGGTCTAGCGGGGCGATGAGCCGTGCTAAAGCGCCGCATTCGCGCAGTGTTTCAATCATGCGCGACGGCTTTTTCTCCATCAGGCCTTTCGCGAGTTCTTGCCAGACCCGTTCGGCAACCAGATGGTCGACTTCGCCGCTGGCGATCATTTGGCGCATCAGTGCCAGCGTTTCCGGGGCGATCGAGAAATCGGTGAAGCGTGCCGAGAAGCGTGCGATGCGCAGGATACGCACCGGGTCTTCGACAAAAGCCGGGCCGACGTGGCGTAGCAGGCGTGCGGCAATGTCCGCCTGCCCGTTGAACGGATCGATCAGCGTGCCGTCATCGGCGCGGGCGATGGCGTTGATTGTCAGGTCGCGCCGGGCGAGGTCTTCTTCCAGCGACACATCGGGTGCGGCGTGAAAGGAAAAGCCCTTGTAGCCGTGACCGGCTTTGCGTTCGGTGCGCGCCAGCGCATATTCCTCGTGTGTTTTCGGGTGCAGGAAAACCGGGAAGTCCTTGCCTACCGGCCGGAAGCCTTGCGCCAGCATTTCGCCGGGTGATGCACCGACAACCACGTAGTCACGATCCTGAATCGGCAAGCCGAGCAGTTCGTCGCGAACAGCGCCGCCGACCGTGAAGATGCGCATAAGGGAATTTGCCGGGTTAGCGCTCTGGCTCGGCCAGGGCGCTCGCGCGCCATTCTTCCATTGCTGGCAGGGTGCGTATGGTTTCGACCCAGGCGCGGGAAACCGGCGGAAGCTCTACGGCGTAGGTCTGAAAGCGCCAGACGACGGGGGCGAACATCGCATCGGCAATCGAAAACTTGCCGAACAGGAAGGCGCCGTCGTTGCCATAGCGGCTGCGGCAGCTTTCCCAGATGGCGGTGAGGCGCGCAATGTCCAAAATGACATAAGCCTGGTGCTTTTTGTAAGGCGTGGAGGCGCGAATATTCATCGGCATGGCGTGGCGCAGGGCGCCGAAGCCGGAGTGCATCTCGGCGCTGATCGAGCGCGCTTCAGCGCGCGCCTTGCGGTCTTCCGGCCACAGGGCGGGCACTGTCTCGGCGATGTATTCGCAGATCGCCAGCGAGTCCCAGACCACCGTTTCGCCGTCAATCAGGCAGGGCACCTTGCCCGAAGGCGAGTGCTTGTAAATGTCGGCTTTGGTGCCCGGGCTGTCCAGGCGGATGTTGATTTCTTCAAAAGGAAGACCGGCCTGTTTCATGGCCAGCCAGGGGCGCAAACTCCAGGAAGAGAAGTTGCGATCGCCAATAACAAGTTTCAGCATGGTTGATAGATCCTTGCGTCCGGGTTGATGGGTTGCACGGTAAGACAGTGATTTGCCAGCAAAGGTTTCAGCGTCCGGCGCGGCAGCGATAAGCGCTCAGCCGTTGTTTGAGTTTGATCGGCGCAAGATAGCCCGGTGCCACGGCCTCAAGCGCTCTCGGCTGCCAGCCGGGGAGGTTGTGACGGCCGTCGGTGACGTTGTCGACCTGCATCGAGCGCAGGTTGTCGGGCGACATTGGCGGCTTGGGTAACAGCCCGAGCAGCATTGCTTGCACATAGGCCAGGGAGCAGGGAAGGGAGACGATTGGGCGGTGCCGACCAATCAGCGTCCCGGTGTAGGCGACAAGCTCGCGCAAGGAATAAGTCGTCGGGCCACACAACTCGTAGGTTTGCCTGAAGCTCGCCTGGTCTTTCAAACTGGCGACAAAAGCATCGGCAATGTCGCCAACATAGACTGGTTGAAAACGTGCCGAAGCGCTGGCCAGCGGCAGGATAGGCAGGAGCTTCAGCAGCGTGGCAAAGGTGTTCAGGAAGCTGTCGCCGGGGCCAAAGATGACCGATGGGCGAAAAATCGTAACATCAAGATCATTGGTTGCGCTGAGAAGCACCGCCTCGCCGGCGGCCTTCGAGCGCAGATAGCCCGATGGCGCATCAATGGCGGCTTGCAGCGCACTCATGTGCAGCAGACGGCGCACGCCCTTTTGCTTCATCGCGGCGACGATCTTCTTGGGGAGTTCGACATGGACTTCGGCAAAGCGTTTGCCGTACGGCTGGCTGGAATCGCTATCGTGCAGGATGCCGACCAGATTGATGACGGCATCGACGCCATCCATTAACGAAGCCAGTTCTTCGGCTTGGTGGATGTCAGCTTCGACGGTATAAACCGTCGGCAGCAGGGTGATTTTCTTGGTGTGGTCGCGATGGCGTGTTGGAATGATCACGCGGATGCCGCGTTCGGAAAGGCGATTGGCGATCCAGCCGCCGACAAAGCCGCTACCTCCGATCAACAATACCTTTTTGAGCTCCATAGTGACCTGCCAATAGATGAGATAGAGAAGATTGATCTTACGGCAATTCCTCGGCCTTGGCATCGGCCTTTGTGTTCGGGCCGACCGTGCCAAGGCGGGTTTTCAGCGATTGCGGCTTGCCGTTAAAAAGTGCCGAATAGTAGACAGAGTTGCTCATCACCTTTTTGACGTAATCGCGGGTTTCCGAAAACGGGATGCTCTCGGCGTAAATCGCGCCTTCCAGCGCCCGGTCGGCGCGCCATTTGCGGGCGCGGCCGGGCCCTGCGTTGTAGGCGGCCGAGGCGAGTACCGGGTGGTTGTCCAGGCTTTCCAGAACCATGCGCATGTAGGAGGTGCCGAGCAGCACATTGACGTCAGTGTCGTTGACCTGCCCGTGATGAAAGTCCTTGAGGCCGATCTTGTTGGCCACCCACTTGGCCGTTGCCGGCATCAGCTGCATCAGGCCGGAAGCGCCAACATTGGATTTGGCATTGGTGACAAAGCGGCTTTCCTGACGCATCAGCCCGTAAACCCAGGCATCGTCGAGCGACTGGTCGCGCGCCGCTGGGCGAACCTGATCGGCGTAGGGGGACAGGTAGCGTAAGGAGTAATCGTGTTCGTCCTTGGTGCGATCGGCGGCGGCAATGGCCCGGTCGTAAATTCCTGCGCGCTGGGCAATGTTCGAGGCAGTCAGAAGTTCGCGGTCGGTCATCGTGCGCAAGGCCCAGCTCCATTCCTTGCTTCCTTCGGTACGCATGTTTAGCCGGTACAGAGCCAGACCGCGCTGTACGCCCGGATTGGCATTGACCCGCGACGTTTCTTCGGCTGTTGGCGGCGTGGCTTTGGGCGGCGGCATGACCGGGCGATCAAGCTCTTCGTCAGCCAGGTTGCTGTAAAAATTAGGCTGTCCGGCAATCTTGGCGAACAGGTTGTTGGCATCGGTGGTGCGTCCGCCGGCACGATAGGCGCGACCCAGCCAATAGACCCAGACGGGTTGCTCGGCAAGCGCGGGCGGCATTTTTTCGATGGTGGCGCGCACGGTTCCCCAGTCATGCGTGCGCAACGCGGCGCGAACCTTCCATTGGGCGACTTCGTCGGAAAGCGTTGCGTCTCCAGCGTTGCGATACCAGACAAGGGCGTCGCTCATGTGGCGTTTGGCAGCCTGCCAGCCGATTTGCCCCCAGGCCCAGCCTTTTTCACTGGCTTGCAACTGGCCTTCGATGCGGGCGAGTTGCTCGGCGGCCATGCGCGGGTCGTTGGCGGCGATGCGGCTGATCGCTAGCGCGGCGAGTTCCCGGTTCATCCGGCTGCCCGAAAGGCTATTTTGTTTGACCAGCCAGGGTAGCGGCGAATCGCTGATCGCCTTGGCGGTGCGCTCGTCCGGTGTTTGGCTCGGCGGCAGGTAATTCATGCTGTAGCGGGCCGCGCCCAGCTTATTGGCCTCGAATTGATTGCGGATGCGCGCCCACACTTCATCGGCCAGTACGCGCTTGTCCAGAATCAAGGCTTCGAGTATCGGATAGCAGGCGGTCGGTGGCTCAATCAAGCTTACCCAGAGCTTCATCGTCTCGTTGTTTACGCTGGCATCGCCACGCGCGCGGCGGCTTTGTAGGGCGTAACAGTTCATTTCCTGATCGGGTTGCATTAGCGCCGGGAACTCACGGTCAAACTCGGCCCATTGCTGCTTTTTGCCGAGCTGCTTCAGCCAGTCGCCACGCAGCTTTTCGGCAATGTAGCTTTTGTCGTTGCGTGCGAGAAAGGAACGGATCGTCGCCGGGTCGGTGGCCGAGAGGTCGAGCAGGAGGCGCCAGTAGTCGACGTAAACCTCCAGTTCGTAGCCTTGCAGATCGGGTGCGAGACGTTCGAGTTTGTTGCGGTCGCCAGCGCGAGCGGCATCGCGCGCAGCAAGAAAGAGGTCATCGGAGCCAGCTATGCTGCTCATGGCCTGCGACATCAACAACGGGAAGAAGACGAGAAAAGCGCTGAGGCGAAACTTCATGATAAGCTCAAATCCTTACAAATACTGACCTTCAGGATACCACATGAGCACCCTCCCGTCGCCGGAAACGCCCTTGGAAGACTCGCCGGAAGCGCGTTTGGCGTACCGCAAAGCCTTGCGCAAGGAACTTGTCGAACGCCGTCAGGCCTTGCCAGCCGACGATCTGGCGCGGATGACGGCTTCTGTTTGCGCGCATTTACGCCGGGAATTTCCCGAACTTGCCCGGGTGCGCGTCGGCTTCTGCTGGCCGATGCTCAACGAGCCGGATTTGCGCCCTTTGATCGAAGCGTGGATTGGAGAGGGCGATCCCGGCTTTGTCGCCTTGCTGCCGGTGGTGGTGGCACCCAAAACACCACTCGCCTTTCGCGCGTGGACGCCGCAGACGCCGATGGTGAAAGACCGCTATGGTATTGAAACGCCCGCCGAAGGCGAGTTCGTCGTGCCGCAAGCCTTGCTGATTCCAGTCAATGCATTTGATGTGGCCGGTTACCGCATCGGCTACGGCGGCGGCTTTTTCGACCGCACTTTGGCAACGACGGTACCCATGCCTTTGAGCATCGGCGTCGGCTTCGAACTCGCCCGAGTCGATTCGATCCGTCCCGAAGCCTACGACATGCCGCTTGATGCGATGGTGACGGAAGCGGGAGTCTTTCGAGTCCGCTGAGCTTTAGAGCTGAGAAAGAGAAGTTAACCACAGCGGGCACAGCGAGCACAGCGAAAGAGCAAGGACTTGCGTGTCTATTTCAACGCGCCCAGTGGGTGATTGCGAAGAAGCGTCGAATACTTTGGCTTTCGCTGTGTTCGCCGTGGTTTGATTACCGCTCAATGCCGAAACGCCGGAATCTGTGGCAGTTTCGGCCACTCCACCGCGTCGAGCATGTTCTTGACGATCAGGCCGAGTTCGGTATCGCCTTCGATGGACAGTTCGCGGTTGAAGAACAGCGTGTCCGGGTCTTCCTGACGTGCTACAAGTTGCAGAAAAGCCGAGAGCTTGGCGCGGAAGGCCAGATCGGGTTCGCTGGGCTGGGTAAACAGGGGGCGGAACAATCCGTCGCGGAAGGTAAAGCAGGCACGCCCCCCGGTATCGAGCACTTCAATGAGAAAGCTGCGGCCTTCCAGCAATTCCAAACTGTCTTCGGGTAGCAGCTTCATTTTGAGCGCGGCATTCAAGCCCGTGATCAGGGCGATGGCGTGCGGCCATTGCGGCAGTTTTTTGCCGACCAGCGAAACAAAGGCGGGGAGCGTAAAGCGCGGGATGTTGATGGCCATGATCAGGCTCCATGCAATTGGGCGAGTGCAGCCCGGTGGTGTGAGGCGATGCCCGCTTCGCCAAACCAGTAGCCATCGACCATGCCTTCGGCGGCCCAGCCGTTCATGTCGGGCTGAACGGTTTGGCCGCAGCGCGCAGCGTTAAAGGCGGCGATGATTTCCGGCATGTGGGTGGCTTGCGGGCTGAGGCGAATGGCGTCGATGCCCATTGTTAGCATTTCCGGTATTTCTGCCAAGAGGTTGCAGGTTTGCGCCGACATCGTCTGAATGCCGTTGATGGCGAGGAAGGGCTGGCCTTCGCGGGTCTTCAGCGTCATCCCTTCAGCGTGGTCGAGGCACTTGAACTGGCAGTCGTCCTTGTTCAGGTTGTAATGGCGGGCGGTGAAACAGCGCGCCGAAAAGGCGAGCGGCAGTTTGCCGTAGACAAACACTTCGGTTTCGATCCCGGCGGGGCGCTCGTTGTGCAAGGTTTCGATCAGGCTGCGCCCCGCTTCCAGTGGCGGCACCCAGCGGCACATGCCGTAGCGCGCAAAGGTGGCGAGTGTGGCGGCGTTGTAGATGTTCAGATGCGGGCCGGCCACAAAAGGACGTCCGGCAGCGATGTTGACGGCGCCCAAATCGTTGGCTTCGAGCTTGCAGTCAGCTTCGTCGATCAGCCGACGGGTGGCTTTCAGATCACTTTCAGACTCAAGCAATGCTTGCGCTGAAACGATGACTTCCTTGCCCGAATCGGTGAGATCACGCGCCAGCCCGATCCAGTCGGCCACGCGCAATTGCTGGCGGCGTGAACAGACGACCTCGCCAACATAAATCGTGTCGAGTGCTTCGATCTGCGCCATTTCGGCGTAGAAATTGAGCACTTCCTGTTTGGTCCAGAAGTAAAGCAGGGGGCCGAGAGCGAGCTTCATGCGGCTTATCTCCACGGCCGGTTGTAAGCGCCAAGCGTAGCCTGTACGCCTTCCGATACCTTGGCGAGTTCGGCTTGCCACGCTGGCTTGACCTTGAAGTGTTCGAAATCCCGACCCAGTTCATCAATCGCGGCGCGCAGGGTGCGGGTGACCTGCGCGACGTAAGTCGGGCTGCGCTGGCGGCCTTCGACCTTGATCGCCGAGACGCCAATCTTGACGATCTCCGGCAGGATTTCCAGCACGTTCAGGCTGGTCGGTTCTTCCAGCGCGTAGTAGGTTTCGCCAGCCACTTCAAAGCGCCCCTTGCACAAGGTCGGGTAGCCGGCCGGCTCGTTGTCGGCGCAGCGGTCAATCAGGATGCCGTTAAGGCGCGTGGACATTTGTCCTGGCGATCTTTCCCATTTGACGTACTTGGCCGGTGAGCAGGCGCCGACGGTGTTGGGCGACTCGCCGGTAGCGTAGGAAGAAAGCCAGCAGCGGCCTTCGTTCATTACGCACAGGCTGCCAAAACCAAAGACCTCGATCTCCACCGGCGTGTTCTGGATCACCAGTTCGACCTGCGCCAGCGTCAGCACGCGCGGCAATACGGCGCGCCTCACGCCGAACTCGCGATGCGCGAAATTGACCGCCTCGTAGCTGGTTGCCGAGCCCTGTACCGAAAGGTGCAGGCGCAAATCCGGATGGCGTTTGCTGGCGTAGTCGAGCAGGCCGATGTCGGCCAGGATGACCGCGTCGACCCCCAGATCGGCAGCGCCGTCCACGGCTCTGTGCCAGTCGGCTTCGCGCCCCGGTTGCGGAAAGGTGTTGATCGCCATCAGCACATGCTTGCCGCGCGAGTGAGCGTAGCCGATGCCCTCGACCATTGCCTTCTGATCGAAGTTCAGACCGGCAAAATTGCGTGCGTTGGTGTCGTTTTTGTAGCCGAAATAAACCGTATCGGCACCGTTATCAACCGCCGCCTTGAGCGCCGGCAGGCTGCCAGCAGGGCAAACGAGTTCGGGTAGTTTCTGGTGCAACATGAAAAGCCTCGCTTAACGAAGCCGCAAGTATACCGGCCAGGGACTTGCCGCGCTTGATTTCGATCGATGATCTTCTTGCGGCGTTCTGGCGCCATAAATGACGCCAGCGGGCGGCATGTTAAGCTTGCAGCATGAATGAACTGATCATTGGAGGCGCCCGTTCGGGCAAGAGCACGCTGGCGGAAAAAAGAGCCATTGAGAGCGGTATGCGCGTCATCTATGTGGCGACCGCGCAGGCGCTTGATGGCGAAATGAAGCAGCGTATCGCTTTGCATCAGGCGCGCCGTCCGGCCAGTTGGGGTTTGGTTGAAGCGCCGCTTAATCTGGCGGCAAGCTTGCGGCAACACGCGGCGCCCGATGTTTGCCTGCTGGTGGATTGCCTGACGCTATGGCTGTCGAACCTGCTTTTCGCCGGAGTCGCGGCGAGTCAAGCAGAAGAAGGAAAAGTGGTTGATTGCCCTTTGCTGACCGGGGAAACGCAAGCGTTGGTCGATCTCCTGCCGCAGTTGCCCGGGCGGGTGATCATGGTTTCCAACGAGGTGGGCTGGGGCGTGGTGCCTATGGCTGCCGTGTCGCGTCTGTTTGCCGACGAGCAGGGGCGGCTTAATCAGCGGGTGGCGGCGGTATGCGAGAAAGCCACGCTGGTGGCCGCGGGTTTGCCGGTGGTTTTGAAATAACCCGAATCAAGTCAGCTTGTTTGGCGGTGTTTCGTCCGGAGTGCCTTTGGGGGTCGAGTTTTTCTCCAGCCATTTGAGCAGCAGAGAGAAAAGCTCGTTCGGGTTGTACGGCTTGGATATGAAGTCATTCATCCCGGCCTCGGTGCAACGTGCCTTGTCTTCGGCAAAAGCATTGGCGGTCATGGCCAGAATCGGGGTGTTGCGATACTCGGCAATCGCGCGAATCAGTGAGGTGGCCTGCAGGCCATCCAGCTCAGGCATTTGCATATCCATCAGGATCATGTCGTAGGAAATGCTTACGGCTTTTTCGACCGCCTCGCGACCGTCTTCGGCAAGGTCGACCGTCAGGCCAACGCCTTCGATAAGCAACTGGGCAATTTCAAGATTGATCGTTTCGTCGTCAGCGACGAGAATCCGGCGGCCACTGTAATGTTGGCGAATCAGGTCACCTGCGTTTGCCGGGTTATTTTGCGCAGGCGCTTTGCTTGTGCTGTCGCTCTTCTTCAGGCTGACGGTAAACCAGAAGGTGCTGCCTACGCCCGGCGTGCTTTCGGCTCCGGCCTCTCCCCCCATCAACTCGGCGATTCTTCGGGTGATGACCAGACCGAGTCCGGTTCCGCCATATTTGCGCGTGGTGTTGCTGTCCGCTTGCTCAAAGGCGTTGAAAAGCCGGGACAGAGTCTCCTGCTCGATGCCGATGCCGCTATCCTGAACCTCGAAACGCAAAAGAACGCTCTGTTCGTCTTCGGCAAGTTGCCTCACCCGTAAAGTGATACTGCCAGCCTCGGTGAATTTTATGGCATTGGTGGCAAAGTTGAGCAAAGCTTGTTGCAGCTTTGTTTGGTCGCCGATCAGGACGGCTGATAATTCGTCGGCTTCAATGCGCAATTGCAAGTTTTTGGCTTGAGCACGGTCACTTAGCATGGCCTGAACGCTCTCAAGAATGCTGTCGATTCGGACTTCAGACTCCTCCAGCAAGAGCTTGCCCGCTTCGATCTTGGAGAGATCGAGAATGTTGTTGATGATTTCAAGCAGGTGCTTTCCGGCGGCGTCGAGTTTTTGCAGTTGCTCTTCCTGCTTGGACGTTACGCCGGAATTCCTGAT
>RRZU013020558.1_pt1 | contig 12571 bp, 15 predicted proteins | sample 2165561 | NCBI WGS metagenome assembly RRZU01 (sample SAMN10456909, study PRJNA506462) | wastewater metagenome | isolation source: wastewater sludge | place: USA: Moscow, Idaho | reverse complement strand
TGATTGGTATAGCTGCTGGGTTTCTTGTCATTATAATTCTCCTTTCATTCAAAGTAATAATGAAGCACACATCGTTAGGAGGATATGTGCTCGATATGACTTTGATTATCTAGCTTCTGGATTGTACAGGCAAACACTTATTGGTAATCCTGCAACGTATCTACTCATAAATGTACTGTAACTACAATGGTGTGCCTCGCATAATTCTAACCTTGACTTGTACAATACACCATTGTATCGAATTGGTTTACAGTTAGATGCCTCTGATATCTCTTTAGATAGGGCTTCGGCTATCGACATTCCTCTTGAACGTCTTGACAAGAATGTACTATAATTTATTTCGTTTTCTCTGCAGAGTTCTCTGTATGTCGAATATGCTTTACCTTTATACGTTATCTTTGTTGTCATGTGCTCCACTGCTTCTTCTATTGAAAGCTTCTTGTGCTTAATAGAGCTAATAAATGTACTGTAGTTGAGATTAAGCTCTTTACATAAAGCATGCATTGAACGGTATATCTTTCCGTTGTAAACTACTTGTTCTGCCAAATCAATTACCACCTCCTCTTGAATCTTGTTAGGAGGGTCTTAGTTTTGTATCCCTTTGTGAAATGTTCTATGGCTATGTACGCACAGCCTGCATGACTTGCCTTTCCCATTATCTCGCTTTCCTTTCGAAGTATCTTTGGTCACCTATTGTGGCGACGTATATTTGTGTTTCGTGCCAGTCGCTTTGGCACAGATTCGGATTGTAGAAGTACACTGCTTTACCTACATTTGTTACACCATTCATAGCATCAACGAGTGCGAGTACACTGTCCTTATCCGGTTCGACTTCTTTGAATCTTCCATTAGTAACCGTCTCCCACTGCTTAGGTATCCTAAGTGTCTCGAACATTGTTAGGAGTGGGTACATTGCTTTCTGATTCAATATTACATTTGCTGTTGCAAGTTTTGATTCATACGTGTTATGACTCTCTGCCATGATAACACCCAAGACTTCCTTTAGAGAGGTTTTGTCCATCTGATAGGAGGCTAGTATTGGCTTAGAAGTTGCTAACGATGAAGATGTTAGGAGGAGTAACACGATGCTTGTTGTCGCTACTATTCGTTTAATTATCATTAAAATATTCATCACCTCGATTTAATGTTTTGGATAAACGTAAAAATGCAGATAGGCAAGTTTCGCCATATCTGCATATTTGCTAGTATTGTTTTACTATACTATCAGGTGATATATCCAGTCCTGATAGCACGGTCAGAATAACTGATATTATTTTTCTCTGAACCCTATATAATCTCATTGACCCGAAGTTACGGCTACGAGTATAGTTAGGGAGGGACTGCACAATTCCATTATCCATTGTGATTGTGTTAGGCGAAAGATACTTGAGAAGCAGGTCTCTTTTTGGAGATTGGAATATTGCTTGCAGTATCTTCGTGATATCATCGTATGTCATTTGTACAGTGTCAGATAAGAATGGGTGCTTGCTACCATAGTGTAATGCTCTGTAGGTCAATCCACTACTGAACAGTAAAATGTTAAGCTGTTCATTGATATCAAAATATGGTATCTCTGGTAGCTCGAAGTATCGTGTTCCACCTGTTGCATATAGGTTTGATATCTGTTTGATACAGTCCTTTGCCGCACCATCCTCTAAGGCTTGCTCGATACAAGGCTCGATATCTTTGTTAGGGAGGTACTTCTTGAATTTCTCTGCAAGCTCATCGTAGTTGTGTTTGGCTTGATATGCAAATGACTGGCACACGAGTGAGTCTGCAACATGGTCGAATGTGATACCTGATATCGCAAGAACCTCTGACTTCAGTGTTGCTTCCGGTTTTCCCTCATACAATGCCTGCAACATACTCAGTAGCGTGTCATCTAATTCTTTGTCTATGTTGATGTGATTGTACTCAATTGCATAGTAGAGTTCTCTTAGCGTGTTCACGTTAGAGGGGACACCGAGTATCAGCTTGAGTTGTTCGAGTGAGAAATTTGTATGATACGTTCCCTTTGTGTTGTACCATGGTAGGCAAGTGTTTAGTTCCCCTACTCTGATATCAGGCATCGCGTGTTTACGTACTTCTTTAGCCTCATCTTGATTAAGGCAAATACATGTAGTTGCTTGTCTTATTTTACCCTGCAGTGTTGTTAGGGAGGATGTCTTACTTTGTGATACTACATTCCCGTAAGCATCCTCTATTGTGACTGCATATTGTTGTGGTTCTTTTTCTACAAATAGTTTCATTTTACCTCCCTTGTATGTTCTGGAGTACGTCTGAGTATTGATTGATGATAAGAGATTTATCAGCAGCCAACTTTCTTCTTATCTCCTTTGGCATATCGAATAGGTGAGAGCTAACTGTATGGTATGCATCGTATGCCACTCTTGGTGCATTCTCGAAATGTGTTATATCTATCTTCGTCGGTACAGTGATTTGTACGAATGTGTCTATACAGTCTGACTTGATTGTGTACTCAGGTGCTACAAAAGTTGTTACTGGGTGTGGCAGTCTTATGTCATTTGTTAGGGAGACCTTACCATTTGTGATGTCTATTGCTATCATATTCTCTGGGATTGTTTTTGTGTGGATTGCTTCTTCATCTGGCTGCACTATTGTACCGGAGAATATGTCTATTTTGTAAAGGTATACTGGACAAGGTGGGACAACTGAGTCTGTTTCGGGTATCGGGCCCACACTCTTTTTGTCAATGTCGAAGAAGTGGATAGGGGAAGTGTCTGCATCTTTTGGTAGGTCGCAGTAGTAAAGTGTTTGTTGTTGTGGTGCGTACTTTATTGAATAGTCATGTGGTTCGCCTGTATCAGAGATAGATGGCACAACCACTGCACCTAATTCTTTTACCATGTCGAACACAACGCTTGCTGCCTTACTCTCACTAGATGTGTAGAGCACAAATCCTTTGGTCAGTAAATCAGAATAATTCATAGTTATCTCCTTTTTAGAAATTCATTTATACTTTTTACTATCTCTACATCTTCTGTTAGGAGGATGTCTGTAAGCTTTTGTATATCGATTGTTAGAGATGTTGGTGAGAACATCGAACCCTTACCCTTTAGCCCCATCACGTTCGCATCTGTTCTTTGGTTAGGAGGGAGTATGTCGTTTGGTATCATACCATCCCACCAATAGTCTTTAAGTTCTATTACTTCACCATGTATCGTAGTAATTGTTACTGGTCTACCGTTGAACGCACCCTTAGACTTAGACTTTCCAAAGAACTTGTAGAATAGGTTAGAGGAGTCTGTACCTATGTAACTGCCGTCTGGTAGCTCTTCGTATAGGATGGTTGGCTGTTCTGTGGTTATGATGTTGTAGTTAATCTTATTATTCAGCTCGTATGGAGCTACTGCTATTACATGCATCGCCACTACCTCACTATCTCTAATATGATTGAAACTACTATCAGTATTATTGCCGTAGCTCTTGATGCGACAATCATGTCTTTGCCTGTTGCACCTACTAGACGGAATGTGAGTAATCCCATTGCCGCTGTTATGGTGAGTGCACCTACCTTACCTGCTTCTGTTTGGTAGATTGCATTTGGTATACCATACCAGACTGCTGTTAGGAGGAGTAGTAGCATTGTGTACTTAAGTATCAGTTGTCCTCTTGATGTCTGGGGAAGCTTATCTTTTATGTTTTGTTCTGCTATACTTAGTGTATACCGTGCTGCCTTACTTCTTGTGCTTACTATTATAACTAATGCAAATGCTAAATTTGTTGTTGTGAAATTTTCCATTTGTCTCCTTTCGTTTGAGATTGGTAGGGCTGTGGGTTGCCCTACCTTGTAATGTTATTAGTGGTCGCCAGGACCTTTGTATTGTGGACTTAAGTGCCCAAAGAGGAGGACCCCGTTAGGAGGGTCCCCTACTTTTGGAACTTAAGAGTATTACTCGCCTCCTACTACGGTAACTAACTTATCTAAATCTAACTTAGCGTTCTCTTGTATGGCTAGATTATCTACCACCCTGCCTGTCTTAGAATTGTACAATACGGCTGAGTGCAGTATAACTCCTTTACTATCTGTTATCTGAAGAGTCAATACTGTAGGCGTATCATTGGTTAAACTATACTTATCTTATAATACAAGTAGCATCATGTTGTAGAGTTTATTAGTGAGCTTGGTACCCTCTGGCATTGTGACCAATACATTAGTAGTCACTGGAGTTAGGGAGGTAGCAGTCTTAACTTTAATGTCACTGAGTTGCATCTCACCCATTGCTGTGTTTGTATAGTAAGTTGGTTCTGGTGGCTTAGAAATAGCCTCTGCTTGGCAACCCGTTAGGAGGGTAACCATCATTGGTATTGTGTATAATAGTTTATGCATGTTCTTCTTCGTCTCCTGTTAAGTTCTGTATTGTGTATCCCTTCGGTACTTGTTTTATCATCTTCTCTATACCATTGCATTGCTTGCATGGTTTATCGAAATGTATAAGTATTCTACCATCCTTACAAAACTTCACTTCTGTAACATTCTCTATTACGTCCCTTATACTTGTGTCAGGTGCGGTTACCCCTATCTTGTATTTATCTTTGGTCATTTTATATTTACCTCCTTTGTATTTGAACATAAAGAGGGGCACCCTCTTGTTAGGAGGATGCCATACTCTGTATTCAAATTATATTAGATTGCTGCTAGCTTAGCGTCTACTCTAAGAAGTACTGAAGAAAGCTCAGCTCTGCTTAGTTCTCTGTTTCCTGAGAAGTTACCATCAGCATCACCTACCATGAATCCAGTTGCTTTACAGAAATCTTCTGCATTTGTTGCACCTGTTGTAAGTGTTGTTCCAAGAACTTTGAATAGCATATCTGCTAGTTCTGCTCTTGTGATAGTTGCTTTCAGTGCTGCTGGGTTAGCCGCAACTTTATCAAGTGTTGCTTTGTCTGTGTTAGCTAGTGTCTGTGCTACAGCAAATGTAGACCAGCTTGGATTAGCAAACTGTGATGCAAGTGCTGCTTCAACGTCTGTTCTTTCAAGTTTCATTGATATCATGTTGTTGAGCATCATAGCGTTGTTGATTCCAACAAGGGCTTGCTCAAGTGTTAGAGGAGCCTTAGGTGCGAAGTCTGTTGAAGACACACCGTTAAGAAGTCCCTTTGATACTGCAGTTGTTATTGCATCAGCTGCCCAATGTCCCTTAACATCTTTGAACTCTATTGTTTTTCCTGCTACTGATATCGCTTGTGCCGCTTTACCGTCAGCCACTGTTAGGGAAGTTGTATCTATTCCTTGTAGTGCTTGTGCTGGAAGTGTGAATGAGTTGATGCTTGAAAGGTCTTCTTTTGTTATTGTTGTTACTTTGCTTGGTTTAGTTGGTTCTGTTGTTGGAGGTGTAACTGGTGCTACTGGTGGTTTTGGAGTTACTGCTCCGCCTCCACCGCCTCCTCCGCCACCGCCGCCTGTGCTAGGAGGGGTAACTGGTTTAACGATCTTAACTGCGTATTTGTGTGCGAACTCACCATACTTAAGTGTAACTTCTATGTCACCCTCTTTTGATGAATCGAATCCTGTAACAACCCACTTGTCTGAAGTGATTGTTGTTTTTGTGTCATCACTGTTGATAACTTTAACTGTACCTTTGTTGTCGAATTTATCTCCAACTTTGTACTCTGTTGTAAGTCCTTGTACTTCAAGTGCTACTGGTTTAACTTCTGGGTCTGTTGGATTAGCCTTTTCTACTATTGTTACGTTTAGCTCTACAGATAGTCCTGCAACTGAAATTGTTATTTTCTGTGGTCCTAATACTGAAGAGTTGTATCCAACAACTTCACACTCTGACATTGTGAAATATGCCTCTGTTCCGTCTGTTCTTGTTAGGAGGATATTAGCCTGTGGTATGAATTGGTTACCTTGTTCGAAAGTTGTTACTGGCTCAGAAGCCCAAGTAAGTGTTGCACCCTCTAACTCACTTTCTTCTGCAGGAAGAACTGTGTAGTTGTATGGGAACTCTGGACTATTTCCAAATGAGAATGATGATGTGAAATCACCAGGTACAGTTGTATCAAAGTCGATAGTGATTACCATTGGGTCTACTGAACTAAATTCCCTTGTGTAAGTTCCATCAGATATTGTTAGGATAACATCTTCTGAAGTGTTGTCAAACATTCTGTAAACTGTTGGTCCTTTGATATCAGTTATTGTTAACTCTGCATCATGTCCATAGTTAGCTGGATTGTCAGTGCTAACAACATAACCGATTATTCTTGCGTCAGTTAAATCTGTGTTGAATCTGTACTCTTTTATACCATGTGTGAATAGAGGCTCCATTGAAGTCTCTGATATGTCTAGTGCAGATAGGTCTACCATTTCTGATGTTCCATCAACGTATCTAACTTCTAGTTGTACTGGAAGTGTCTCTACTGTTTCAGCTGCATCTACATATGGTACTGTTCTTGGGTACACGTGGTATGCTTCTTTGTCTTTGTATATTCTCTCTACATTGAGTCTGTATTGTACAAACTGTCCATCTTTGTAAGCTGTTACTGTTGACCTATTTGCTCTGTCTGTTACAACTTGCTCGAATGTTGTAAGGTCTGCAACGTTGATTGACTCAACTTTACCTGACTCGTATATTGCTTGTACAGTAAAGTTTTGGTTCTCAAGTCCACCACCCGCTACCATTGTGAATGTTTCTGATGTTTGGATAAATTTCTTAACTTTGTCCTGTACTACTTTGATTGTTAGAGGAGCAGTTACTGTATCTGAGTACTTAAGTGTAATTACTTGTGCATCTGTTACTGCAGACGTGTCGAATCCCTCTACCTTGTCTGCTAGGAGATACTCGTTCTTTACTGAACCATCATTGAATTCAACTACTACCTCTACTGCCTGGAATTGCTCATTTACGTAGTAAGTTGTTTTAAGATTGTCAAGTACTGGTGTTATCTTAACTGGTAATACTTCTGTTGGTTGCTCTATGATTGTTACATCATATGTGCAAGTTTGTCCTGCGTGTGTGACTGTAAGTGTTACTGGACCTAATACAGAACTGTCGAATCCTGAAACCATATCTGTTGTAAGGTCTATTGTCTCTGTCTTTCCATCATTGAATGTAACATCAAGCTTAGATTTTGTTAGGGAGAACTCTTCATCTTGCACATACTTAGTCTTAAGTGGTGCTGTTGTGTTCACTGCAATCCCTGTTGCAACTTTCGCTATTACATCTATTGTGTAATCGATTGTCTTGCCTGCAACAAATAGGTTTGCGTTTATTCCGTTACCTATTATTTGTGTAGGTGTGTTCATTCCATGATGTTGCTCAACGTTGATTGCTTCTGTTGTACCATCACTGTAAGTCACTATAACTTTACCTTGTGGTATGAATGACTGACCGTTAACATACTCAGTCTTAACAGGGTTAGAAGGGTCAAGCTCTACCTTTGTAACATAAACTGCACTTGGGTCAGCAAGAACTGTAATATCAAGATTCTTGTTTACTCCAAGGTGCGAAACTGAAAGTTGAACGCTTCCCTCGTAATCAAGGTTAGGTACTTGTGTTACGATGTCTGCTAGAGGAACTAGCTCTGACCACCCATTTCTGTAAGTTACTTTAACATTACCTCTGTTATCGAATGCATCTCCAACTGTGTATACATTCTTAACATCTGGCTCAAATGAAAGTACTGGGTTTGCCATATTCTTAGCATACTTAATTACATAATAATCTGCTTTGTACTCACCGTAGTTAACTGTAAGAGTTATTGAAGATAAGTTCGCTGCAGTTTCGATTGCCTCTACTCCTGTAACCATTTCATCTTTGATAGGGAGGTCTACAAACGTTCCATCGTTCATCTGGACTTTAATTGTTCCAGTTGCCGCAAATGGTTGTCCCTCAATTATCCCTTTTGAAATTGTATCTTGGTTAAGTTCGAATCCTACTGGTACTGCAATTACATTAACATCGAAAGTAAAAGATACTCCCTCAAATGTAACTGTAACTGTTTGTGTACCGAATGTTGTTAGGGAGAGTCCTGATATCATGTCAGGTGAAACTGATATTATTGTCTCACTATCGTCTGACATTTTAACAGTTGCTTGTAGTCCAGATAGCATTGCCGCTATACCTGCAACTTGGTCCGAGTTGTACTCAACAGTCGTTGGGTAAGCCGCTGGATTAGTTTTAGTTAGGGAGAGTGTTAACATGTTTGTTCCATCTTCTTTAGCATTTGTGTAAGTTATGAATGCTGCGTCGAGGTTGTTAAGTGCAGCTGTAAGTGTTTCTACAGTTGCCTCTGGAAGTGCCATTGCTTCCTCTGCTGTAAGTACTGCATTGTTTAACTCATCTAATGCTGCTTGTGTTGTCCACTGTGCGTTAGGGTAAACGTCAGAACCGTCAACTGATGCAACAACTTTTGACTCTGCTATGTGGTCAAGTACAGCTTGGATAGACCCTTTAAGATTCGCTATTGCAACTGTTGAATCTTGTCCAGAAAGTCTGGCTGCTTCGAATGTAGCTTTGTCAGAAGTAAGCCCTGTTATTGCTCCAACAACATCTTCATGAGTTGATAGAGGGTCTTCTGCTATTACTCTTGCAACTTCAATAGCATCTGTGAAGAGTGTCATAGTCGCTTCATATACCCACTTCTCAGTAACTAATACATCTGAACCATCAACTGATATTTCTGTATCAAGTACGAGTGCATCTGATTCTGTTAGGAGGGCATTGAGTTCTGCAAGCTTTGTAGCCTCAAGTGTTCCTGGTTGTCCTGATGTTGGATAATCTGCAACGGCATTTGTTATGGAGGCACTTATACTATCAACCTCATCTTGTGTTGCATCTGCATTACCTACTACTGTTACTGCATTATCTATAAGTGTTTGATAAGCAGCTTTAGCCTCTGCTGTTACCCAAGTCTCTAACTCCGATACATCTGTACCGTCTACTGAAACTTTGTGTAAAGCCAGGTGAGGTGTAGCCTCATCGATTGTAGCTTGTAGTGCAGTCTTTGATTCTGATGTCGCTGTAGTCGTTACGCCACCCTCTGCAGGTGTTGTTGTCTCTCCCTCCATCATGGATAGGAAGATTGATTCTGGTGGTGCTGTTACTTCACCTGGTTGTCCCTCTTCTGCGAATGATACGGGAAGAGAACCTAGTGCCAATGTTAGTGCTAGAAGTGTTGACAATCTTCTAGTCATAAATGGTGTCTGCTTCATTGTTTACTTTCCTCTCTTATTTTTTATATTTTGTGATATAATACCACAAGTCAATGCTGGATTCGTTAGCATTGGCTTCTGGAAATAAGGAGGAGTTAGGGGAGTTGGTAGCCCCTAACTATGTCATGTCTTTGTGCCGAACTTAGGGCACAGAGCAACTCACCTAATTTGGTGGGCTGTTCTTTGTACTAAGCAGTAAGGGGGGAAGGTGGCAGGGGTGTGCCACCACTTACTGTTGTAAAAATATTATGGGAGTGTTGTGTATGAATACACAGAGAGGGTGGGTGAAGGGGTAAACCCACCTACTCTCTGTACTCATTAATATGGATTCTGCAAAAGCTTGGGGTTGTGCACTAATGCACAAAGAGGGTGTCAGTCGACACCTACTTTCTACACTAGTTACTGTATTGTTCAGCCCTTGTTGTTAGGGTGGAGATATACCTGTTGTAATGATACAGCAGTGTTGCTTGCTTCGGTGTTGGTATTATGTGGTCAAGTGCAAACTTCACTTGTTGTTCGTCGAGCTTCCTATACGTTAGGAGGGAGGCTGCTCTCAGTATATCTTTCTGTTTGATTGCAGACTCAAGTGTTGTTCCCTCGATTACACATATCGCTGCATAGTATCTGTCATAGTCAATAGCATCGAATGTTGGTGAGGCAGCAAGCTCATTGTCGATAAAAGCTATGAGTGTATTGACTCCTGGTGTGCTGTAGTTAGCACCCAAATTGTTTGCTGTAATGTATAGTAGGTCGATTAGCATATTCGTAGTGTTGGCTGTGAATGGTGGTGCTGTTAGGGAGGATAAAGCCATCTGGATATCTTGTTTCCTGATGGCTTCCTCCAAATCCTTGTTGTATTGGTTGTTCATGTCATTTCTCCTATCTCTGTTCATTTCATTTAATTATTGTTGCATGTGAGGATAGGAGGATATAATTTATTTGCTACTTGAACTAGTCTTCGTAGTTACGTATATTGTTACCTATTATCCAATCTATCTTCCTATCGAATCCATGGGACCTAACTGTCTCCTGTAGTGTCTGTACGTATCTGTTGTAGTGATAGTCTTGGTGGCAATTAATATCGTACTTTATTTGATTACCCATTGCGTATATTACGTCTGCTGTCGTTAGGTTTGGTTTCTTCAGTATTGCAGTACACCATGCGACCTCTCTATTCCTGACTGCATCTCTTATATCCCACTTATTGTAGTTACATAACGCCAGATAATATCTATCGTAATCTATTTTATCTGTAGGTGGTATATTGTATATACGATGGTTTATCCTTGAGTTCAATGCATTGTATCTACGTTCTGTCATCTCTTCTTTGTTGAAGCGGAGAGTGTTGTAGAATATGTCTATATACATGGTAACAACTTCTACGGTATTTACTTCATCATAAGACATTTGGTTAGCCGCTGCAATCATGCCATCGATATCGTTCTTGTCAAAAGCCTCCTTGAAGTCGACCGTGTAGTCGTGCTTTGTTAGAGGAGGCTCTGGTTCTTGGGTTGTTGGCTTCTTTGAAAACATACTACTCAGTTGCATTGTCGTGTCTCCTTTTTAGATGTTGTATTTTGCTACTATATCCTTTATTGTTGTATCAAGTTCTGGTGTCAGTATACCTTGCATTATTGCTTCTGAAGTTATTGTGTTGATGTAGACGGTCCTACCATATGCTGTCTTTGGTACACATGAATGTATTCACTTGAGTAGGTTAGGGAGGTCACCTACCTTTGCTGCCAGTAATGCCCTGTTGTTGCTGTAGAATTCTGGTGAGTGTGTCAATGATGTATTCGGTAATGAGTATGGTGGGTTGTCACCGAATCTCTTTTTGTATTCTTCAGATGCGAGTTGCAGTTCGTATGCTACGTTTATTTTATATTCCGAATCAATTAAACAAGGGAATGTAAAGTACAGTGAATGTAGGTAGCTTATATAATCTGTAAGCTCTGCAACAGATAGGGAGGTGACAGGCTCTTGTCTCTCATGTTGTATAAGTTCTATAATGTTGTGTGGTGCTAACATACCGTGCTTGACTGTTGCATCAACTATGTCGTACATTTTTTGGTCAAGGTACTGCGTTAATGATATCTTAGATGTTGTAGCAACTGCTGCTTTGTACATTGCCAGTATTGTTGGGTCCTGCTCTGGGTTGCTTTTCTTTATAACTTCCATTATCTCCATAGTCTCTGGGTTAGCTATATCTGCACCAGTGGCTATTAACAGCTCGATAAGTTTCTTTATATCTTGCTGTGTTGGGTTCTCCATAACCTTTCTTGTTTTCTCTGATAGTAGGTTGTGGTCTTTTGAAAATCTGTTGCTCAGTTGCATTGTCGTGTCTCCTTTGTTTTGTAATTAGTAAATAGTTCGCACATTGTTGAATAATTGTTAGAGGAGGTGTAGTCTTCCTCTTGAACCTCGAAACAATATTTGGTATTAGGATTGATTGAGTATATGTGGTCAAGTATTTTGTGTAGCTTGTCTTTGTTGGTGAATACTTTACCATGATTGCACTCTGGTATTCCACTATCTATACAATCAGAAAGGTGTACACGATTTGTCATTGGTAATAACGCGTGCAGCTCCGTTGGATAGTGTGGTTGATTGTTTGTATACATATCACTATACATATGACAAGTATCGAGCAACCAATAAATGTTAGAGGAGATTGCTTCTCTTGCCCATGTCAATACCTCTACAGTATCTGATAGTGTTATTGGATGGTGAAGTTGCATAGTGTTTTCAACTTCTATTCTCAGATTTGGATTGGTACGCATAAGGAACTTTATGTGTGATGTTCCTCTGGATATTGGTGATGCTAATATCTCCTTGAGTGTATTGTTATTGTGTACAACAAGTGAGCATATACCATCTGTTATGAGGGGTACATGTATTGCCCACCTTATTATGTCTTCTGGGTTTGTTAGTATATCCAACAGTGATGTAGCACGATTACCTATTATTGGTAAATGGATTGCCACTATCTTGGCATCGTATTCGTTGAGTAGTGCACGTGCCTCTGCTATCTGTCTCTCTGTTGGCAGTATGTGTGAATCTGTGTGTATCTCTATTTCTTTTGCACCACGTTCTAGTTTGTCCCGTAGTTGTGCTGCATCTATTTTTGATTTAGCTTGCATTGTTGTTCTCCTTTTAGTTTAGTGTAGGTGGTTAGGGAGGAATATGTACTGTCCTCCCCAGCTATCTAGACTAAGTGTTTGGTAACATAGGCGTATAGGCAACATGAGTGGGCGATGAGGGTACCGGGTAGGTGGGGCCTCTTATTTTCAAAACATGTTGCCACAGTGAATTCTATTTGATTTGGAACCTACTTGATAGCTTTGCACGCACTTGGCTATCTGGCAGTACTAATTCGTATTCTGGTCTATCTGT
>RRZU010121263.1_pt1 | contig 12572 bp, 17 predicted proteins | sample 2165561 | NCBI WGS metagenome assembly RRZU01 (sample SAMN10456909, study PRJNA506462) | wastewater metagenome | isolation source: wastewater sludge | place: USA: Moscow, Idaho | reverse complement strand
GACGTCGGCGGCAGCGCACGTCGAGGGGTCTGTTCCGCCACGGTCGTGATCTTAGCGGCGGCGACTACAGTTGGCCCCCGACCGCTGCGAGGAGAGGACCATGCCCGAAGGACACGTGACACACCGCCTGGCCCGGCACCTCACCGACACCTTCAAGGCGGAGCCGTTGCGTGTCGCGAGCCCTCAGGGCCGGTTCGCCGAAGCGGCCGCCCTTCTGGACGGGGAGCCGCTGGTCGGCGCCGAATCCGTCGGCAAGCACCTGCTGGTCGATTTCGTGCCCGGAACGGTGTGGATTCACCTCGGCCTGATCGGCAAGTTCCAGTTCACCCACGTGTTTCCGGCGCCGAACCCGTCGACCCTGCGGTTGCGGCTCAGCGATGGCGTCACGGCTGCGGACCTGCGTGGCCCGCAGTGGTGCCGGCTCATCACGGCAGCCGAGCGTGCCGAGGTGGTGGCGTCCTCGGGGCCCGACCCGCTGCGTCCGGACGCCGACCCGGCGCGTGCGTGGGCGAAGGTGCGGCGCAGCCGCAAGCCGTTCGCGGTCGTGCTGATGGATCAGGCCGCATTCGCCGGGGTGGGGAACATCTTTCGTGCCGAGGTGCTGTTCCGGCATCGGATCGATCCGTTGCTGCCCGCCCAGGATCTGCCCGCGGAGGTGTTCGACGCCGTGTGGGCCGACCTGGTGCTGCTCATGGGGGAGGCCGTCGAGGTGGGCCGCATCGACACGGTCGCTGAGGAGCACATGCCGCAGGCGATGGGACGCGATCCGCGCGTGGACCGGCATGGCGGCGAGGTCTACGTGTACCGGCGGGCCGGGCTGCCCTGTTACGTGTGCGGGACTCCGGTCGCCACGACCGAGTTGGCGGGTCGGCATCTCTACTGGTGTCCCACCTGCCAGCCGTCGGGTGCTCGCGGCGAGGCGGAGATCGTCGGGTCGGGGGCGAACCGATGAGCGATGCCTTCGCGTGGCGCTGGTCGGGCGGTGGCCGCGGCCTGCGCGTGACGTCTGGTGCCGAGGACGCGTGCGAGGTCACGTTCGGGATCCCTGAGGGGCCGGAGGCGGGCGTCTCCCATGAGGTGGAGGACGAGGTGTCCTACGCGGTGGGGGAGATCGGCTTCCGGCTCAGCGTCCGTGATCTGGTGGGGGACTGGGCCGTCGAGTTGGCGCTCGACAACCGCTCCGATGAGACGCAGGCCGCCCCTCCGCTCGGCATGGTGGTGCGCGTGGCGCCAGGATGGACCGGCTGGTCGTGGACCGCCGAGTCGGACGGCTTCCTCGTGATCTCCCGGGAGGAGGGCGATCGGCCGTCGTTGCTGATTCGGCTGCGGCAGGGGTTTCTGCGGGAGAGCAGCCCATCGCCGCGGTTCTCCCCGTCGGGCCGCCGGGCTGAGGCGCTGGAGCCGAACATGGCGGCGTTCTTCCTGGCGAACCCGACCGGTTCGCTGCGGCCGTTCGCCCGGCATGTCACACGGCTGGAGTTCGGCCCCATCGACCGTCTCGAACAAGCTCGGGCGGCGATGCCCGGCTGGGTGCCGGAACTGATCGCCCGTCCGGGCGACGCGATACGCTTCGACACCCCCGATCAGGCGCTGGTCCCCGGGCACGGCGTCACCGTGGCCAGCGACGACATCGCGGGCGTGGCGACGGCCGCGGCGGGGCATCGGGAGATCGCGGTGCACGGAGCCCGCGGCGTCACCCGGCTGCGGCCCACCTTCGAGCCGGACCCGCGCGTCCTGGCCGCCGAGGTGGTTGCGCCCCTGCTGGGGAGGCGTCCCGGTGGTTTGCCGACGGCGTCCGGGGCGGTCGTCGCGGCCGCCTTGTCGCGGCGTGTGGTGGCCGACCCGAACGCGGCCCTGGACTGGCTGGAGCAGGAGGACTGGTTGGCGCGCGAGGACCAGTTCGCGCCGCTGGTGGCGCTCGCGGTGGCCGTGGAGACGCACGATGAGGCGCTGGGGATTGCCGCGCTGGATGTGCTCGCCCGGCGCCGGTTCGGTGCCGGGGACGGGCTGATCGCGTCGTGGGCGTGGGTGGCGGGCCTCCAGATGGGGGTGGCCCCCCTGGATTTGAGCGCCATCCTGGCCAAGGCCACCACGCCCGCAGAGCGGTTCGAGGCGTCCCTCGTGGGTCAGGGGCCCGAAGCGGTGTTCGCGGGGGGCGTGCAGACGCTCGTGCGGCGTCTGGGCGCAGATCTGCCCGGCGCACCCATGGGCCTGGGGGCCACGGACGCGGGGCTCGCGATCGCGTTGTTGCGGGCGGTCCCCGAGCACAGCAGCCTGCGAGCGGAAGCAGTAGCCGCCTCCGACAAGGCCGCCGCATTGTTGGCCGCGGATTACGTCGACGGGCTCCAGCCCACCTATGACGGCCTGGCGTGGCTGCTGTGGAGCGAGACCCTGTCCTGACCGCCGTCGCTGGTCGCTGGTCGCGGGCGGGGGTTCCTCTCTGGCTGAGCCGCCCCGTCAGAACGTCACCGCCCGCTCAGGCTGAACGCCACCGCGCCCGGGAGTCCCCGGCCTTCATCGTGCATGCCATGGGCGTCCCCTTCGTGGTGACGCCGGTCGCCCCGACCGTTGAACAGAACGCCCCCGGCGTGACGGTGCGCGCGTCCGATGACGATGCCTGGGTGGTCTTGGGGGCGGAACTGGTCTTGGTGGTCGTGCCAGTGCCGGTTGTGGTCGCCTTCTTAGTCGTGCTCGCGCTGGGGGCGGTGCTTCGGGTGCTCTCCTTCGTGGCCGCAGAGGTGGCTGCCGCCGCCGGACGCTTCGTCGCGGCAGCGGCCTGAGTCGCCGCGGCACTGGTCTGGGTGGTAGTCGGCGCAACGGTGGGGGTGGCACTCGGGGTCGGCGTCGCGGTTGGGGTGGGGGTCGCCGTGGGGCCGGTGGAGGTCGCGGCGGGAGTGACGTACAGGAGGGGCGTCGGCGTGTTTACCGCGGCGAACTGGGTGGGGGAGGCGGTGGGAATGGCGCCTGCACCCAGCGACGCGACCGCAAGGAACGCCGCACCCCCGATGTAGGCCTTCCCGCGACGCGACAGGGGCGTCGCGGCCTGGCCCGCGGCGGCCGCGATCGCTGAGCGGCGCCACAGGACGACCCCGATGGACGTGGCGATCCACGTCGCGACCCACACCCCCCGCCCGATCCACCCGAAGACGATGGCGTGGGGAACGAGCAGCAGGATCACGCTCATCCATGCTGGCTTGGCCGTCACAAAGCCCCTGATCCGGTCCATGGTCTGTCTCCTGTCATGCGAGCACGCGGCGCGGCGTCAGTGCGATCGCGCAAGGAGGGGGTGGCCTCGTCACGACCTCTCGTTCATCGTGGCCGTGGCGCCGACCGGCGCGTGGCAAGCCACCAGGCGGCGTCCGCAGGTCATTGCATTGCTATCACGAGGCGATGTGCTGGGGTGCTCTGTTGCCCCGATCCGGGAGGAGTGGACCTGAGCATCGCAGTTGTCCCCTGGTCACGATGCGGCGACATCGCTGGGCGGAATCGTCGGCGTCGGTCCTGGCAGTCCCACTAGTTGCACGTGCCCCACTTGTCCGGATAGATCGCAGAGTCAACGACTCATTGGTCGGGGTTGGTGAGTTGCCTGAGGGCTTCGAGGTGAGCGAGGTAGGCGTGTCTGCCGACGGGGGTGAGGTGGATCCAGGTGCGTGGGCGTCCGAAGGGTTGGGGTCGTTTGTCGAGGGCGGTGTAGCCAGCTTCGGTGAGGATGCGGAGTTGTTTGGAGAGCAGCGAGGTAGAGATGCCGAGGGCGTCTTCGAGGGCGCTGAACTCGATCTCGGTGGCGGTGGCGACCGCGGCGGTAATCCTGAGCCGGGTAGGGAAGTGGATCAGTTCGTCAAACCGGGCGGTGACAGGTTCCCAGGTCACAGCGGGTCCGGCGCGGAGAACGGGTTCCGGTGCGTCACAGCAGGTCATACCGTTCGTAGTCGCCGGCCGCGAGTCGACGGGTCTGGTAGCGGTCATCGAGGCGGAGGTAGGCGAACCCGGCCACGGCGACGACAATCCCGACCCCGATCGAGTACCACGGTTGCCACTCCGGGCCGGGGTTGAACACCCCGGCGGCGAAGACGACGAAGTACATCGGGAAGAACCTCGCGGCGTGCGCACCGACGGCGCGTTCATCGAGGATCTTGCCGCGGCGCCTGACGAAGATCCGGTCCAGGACGGCGAACGCCACGGTGACCGCCAGAAGGAAACCCATCCCCGTCGCGATGGCGGGCCAGCCGCCGAACGCGGCGACCCCGAGCGCGATCCCGGCCGCCGTCGCGTAGGACCCGTCCAGCCACATCGGCCGGCGGGTGGCTGTGACCGCCGCGCGGCGGGATTCGGCGACGTCGTCGAGGCTCGCGCGTGCCTCGCCCGGGTTGGGGAGTTCCTTCCCGCTCATGCGCACCTCCCAAGTTGGTTGACGCTCATTCAACTTTCCCACTTGGTTGCTTCCACGTCAACCAACTCGATCGCCGGGGTTCTGCTACTACCAGCGGGTTCGGTCTCTGCGCCCGAGAGTCACCCGTCTGACAAACGTCACGAGTCACAAGCGCCCGCCCGTTATCGGCGCAGACGTTCAGGTGCCCTTGGGAGTCGGCCCGACCTGCTCGCGGACGTGCTTGCCCGTGTCGAAGAACAAGGGTTGAGCGGTCTCGATGGGGGACCTCCAGATCCTCTCGGGCGCGATGATCCGGACCGTGCCGCGTGTCCCTCCCGAGGCCGTCGACCAGGCCATCACGTCGCCGCGGCGATCGCACAGGCAGGACGTCTCCGCGTGGGTCACGCTGCTCCACGAGCTGACCATGCAGGTCGCGCCCGAGTTGTTCTACAACCGCGATCTGCCGGCACTCGATGTCCCGTGCGCAACCTGATCGATCACGATGGCGGTGCAGTGAATGGCCGGGCAACGGGTCAGCGACCGTCACCCTCGACACGTACGGGCATCTTTTCGATCGGGGGTGGGTGATGTGGCATCCCGGGTGGGCGCCAGGATCGGCCCGTGATGGGTACGGTTTGTCCGGCGGAGTCGGGGCGTTTGGCCTAGTGGGCCGTACCGGGTATGGGGCAGGGTTCCCGCACTGGGTGGAAGTTCCGTCACTCGTGGTGGAGGTTTCTGGCGCGGGATGCCTTGCCAGGGGATCATCCGTACCTTGTCGGGGCGACAGGACTCGAACCGGAGGGATGGGCGCGCAGGACTGGGACTTGACTAGGTGCGATGCGAGTAACGCGAGGACCTCGGAGACCAGTTGGGGCCTATCTGGGGCAGAGCTTCCAGCATGTGAGCCTGTCGCCCGCTCTCGGGCCTGCAGCCGAACGCCGCTCCCTCAGCATGCGCTTGCTTGTTCGCGCTTGCGAGCGGTGCGGAGAGACTCCCATTGCGCACTACTGACTACGCATCGGCAGGCGATCGGTCCGCGGCGCGGTCCGCTGCACAGTGTCGATCATGCGAGCAGTCCGGGTTGGGTTGTAACGAACACAGGGAGCACTTGTCGCGGCTGGGCACCATGGTGCATACAGGTTCGAGTCGGCGCCCAACCTTGTGTCGAGTGATCGCTTGCCAGCTCGATCAGCACCAGCAGCGAACTGACTCTTCGGAGCGCCGACCAGCAAGGCCATCGGCGGCCCGGTGATGTATCTCTAGCTAGTCGTGTCTCAAAAGGACACCGACCGCGATGCATCTTCCCTTGTCAACCGGAACTCAACGCACCGCTGGCGTTATTCGCCATGACGCAACGACTTCTGGGCTGTCGCGTGCTACTCTATCGGGGAGGATCGATCCGAGCGATTGGTGAGCAAGTGGCAGACGAGACCGCAAGCCGCGGCAGGAACCGGAACTTCCCGAAGCACTCTTTGAAGGACGCCCTGGTGCTGGCCAAGGCGATCCATGACAACAACGCCGACCAACCCTTGAACAGGCTGCTGCTCGCGGATGCCGTGTGGGCATCAAGCCGTCCAGCAGCACCTACAGGGATCTACTGAGTTCGTCCCTCAAGTACGGGCTGACCAACGGAACCGAAAAGGCGGCATCTATCTCAGTCACCTCGCTCGGAATCGATCTGGCGCGGAACGAGACCGATATGGCTGGTCGGCAGAAGGCTGTGCTCACCGTCCCGTTGTTTGACAAGTTCTTCAGGGCGTACGAGAACAACAAACTGCCCGGTGGGGAGATGCTTGCCAAGGTCTTGATCGCTTCCTATGAGGTTCCGCAGGCGATGGCTGACGAGTGTGCCCAGATGATCGAGGCGAATGGCGAGTATGCCGGACTCGTGCGTTCCATAGGCGGATCTCCGCACATCCTGCTCAGCGATACTTCCGTGACGAATGGGGCAGGCACTCACGACGTGCAGGAAGAGCTCGGGGGGATCTAGAGCCACCGCCTACCGAGGATCCAGTCGTAGAGGTTTCGGAGGTCCGCGCACCAGGCGGTGCAACACCGCCGCCGCCCTCAGCTATCTTCATCGGGCACGGCAAGAACAAGCAGCCACTCGAGGACTTGAAGTCCATTCTTGATGGCTTCAAGATTCCCTACAAGGTCGCCATCGCGGAGCCCAACTTGGGTCGACCCATACCTGACAAGGTTCGCGAGGTCATGCTGTCGTGCAACTCGGCAGTTCTGATCTTTACCAAGGATGAGCAGTTCTCAGATGCCGACGGCAACACGATCTGGAGACCGAGTGAGAATGTCATCCACGAGTTAGGAGCGGCCTCATTCCAGTACCAGGACCGAGTGGTGATCCTGAAGGAGGAAGGGATAACCCTTCCATCCAACTTCAGTTCGGTCGGCTACATATCATTCGACTCCGGCGCACTTCAAGCGAAGACGATGGACATCTTGAAGGAGTTGATCGGCTTCGGACTGGTACGCATCGCGCTGGGCACTGAATGATCGGGCACGCAACGGCAAGGTGGGTAGTTGCGGGGACGGCTAGCAACCCGCATGCTCTCCATCGCGCGAAGTGAGTGCTGAAGTTCGCGGAGGACCTTCCGTCGGGACTTGGTTGGCGCGCTGACCATGCGCTGAATCGGTGGCCAGGCCACCTCGACGGTGCCGTTCTCCTCGCGATGCTATGTTCGGCTCGTGCGAGTCAGGACGGTTCCAGTGGGTCAACTCCACAACCATGTCTTCGTCGTGGTGGTCGTGTTCGACGATCAGGGCAGACTGGTGCTCTGTCGGCACAGCGAACGCTCGACCTGGGAGACTCCGGGTGGGGCATGTAGAGCCGGGCGAAGCCTCGAACACGCTGCTGTGCGGAACTGTTCGAGGAGACCGGGATCACGCCTCGCAATCTCGTCGCAGTGGCCGACTATGACGTGGACGGCGTTGCCGGCCGCCTGCTTTGCACCGAGATCAACACCCGATCGTCGCTCCCCGCCTTCGAGATCGCGGAAACAGCAGCCTGGGCCGGCCTTCCCATCAACCTCACCTACCCGGAGATCACGCCGGTCCTCGTTGCGGCCGTCAGGGAGGCGGTCGCCGGAGGGAAGGCTCGCTGACAACTCTGCCTCAGGCGTACCGACAACGCACCGGTTTGCACCTCGACACTAAGGCAGCGACGAGTCCCGAATCTGTGATGTCACCAGCCTCACCTTGAGTGCCGCTAGCGACTCTGGCTCCCAATCTCGACGTTCACACGAGCATCACACACCTCTGGCATGCACCTCGACATTTCGTTAGTATGAAATGCGACCTTCGTCCCACTGGGAGCTTCGCATGCGAGAGGTGATCCGCGATCCGGAGAAACCGTTCAGGTGCCCACGGTGCGGCGCTCCGGTGACGTACAAGGGACGCGGCCGGCGTCCGGTCTGGTGCTCGGCGCGCTGCCGGGTCGAGGCGTCCATTGAGCGCCGCGGGAACGCGATCGTCGGGGTCAAACCCGAGGTCGTGAAGGTCGTTTCACCCGCCGCTCGGCTCAGCGATTGGGAGAAGGAACGACGCCAGCAGATCGAGCGAAACCTCGATCGCGACGCGGTCGTCGAGATGGTCGCGAGCCGGCCCGAACTGCTCATGAACGTGCTCGCCCGCGTCGAAGAACAGGGGTTGAGCGCTCCCGCTGGGGACCGCCAGATCCTCTCGGACGCGATGATCCGGACAGCGCGCTCCGTCTCCCCCGAGACCGTCGACCAGGCCATCACGTCGCCGCGGCGATCGCACAAACGGGACGTCTCCGAGTGGGCCACCCTCCTCGACGAGCTGACCATGCAGCTCGCAACCGGGTTGCTCTACAACCGCGATCTGTCGACCATCGACGATCCCATGCGGAACCTGGTCGACCACTACCTCCAGCGCGTGGACAACTCGAACCGCTAACCTGCACCCCCGAAGCCACAGACCTTCCGTCGGAGAGACCACGGCACCTGGCCCACCGCCGTGACCACACAAGCTGAAGACGTTATCGCGGCTCTTGCGGTCCTTCAGACTCGTCCACGACCGGCCCACCGACCGACTCGTCCTGGGGTGTAGCTCCATCCGCGGTCGCCGCTATTGCCGGCGGCCGAACCAAGTCGATCGCGAACTCCTTCGCGCCCGGGTAAGCGCTGAAGAATGCCACGGCTACGCCCCCAATAGCAGCTATGACCCGCCTCACTGCTTTTCCGCGCTTACCCCAGCGGTCGGCGTTGGCAACCACGTCGACAACGACCGCCTTTAGCGTGCGCTCCAAGCCACCCGCGCCGTGCACGCGAACCATCAGAACAGCGTCCTCGACTGGACGAAGAAGGCTCACCAAGTGATCACGCTCCTGCTTGGTGAACTCGTCGCACTCCAGCACCTGATCGATGAGGTCTCGAACTTGATTCAGAAGCTCGACCAATTCTGCCTCGTCAACCACTGGCTCCGGCTCGTAGTGGGTCAGAATCTCGTCGGCCCAGCACAATGCGTTCCATCCCGTCTCGGTGAACTGCTGGAGCATCCATTGGCTGGTCGTGCTGTCTGCACGCAGCAGGGCGTCCGCCAACTGCCGGACGGATTGGTAACCGTCGAACGACCGTCGAGCGCCGGGGATCCGGGTCATGTACTTCTCCATTCGCGCCGGTACCCCATATGCCTCTGATCGGAGTTCGGCGCAGGCCACCGCGAACCTCGGGCTGGACGGCTCGATTCCGAGCACCTTTTCGAGCTGGGACGCGATCGCCACCTGAGAGGGGTTGATTAGTGGAGCCAGGCACTTGATGACCCGGCCGGCAGGGTTCCCGCTCGATGCTGTCCCAGCATCTGCCATCACATCGCTCACGGGCAGAGTGCCCCACCGAGAGGGGCATTCCGTGTGCAATCAGTGGCCGCATCCTCGACGGCGACGCAAGCCGGGGCTGCACACATTGCGATCGGCCGACAGCCCCGGCCAACCACGCGACCGCTCTCGCGTCGTCGATGGCCTGGCTCGCCGCTCAGCTGAGCCAGAACGGACGCAGCATGGCGTCGACGTCCTCGGGCCGGACGCGGAGGATGCGCCGTCCGCTGGAGAAGACCGGCAGTTGACCGGACGCGATCCGACGTCGCAGGGTCTTCCGGCTGATCCCCGTCCGCTCCGCCGCCTGGGCCAGGGACTCGTAGCGCTGCAGTTCCATGGTGATCTCCTTCCGCAGCCCCTTAAGCCTCAGAAGGGGCCCGATCCGGACACCGGAGGACCAAGCGATGTGAAGATCTGCCACCTCGTGGCGCCTGCTCGGTCTGGCCACCCGAGCTTCAGCCCAACAGCATCCTTCGTTATCCAGGTGATATACTCCACTTTATGAAGGTTACCGCGCCGGCACTGCTACCCCTGCTGCGGTCCCAAGCCCAGGGCGAGATCCTCGCCTGGGTCTTCCTCACCCCCGGCGAACACAGCATCGTCGACATCGCCCGAGCTACCAACATCCCCGATACCACCGTGCTTCGCGAGGTCGACCGGCTCACGGCCACTGGCTTCGTCCTCGAGCGCCGCCAAGGCCGATCACGGCTCATCAGCCCAAACCCTGACAACCCCGCCACCCAGCCCCTGACGGCGCTTTTGGCCATCACCTTCGGGCCGGCACACGTGCTGCGCCAACACTTGGCGAGTCTCGACGGCGTGGACTACGCCGCGATCTACGGCTCCTGGGCCGCGCGGGCAACCGGGGCACCCGGACAACCCCCCGCCGACATTGATCTCCTTGTCGTCGGGCAGCCGCCCCGCACGGACCTCTACGAACTCGCCGAAGACGCTTCGACGACCCTGCGTCGGCCGGTCAACGCCACTGTCGTCGATCGCGCCACCTGGCTCGCCGGCACCGATCCGTTCGTCGCAACCGTCCAGGAACGTCCCCTCATCACGCTGATTGACAACCTCCACCAAGCCGAAGGGACCTGACCCATGTCCGTCACCCGATGGGAGCAAGGCCGCGCCGACATCGATCGGCTCATCACACAAGGCCGGCTCGAACGCGTCACCCCCAACCAGCAGCACGCCCAAGCCCTCCTCGACCAAGCACGCAAAGCCGTCCAGTCCGCTGCCGTCCTGGCGACCACCGACGACACCATCACCGCGTTCACCGCCGCCTACGACGCCGCCCGCAAGGCCCTCACCGCCATCCTGGTGAACCAGGGACTGCGGCCCGGCAGTGGTGAAGGGGGCCACGCGGTGCTCCGGGAGGCGGTGCTCGCCCAACTCGAGCCGCCGAACCAGCCCGCCGTGCGCGCCTTCGGCTGGATGCGACAGATCCGCAACAGCTCCGCCTACCCCGAACCGGACGGAGCAACCGCCACTGAACGCGAGGTCACCGACGCCATCGACGCAGCCCAGGCGATCATCCAGGTCGCCGCGAAGGTCATCCCCGTCATGCCTGTCTACGGACGCTGACGCGCCGGGCGCGAGCGTCCGCGGCACCAGGTACGGTCGCCACAGCGAACCCGGTGAAGGGAGGAGTCGCATGGACTTGAACGAGTTGCGCCAGAACGCCGCCGAGCTGGTACGGCGCGCGCACGCCGGGGAGGAGTTCACCATCACGGTCTCCGGACGGCCAAGTGCCCGTCTGATGCCCGCGGAGTTGAACTACTGGAGGCGCTGGGACGAGATCTCCGACCTGTTCAGTGGCCCCACCGATGCGGATTGGCAGCGCGACCGGGAACTGACCGTGGACGGCATGCGCGACCCATGGGCCACTCAGTAGGCCTCACATCTCGGCGAGCTTGCTCATGTTCTCGGCGAGCCGCGAACGGGACGCGCGCGTCGCGTGCTGGTAGCGCTCGACCATCCCGGCGGTGGCGTGGCCCATCATCGCCTTCAGTTCGGCGGTCGTTGCGCCGGTCATGCCAGCCAGGGACGCCGCGGAGTGCCGCAAGTCGTGGAAGGTCAGGTCCTCCCGGCCGATCACCTTGCGCGCCTTGCCGTACGCGTAGCGCAACGCCTTCTCCGACATCGGCGAGACGCCGTCTCCACCCGGGAACAGAAAGCCGTCGCGTCCGGTCGCCGGGAGCGCGGCCACGTACTTCACCAGGTACGGGATCAGGTGCGGCGGGATGCCCACGTCCCGGACGTCGGCCGCCGTCTTCGGCGCCCCGACGTGCACCTGACCCTTCGTCCGCGTCACCGCCTGCCGGACGCGCACAACGCCCTCGGTCAGGTCCAGGTCGCGCCGGCGCAGGCCACGCACCTCTCCCGACCTCAGCCCGCACCAGCCGGCCAGCACCACGGGCAGGCCCTGCTTCGGCGGCAGGTCCAGCAGCTTGTTCAGTTCGGCGGGGGTAGCCGGCTCGATGTCGCGCGTGCGGCGCACCTTGCCGGCGTTGCGGACGCGGCACGGGTTGCGGTCGATCAGGCCCTCGTCCTCAGCCTCGCGCAGGATCGAGCGCAGCAGCGAGTAGGCGTGCTTGCGCTGCACGGGACGGTCCGCCGACAGCACCGTGGAGTACCAACGCCGGATGCGATCGGGCTCGAGGTGCTTCAGCTGGATCGCTCCCAGCGTCGGCGCGATCAGTTTCTCCATCAGTCGGCCGTACTCCTCGCGCGCCCGCGGGGTCGGCTCGGCTCAGCAAAGCAGTGCCACGCATAACCGGCCAGGGTGTCTAGGTCGTCCGGCTGACCCTTCACCTTCACCGGGGGACGCCACTCCTGGCGTTCGATCGAGCGGTGCGCCTCGCCCAGCTAGAACTCGGCATCGATCCGTTCGGAGAACAGGTGCGGCGCGTTGTACCGCTGCCGATCCGGTCCGACATAGCGGGCACGGAAGTACCCACTCCGGCGTTCGATGCTGCCGAAGGGCCGGCGCTCATGATCCATGGGGACCTCGTGATCGGCAGGAAACCCGAAATCCAGTATATCGCTCTGACTAGGGGTTTTGCTTGCCCCAAATTGGCCCCAATTGGGGCTTGGCTGGGGCACCAGAGGTCTTTGACATGGTCACTTCTGGGTGCAGGTCGCCTGTCGCCCTTGATGTGTTTTACCTAGTCAACGAGGTGAAATGCCTTGCCCTAGCGTGGGGCACCCATGGTCGGGGCGACAGGACTCGAACCTGCGGTCTCCTGCTCCCAAAGCAGGCGCGCTAGCCACTACGCTACGCCCCGTAACGGGGTGATTCTACGGGTGCGAGGCCTCCTGGGGCCAACTGGCCCGGCGGACGAGGAGGCG
>RRZU013545132.1_pt1 | contig 12573 bp, 7 predicted proteins | sample 2165561 | NCBI WGS metagenome assembly RRZU01 (sample SAMN10456909, study PRJNA506462) | wastewater metagenome | isolation source: wastewater sludge | place: USA: Moscow, Idaho | reverse complement strand
TCGAAAATGGTGTGCGCCAAGTCATCAAAGCGGCTGCTTGCAGCGTCTGCGCCCGCCTCGCCTTGCAAGGCTTGCAGCTTTTGCACCAGTGCGTGCTGGGGATTGATTTCAAGCACGGGCTTAACGTTAGGTACAGGCTGGCCAGCTTGCTTGAGCATGCGCGCCAGTTGTGTGCTCATGCCGTGCTCTTGCGAAACGAGACAGGCGGGCGAATCTACCAAGCGGGTGGTGGCGCGTACGTCTTCGGCTTTGTCTTTGAGCGCTTCTTTGAGTTGCTCAAGCAGCGGGCGGGCGGCTTCTTGCGCGTCTTGTGCGGCTTTTTTCTCGTCTTCGTCTTGCAGCGCGCCTAAATCGACTGCGCCTTTGGCTACGCTTTGCAGCGGCGTGCCGTCAAACTCGGGCAGGAAGTTAAGCGCCCATTCGTCAACACGGTCGGCCATGAGGAGCACTTCAATGCCTTTTTTGCGGAACATTTCCAACTGCGGGCTGCTTTTGGCAGCGGCGAGCGTGTCGGCAGTGATGTAGTAGATGGCTTCTTGCCCTTCTTTCGTGCGGGCTTGGTAATCGGCGAGGGTCACGCTGGTGCTGTCGGTGGTGGTGCTGGCAAAGCGCAGCAGTTTGGCAATACGCTCGGTGTTGGCGTGGTCTTCGCCCAAACCTTCTTTGAGCACTGCACCAAATTCGGCGTAGAACTTGGCGTAGTCTGGGGTAGAGCTTTCTTGCGCGTCGCTAGCGTCATTGTTGCTGGCTTGGGTTGCGTCGGCAGTGGCTGCTTCGCCCTGTTTTTTAGCCATGTCTTCAAGCATAGCCAGCACACGGCGGGTGTTGCCTTCGCGTATGGCTTTGACATCGCGGCTTTCTTGCAAAATCTCGCGGCTTACGTTCAAAGGCAAGTCAGAGGCATCAACCACGCCTTTGACAAAACGCAGATACTGCGGCAGCAGTGCCTCTGCATCGTCCATGATAAAGACGCGGCGGATGTAGAGCTTCAAGCCGCGTTTGCTGTCGCGCTGGTACAGGTCAAACGGTGCTTTGGCAGGGATGTAGAGCAACTGGGTGTATTCGGTGTTGCCTTCTACCTTGTTGTGGCTCCATGCCAGAGGGTCGCTGTAGTCGTGCGAGATTTGCTGGTAAAAGGCTTTGTATTGCTCGGGCGTGATGTCTTTTTTGGCGCGGCTCCACAAGGCATTGGCCTCATTGACCTGCTCCCATTCGTCGGTGCGCACCATCTCGCCAGGCTGGTCGTTTTCGCCCTCTTTCCATTCTTCTTTGGGCATATAAATCGGCAGGCTGATACGGTCTGAGTACTGGCTGATGATGCTTTTGAGTTTGTAGCCGTTGAGGTAATCCAACTGGTCTTCGCGCAGGTGCAAGGTAATGCTGGTGCCGCGTTCGGCGCGGGTAATGGCCTCGGTGCTGAAGTCACCCGTGCCACCGCTTACCCAGCGCACGCCTTCGCTGGCGGGCAGCCCTGCGCGGCGGCTTTCAACCGTGATTTTGTCGGCCACAATAAAGCCAGAATAAAAGCCAACACCAAACTGGCCGATGAGTTGCGCATCGGCTTTTTGGTCGCCAGTAAGCCGCCCCATAAAGTCTTTGGTGCCGCTTTTGGCAATGGTGCCCAAATGCTCTATGGCCTCCGCTGCGCTCATGCCAATGCCGTTGTCGGTGATGGTGATGGTTTTGGCTGCTTTGTCAAAGCTTACACGCACTTGCAAATCAGCCTGACCTTCGTACAAATCAGGTTGCGCCAAGGCTTCAAAGCGCAGTTTGTCGCTGGCATCAGATGCGTTGCTAATCAGCTCACGCATGAAAATATCGGGGTTGGAATACAGCGAGTGCGTAACCAAGTGCAGCAACTGGGCTACTTCGGCTTGGAAGGAGTGGGTTTGGGTGCTTGCCATAGTGTTGTAAAAAGAAAATGCAAAGGAAAAGGGAAGAAGTAAAAATAGGGGCACGTGGGCGCAATTTCAAGGTCAAAGGCATCAAGCGCGGCGCAACGCGCCCGAAACCATTTTTTCTATTTTTGCGTATTCTGCGCAATCTCTGCGACTTTTGCGTCATGAATCGCCCTGAATCGTCGTGAACCGCCCCGAACCCGCATTGGCTACGCCTAAAATACCCCCATGCAAAACGAACTCGACCTCACCCCCCTTACCGCCATTTCGCCACTCGACGGACGCTATGCCGCCAAGCTCAAGCCACTGCGCGCGAGCATGGGCGAATACGGCTACATGCGCGCCCGCGTGCAAGTTGAAGTGGCATGGTTTATTGCCTTGAGCCGCGCTGGTATGGCGCAGTTTGCGCCTTTGTCTGAGCAGGCGCAGGCTTTTTTGCTGGGGCTGGTACAAAACTTTTCGCCCGCAGATGCCAGCGCCATCAAACAGTTTGAAAAAACCACCAACCATGACGTAAAAGCTGTGGAGTACTGGATTAAAAGCAAGTTTGCCGACCAGCCCGAGCTGCAAGCCGCCAGCGAATTTGTGCACTTTGCCTGCACCAGTGAAGACATCAACAACACCAGCCACGCCCTGCAACTCAAGGCTTGCCGCAACGATGTGCTGCTGCCTGGCTTGGACGGCCTGTGCGCGACCCTGCGTGAAATGGCGCACCGCTTTGCCGCCGTGCCTATGCTTAGCCGCACCCACGGCCAAACTGCCAGCCCAACGACTGTGGGCAAAGAAATTGGCAACGTGGTGGTGCGGCTTGAAAAAGCCCGCGCCGCCATTGCTGCCGTGCCTTTGATGGCCAAAATGAACGGTGCTGTGGGCAACTATAACGCCCACATCAGCGCCGCCCCCGAGGTGGACTGGGAAGCCTTTAGCCGCGCTGTGGTTGAGTCGCCCGAGCCGCTGGGCTTGGGGCTCACATTCCAGCCCTACAGCATCCAGATAGAGCCGCACGACTACATGGCCGAACTGTTTGATGCCGTAGCGCGTAGCAACACAATTTTGATTGATTTGGCGCGCGATATGTGGGGCTATATCAGCTTGGGCTACTTCAAGCAAAAGCTCAAAGATGGCGAAATCGGCTCATCAACCATGCCGCACAAAGTCAATCCAATCGACTTTGAAAACGCCGAAGGCAATTTGGGGCTGGCGAATGCACTGCTGCGCCACTTGAGCGAGAAGCTCCCCATCAGCCGCTGGCAGCGCGACTTGACCGACAGCACCGTGCTACGCAATATGGGTGTGGCGCTGGGCTACGCAGCGCTCGCGCACCAGTCGCTGGCAACGGGCTTGGGCAAATTGCAACTCAACGAAGAGCGCCTGGCCGAAGACCTGGACGCCGCCTGGGAAGTGCTGGCCGAGCCGATTCAAACCGTGATGCGTCGCTACGGCGTAGCAGGCGCTTACGAAAAGCTCAAAGCCGCCACCCGTGGCAAAACTGTGCAAGCTGCCGATATGCACGCGCTTATTGCAGGGCTGGACATTCCCCAAGCCGAAAAAGAGCGCCTGCTTGCCCTTACCCCTGCCACCTACACAGGCAAGGCGCAAGAGCTGGCGCAGCGGGTTTAACAAGTCTTTGCTGTAATAGCAAATTCGAGAACAGACGCAGAGAACGAAAAAGTTGCGCGAAAGACGCAGAAAAAGTCCAAGCAAGTCTGAATAAGCATGGCAGGCGCGCACATCGCCTGCCATGTGTTTTTGCCAGTATCACGCTGTAGTTTCATTGCGCCTTTTATGGCACTGTTTATCGCGGCTGGCATTTTTATTTTCTCTCTTCTCCAGACATCCACTTATGCAAACCATCATCCAAAGCATTGCCAGCGAATTGAGCGTGCAAACCAGCCAAGTGCAAGCCGCTGTTGATTTGCTTGACGGCGGAGCCACCGTGCCTTTTATCGCCCGCTACCGCAAAGAAGCCACTGGCGGGCTTGACGATATTCAACTGCGCGAACTGCAAACGCGGCTGGGCTACCTGCGCGAGCTGCATGAGCGCCGCGCTGCCATTCTCAAAAGCATAGCCGAGCAGGGCAAACTCACGCCCGAGCTGCAAGCAGCCATTGCTGCTGCGCCCACCAAGCAAGAGCTGGAAGACCTGTATTTGCCCTACAAGCCCAAGCGCCGCACCAAAGGGCAAATTGCCCGAGAATTTGGCATAGAGCCACTGGCCGACCTGCTCTGGGCCGACCCCTCGCTCGACCCCACCGCACAAGCGCAGGCTTTTATCAAAGCCGAAAAAGGCGAAGCGGGTGAAGACTTCACCACCGTTGCCGCTGTGCTTGATGGCGTGCGCGATATTCTGAGCGAACGCTGGGCTGAAGATGCCGCACTGGTGCAAGGCTTGCGCGAATGGCTTTGGCAAGAAGGGCTGCTGCAAAGCAAGCTGGCGGCAGGCAAAAACGAAGCCGACCCCGAAATAGCCAAATTCCGCGACTATTTCGATTACGACGAGCCCATTGGCCGCGTGCCTTCGCACCGTGCGCTGGCGGTGTTTCGCGGGCGGCAGCTTGAAATACTCGATGCCAAACTGGTGCTGCCCGAAGCCCTGCTGCCCGATGGCGACGCGCCCAAGCTTGGCACCCCCAGCTTGGCAGAAGGCAAAATCGCCCTGCACTTGGGCTGGAGCCACAAAAGCCGCGCGGCAGATGATTTGCTGCGCAAGTGCGTGGCATGGACATGGCGCGTAAAACTCAGCCTCTCACTTGAGCGCGACTTGTTTGCCCGCCTGCGCGAAGAAGCCGAAGCCGTGGCAATCAAAGTCTTTGGCGACAACCTGCGCGATTTGCTGCTAGCCGCCCCCGCTGGGCAAAAAGCCGTGATGGGGCTAGACCCTGGCATACGCACGGGTGTAAAAGTAGCCGTGGTAGATGCCACAGGCAAACTGCTTGAAACAGCCACCGTGTACCCGCACGAGCCCAAGCGCGACTGGCAAGGCAGCCTGCACACCTTGGCAAGCTTGTGCGCCAAGCACGGCGTGCACCTCATAGCCATTGGCAACGGCACAGCCAGCCGCGAAACCGACAAGCTGGCGGGCGAAGTCATCGCGTTGATTAAAAAAATGGCAGCAAGCTCGCCCCAAGCCGCGCAAGCTGCTGCCGACTTGGCTCTGCAAAAAGTCGTAGTTAGCGAAGCGGGCGCGTCCGTCTACAGCGCCAGCGAATACGCCTCGCAAGAAATGCCCGATGTGGACGTGAGCTTGCGTGGCGCGGCCAGCATTGCCCGCCGCTTGCAAGACCCGTTGGCCGAGCTCGTAAAAATCGACCCCAAATCCATCGGCGTGGGACAGTATCAGCACGACGTAAACCAGAGCGAACTCGCCCGCACGCTCGACGCAGTGGTGGAAGACTGCGTAAACGGCGTAGGCGTTGATTTAAACACCGCCAGCGCCCCGCTGCTTACCCGTGTCTCGGGGCTATCGGGCACGGTTGCCAAGTCAATCGTGAAATGGCGCGAAGCCAATGGCGCATTTGCCAATCGCAAGCAGTTGCTTAAAGTGGCAGGGCTGGGCCCCAAAACATTCGAGCAAAGCGCGGGCTTTTTGCGCATACAAGGCGGCGACAACCCGCTAGATATGACAGGCGTACACCCCGAAACCTACCCTGTGGTGGAGCAAATCATTGCTGCTACGGGCAAACCCATTGCGCAAATCATGGGGCGTGCCGAAGTGCTCAAAGAGCTCAAGCCCGAGCAATTTGCCAGCGCCCAGTTTGGCGTTATCACCGTAAAAGACATCTTGGCCGAGCTCGAAAAACCCGGCCGCGACCCGCGTCCCGACTTTGTCGTAGCCCGCTTTAACGAAGGCGTAGAAGACATTGCCGACCTGCAAGAAGGCATGGTGCTTGAAGGCACAGTCAGCAACGTAGCCGCCTTTGGCGCGTTTGTGGATTTGGGCGTACACCAAGACGGGCTGGTGCACGTGAGCCAGTTGGCACACAAGTTTGTGGAAGACGCGCGCGAAATCGTTAAAACAGGGCAAATCGTCAAAGTCAAAGTGCTGGAAGTAGACGTACCCCGTAAACGCATCAGCCTCACCATGAAGCTCGACGCGCCCACAGGCAAACGCGAACCCAGCAGCCGCGACAACCGCTTCGAGCCAGCCAGCCGCGGCCAACAACGCCACCAGCAGCCCCGCAGCGCCAGCACCCAAACACGCCACGCCGCACCCGCAGCAACGGCAATGGCTTCAGCCTTTGAAAAACTCAAGGGTTTGAAATAAGGCACAGCCACACGCGCTAGCGCGGAAAGCGGGGGCGCGTGCAGAGGGAATACGGGGGCTACGACGCAGAGGACGCAGAGGTTACGCAGAAGGCGCAGAAGGAATACCAAAATTATTTAAAAATGCCTTGAAGCAGTGTTTATGCGGGTTGCAGGGCATAAATGGCTGGGAAGGCGCATGGGGGCTGCTTGTCTGGGTTTTGGTTCATTTGGCTGGGTAGGGCAAGGCTGTTTGCATCCCGTTGTGTATAAAAACGCAATTGCCCGTTGTTTTTGAGCCAAAGCAGAAATCCGTCATTCCCGCGCAGGCGGGAATCCATGCAGCGCAAGCGCCGAAGGTGGGTTTGAAAGCCTTATCCACGCTACGTTTGTTGCTGTGCTGCACCTGATTGCTCGTTTTTTGCCCATTTATACTACCAAGCCAAACTAGCCAAAATAAGCACAGACAAGCCCATACAAGTGCTGCTATACACGCGGCTGCTATGCTGCTGCATCAACATTGAGGAGAGGTAACCATGTCGCAAACGCCCCATACTGCCATAGACAACATCATCAAAAGCCGCCGCTCCATGCGCGCTTTTAGTTCGCAAGAAGTGCCGCAAGCAACCGTTCGCGCGCTGCTGGAAACCGCTTCTTATGCCCCTTCAGGCACCAACACCCAGTCTTGGAATGTTTATGTGGTGCATGGCAAAAAACGCGCCCAAATCGTCGATGCTGTAACCCAAGCCATTAACGCCGCCGCAGCCAATCCTGATACCGCCGCCCTGTATAAAGAGGCATTTCCTTACTACCCCAAAGAATGGATTTCGCCTTACATAGACCGCCGCCGCGAAAACGGCTGGAGTCTGTATGGCTTGCTGGATATTAAAAAAGGCGAAAAAGAAAAAATGCACGCCCAGCATTTGCGCAACTACTGCTTTTTTGACGCGCCCGTAGGCTTGTTTTTTACCGTAAACAAAGTGATGGGCGAAGGCGCAAAAATGGACATTGCCATGATGATGCAAAACCTGATGCTTGCCGCCAAAGCACAGGGGCTTGATACGTGCGTGCAAGCTGCATGGAACGCCTATCACAGCATCGTCATGCCCCTGTTGGGCGCACCTGAAGACGAAATGCTGATTGGCGCAATGGCACTGGGCTATGTCGACCAAAATCACATCGTCAATACCCTGAAGCCACCGCGCGAAGCCGTTGATAACTTTACCCAATGGCTGTGGGATTGACGCGGCGGGGCGTTGGAGCTAGGCTGAAAACCAAAGTTTTTCGGTATTCTTCAGCGACTTTTGCGTGACTTTTGCGTGACTTTTGCGCTTTCTGCGTTCTGCTCCCGTATTGAGCAAGCGCAGGCGCTACCAGCAGAAAACAACACAGGCACAGCTTTGACACTGTGCCTGTTTTGTTTGTGGGCGGGTGCTGCGCAGCTAGTGTGCCGAGCCGCCCGTAGCTTGGTGCGGGTGTTTGTCGGCAGATGAGGGGCAGCAGCTAGCAGTTGCCGTGCAATCTGCAGCACCAGCGGCAAATTTGCCCGCATGCAGGCGCAGCACCCGCGCGTTAAGTGCTTTGAGCAGTGCTTCGTCGTGGCTGATGGCAATCATGGCGACTTTGCGCTCGCGCAGCGTGGCTTGCAGGTTGCGCCAGATTTGCACTTGCGTGATGGGGTCGTGCATGGTGGTGAGTTCGTCAGCAACCAGCACGCGTATGCCAGGGATGAGGGCGCGCACAATGGCAATGCGCTGGTTTTCGCCGCCAGAGAGCTCATGCGGGTAGCGCTCAAGCCACTCGGGGCGGATGCCAAAGCGGGCTATTGTTTCGTCATCGGGCTGCCAGCCTTCGCGCAGTGATTGGCCTACGCGCCAGCGCGGGTTGAGCGCCAGCTCGGCGTGCTGCATAACCAGTTGCAGCGGGTGTACGCCTTGGGTGGGCAGGGGTTTGCCGTCGAGCAAGATGCTGCCGTTTTGCAGCGGAAAATGCCCAGTCAAGATACGCGCCAGAGTGGATTTGCCGCAGCCCGAAGGCCCCATGATGCCAACGGTTTCGCCTTCGGCCAGATTGAAGCTGGCACCATTGAGCACGCCAGCGCCGTTGTTTTGCCAACGGAAAGTGATGTCACGAACTTCAAGCATGGGCTATCTCCTCGGGCAGGTTAAAGCCGTTTTGCGGCAGGGCGTGGTACAGGGCGCGGGTAAAGGGCTGTGTGGCTTGGCCGCTGGCAAAAGTGGTGGCATCTACCGCATCAACCGTGCGCCCGCCTTGCATGACCACAATACGGTCCGTAAAGTGGCGCACGGCATTCAGGTCGTGGGTGATGACGAGTACGGCCTTGCCCGAGTCTGCCAGTGAGCGCAGGTGGGTGAGTGCCATGTGGCAGACTTCGGGGTCTAGCCCCGAGGTGGGCTCATCAGCAATGAGCAAATCGGCTTGGGATACGGTGGCAATGGCAGTGAGCACGCGCCGCGCCATGCCGCCCGAGAGCTGGTGCGGAAAGCGGCTGTGTGCCACTTCGGGCAGGCCATAGCGCAGCAGCTCATCGTGCGCGAGTTTGCTGGCCACTGCGCCAGTGCCGAGTTTGGCGGCGGTGGCTGCCCAGCTTACTTGGGCGTTGGCGCGGGCGGTGGGGTCGAGGTAGGTGATGGCTTGTGGCACGAGCGCGATGCGCTTGCCGCGCAAGGCGTTTTGGCGTGCGGGGGTGAGGGGCTGGCCTTCAAACTGCATGGAGCCGCTTAATTTTGTGGTGCTGGGCAAAATGCCAAGCACGGCGTGCGCCAGTAGGCTTTTGCCCGCACCGCTGGCACCAATGAGTGAAACCAGTTCACCCCGTTGCACCGAAACGCTTACGCCGTTGAGCACGGGTAGCCACTCACGCCGCAGCAAGGTGCGGTAGCGCGAAAAACTCAGGCGCATGTCTTGTACTTCGAGCATGGCTTATTCCTTGTTATCTGTAAATTGCTTGTCTGGTAAAGGTAGGGTGGGCAGGTGTTGGCAAGGGGCAGAGTGCAGTTGCTATTGCTATTGCTATTGCCCCAAGTGCCAATTTACTCTTGCGCCCTGCGTGGGTCGAGCATCAGGCGCAGGCCAAGGGCAACTTGCTCGAAAGTGAGCACCATAGCCAGCAGGCAGATGCCTGGCAGCGCAGCCAGCCACCACCAGCCCGCGCTGATGTAGCGCATGGATTCAGACAGCAGGATGCCCGTTGCAGGCAAGTGCGGTTCCAGACCAAAGCCCAGGAAGGTCATGCCTGCTTCGTGCAAGATAGTGTGCGGAAACAGCAGCACCGCACCCACCAGAGCTTGCGGCAGCACATGGGGCAGCACATGGCGCACGGCTACTTGCCAGCCTGTGCGCCCCATCAGGCGCGATACGCGCACGTAGTCAGCCGAGAGCACTTGGCGCACTTCGGCGCGCACCAGACGCGCCAGCCCGGGCCAGTGGGTACAAGCCACAGCGATGATAACGCCTTTGGTACCTCCGCCCATGGCGAATGAAATCATGATGAGCAGCACCAAGTGCGGCAGGGCAATGGTCAGGTCGATGAGCACGCCAATGATGGCGTCAAACCATTTGTTGAGCGCCGAAAGTATGCCAAAGGTAATGGCGATGAAGGTAGCTCCCGTTGCGGCAATCATGCCCACGCGCATACTCACGGCCAAACCTTTGATGGTGCGGGTAAGCATGTCACGCCCGAGTGGGTCGGTGCCAAAAGGGTGCGCCCACGAGGGCGGCAAAATGCGCCCGTCCAGATTGGTGCTCAAGCCCGATTCGGGCAAGGCGTAGGCTGCAAGCAGTATGCCAATCAAGGCCAGTAGCGCAACGCTGGCAAAAATGATGGTTACCAAGCGGCTGCTAAACAGCGGCAAGCCAGCACGCTCGGTAATGGTGTGCGCGGCAGTGCTGCTCGCGTCGCGCTCGGGCGGCGGGGGTGATTGGGGCGGCGCGCCCTTGGCGCAGCAGGGCGGCAGCGTGCTGGCTGAGTCAGATGCTGCAGATGCGGGCGGGGTGGCGACTGTAGTTGTGGCGGTTTGCTGGCCGCTTGCCAGAGTAGAACTAGTGTCCATGGTGGTGTACTTCCAAACGGTCCAGACGCGGGTCGAGCCAGCGGGCAAAAATGTCGGCAAGGGTGTTGCCAGCAAATACAAACATGGCTGCAAATAGCGCAATGCCCAGCATCAGCGCCACATCGCCTCGGGTGCCTGCTTCCATCGTGGCGTAGCCCAGCCCGGGGTAAGAAAACACCGTTTCAGCCAGCACCGAGCCGCCAAACAACTCGCCCGCGTGCGAGAAATGCAGGGTAAGCGCGGGCAGTGCGCCATTGCGCAGGCCATGCCGCCAAGCACGCCCCCAGCGCGAAAGGCCTTGCGCCTCGGCCAGTGTGGCGTAGTCGCTGGAGAGCACTTCGCGCACTTTATCGCGCGTGTGCAGTGTGACTTGCGCCACGCCGAGCATAGACAAAGCCAGCACAGGCAAAGCCAGATGGTGCAGGCGTTGCGTCCAGCTTACCTCTTCGGGCAGGTAGCCAGGCGGGCTGGCGCAGCATACAGGTGCCCAGCCCAAGTGCACGGCAAATACCATGAGCAGTACAATGGCAACCCAGAAGGTAGGCGCTGAAGCCAAAACCATGGCGTAGCCGCGAATGCAGCGGTCTATCAAGCTGCCTTCCAAAGCGCCAGCAAGCAAGCCCAGCGCAAAACCCAGCGCACCCGCCAAGCACCATGCCAGCGCCATGAGCGAGAGCGATGCCTTGAAACGCTCGGCAATGACTTGGCTAACGGGCGCGTCATAAATCATGGAGCGCCCCAAGTCGCCCTGCACAGCGCGTGATGCCCATTTGCCAAAGCGCACATGGGCGGGGTCGTTAAGCCCCCACTTGGCCGAAATCTGCTCGCGCTGCTCGGGGCTTAGGCGCAGCACTTCGGCTTTCACCAGCGCACTGACGGGGTCAACGGGGGAAACAGCAGCAATGGTAAATGCGCCAATTGCCACCAACGACATAAGCAGCACAAAACGGCGCAACCGCTCCCAGAAAAAGCGCCCCCACGAGTGCGAGCGCACATGGGCGTGGGCATGTGTTTCACCATCTTCGTGCTGGTGCGTGTGGGTATGCACCTCGGGTGTGGCTTGCGCAGCAGGCAGCACCTCGGCTTGCGCATGCACATGCGTGCACTCGTGCCCGTGGCTGTGCGCATGCCCGTGCGCCGCGCTGTGCGCGTGGTTGTGTGGTGGCGCATCGGTAGGCGGTGCGGTGTCGGTTGGTTTCATTTGCATCTCTGTTTCCATCCTGAAAATTCCAGACAATCGGTAAGCAGCATTTTTTGCTCTGGCGCAATGTGCAAGCAGCTATCGTGGCGCTGGTTTAAAAATAAATCAGCATCCATGTTTGCAGTGCAGTGTGCCGAAGGTGCTTTTCGCATGGAGCTGTTTCACATTGGGTATGTTTATTCTGGTTTTAATAGCGATGTTTATTGTTATATGAAGACTGAAATCAGAATGTGTATGTGCATGCAACCCCAGAGTTTTTTACTCTCTGGAGTTGCTTCCTCTAGTAGCCAAGAAGGGGTGTAGCACCTGCTTGTGCCACACCCCTCAAGAGCTATCGCTGGATTACTTGCAAGTCCACTTCCAGTCTTGCACGTTCCAGGTTACAGGGTAACCGTGACCGTGTGGCTCGATTTGGCGTGGGCCAATATCGAGGCACTTGTCTACAAAGTAGACGTGGTCCAGATTAACCAGCCAAGCCCATGGCGCATCGCCCTTCATGCCGAAGCCTGTTTTGCCGTCCCATGCGGCTTTTTTCCACAGAGGAATGGAAGCTGCAAAGTTAGGCGCGCGTTCGGCTGCGTCTAGGTAGCCCGATACGGTGGGGTTGTTGTAAAAACCCGTGTTGTAAGACTCGCGCCCAGCCATGGAGGCGGCGTGGAGCTGGTAAACCTCCAGCGGGCTGTGTGCGCCCCATCCGTAGAGCACCGCGTTGCTGTGCTTGAGGCGCTTGACTTCTTCGCGCGTTTTGCCTGCAACATCAATGGCAATGCCCAAAGGCTTGACCATATCGGCTACAGCCAGTGCCAGTGCTTGGCGGGTGTTGTCGTTGGAGAAGTACATCAGGGTAAAACGGGCGGGTTTGCCATTTTTCACGCGGATGCCGTCTGCGCCAGGTGTCCAGCCAGCTTTTGTGAGCAGGGCTTTGGCACCTTCTACGTCAGAGTCGGGCAGGCGGCTGGCAGGGTTGTCCCAAGGCAGACCATCAGTCAGGCTCCAAGCTGGAGTGCCGTAGCCGTTGAGCACGCCTTTGACCAGTGTTTTGCGGTTAATGGCGATGTTGATGGCTTTGCGAATGGCAATGTCAGAAGTTACGTCGTTGCCCAAATCCAAGCCTGCATTGGTTTTGCCGCCAGCAGGAACTGTGGGGAACATGATGCCG